>Ga0302311_10001135_pt1 | contig 31954 bp, 26 predicted proteins | sample III_Palsa_N1_3_FD_200449 | JGI IMG/M metagenome (GOLD analysis project Ga0302311, IMG submission 200449) | Peat permafrost microbial communities from Stordalen Mire near Abisko, Sweden - III_Palsa_N1_3 | ecosystem: Environmental > Terrestrial > Soil > Palsa > Peat permafrost | place: Sweden... | reverse complement strand
TTTATGAATCTTTTTGGTTTTCTTGGTTTCTTCCGCGCTCCGCGCGTAACGGCGAGGGATCGATCCCTCGCGCTCCCTGTTGCGCGCCCGGAGGGGGCGGCTTTTCTGGGAAGACGGCTGAGTTCTAGACCCGGCCGTAGGTGTCTTCAAGGCGGATGATGTCGTCTTCGGACAGATAGGTCCCCGAGCGCACTTCAATCATCTTCAGCGGCACCTTGCCGGGATTCTCCAGGCGGTGCTTGGTGCCGATCGGAATGAAAGTCGATTCGTTCTCGCGCAGCAGGAAGGTTTCCTCGTCGCGGGTCACCAGGGCGGTGCCCTCCACCACGACCCAATGCTCGGCGCGGTGGTGATGCATCTGCAAGGACAGCTTGGCGCCCGGCTTGACGACGATCTGCTTGACCTGGAAACGGCTGCCGGCGTCGATGCTCTGGTAAAAGCCCCAGGGACGGTAGACCTTGCGGTGCAGATCGCCCTCGGTGCGCTTCTTTTCCTTCAACGAGTCGACGATCTTCTTCACTTCCTGGACGTGACTGCGCTGGGCCACCAGCACGGCGTCCTCGGTGGCGACGACGATGATGTCCTTGAGACCCACGCCGGCGACCAGCACGCCGTCGCCGCGCAGATAACTGTCCTGGCAATCGACCGAGATGACGTCGCCGACCTCGACATTGCCGGCCGTGCTCTTGCCGGTGATTTCCCACAGGGCCGACCAGGAGCCGACGTCGCTCCAGCCGAAATCGGCGGGCACGACGGCGGCGCGCGCCGTGTGCTCCATCACCGCGTAATCGATCGAAGCCGACGGCGACTGGGCGAAGGACGCCGCCTCGAGACGCAGGAAGTCGATATCCTCGACCGCCTTCTCGATGGATTTGCTCACCGCGGCCAGGATATCGGGGCAGAGGCGCTTGACCTCGTCGATGAAGACCGCGGCCTTGAACACGAACATGCCGCTGTTCCACAGGAACTCCGGCTGCGCCGTCATGGCGCGGGCCCGCTCGAGATCCGGCTTCTCGATGAAGCGCTCGACCTTGAAGCTGCCCTCGGTCAAGGGCGCGCCGCGCTGGATATAGCCATAGCCGGTCTCCGGCGCGGCCGGCTTCATGCCGAACGTGACCAGATGGCCGGCGGCCGCGGCGATGCCAGCCCGACCGACCGCCTCGAGGAAACCCGCCTGGTCGGCGATGACATGATCGGACGGCAGCACCGCCATGACGGCGTCGGGATCGGTCTTGGCGAGGATCAGCGCGGCGGCGGCGATGGCCGGCGCGGTGTTGCGGCCGATCGGCTCGAGCACCAGCCGGAGCGGCGTCACGCCGACTTCCTGCATCTGCTCGGCGACGATGAAGCGGTGCGCTTCGTTGCAGATGATGATCGGCCGCCCGAAATGGCTCGGGACGGCGCGCAGCGCCGTCTCCTGGATCATCGTCCGCTCGGACGACAGGGGCAGCAGCTGCTTGGGGTACAGGGACCGGGACAATGGCCAGAGGCGGCTGCCCGATCCGCCGGACAGGATGACGGGGTAGAAGGTCTGGATGCTCATCGCTGCTTCTCCCCGTCCCTGTTCATTAGTCCAGCAGCGCCTGCGGCTTCTCGCCGCGCTTGACCGCTTCGCGGACGTTGTGGCGCAGCACCAGGCGCTGGACCTGGCCGACCGACTGCAGCTGAATATGGGCCAGCGACAGGGCGCCCGAATGACGCAGCTTCAGGAACTGGTCATCCGGCAGCTCGGACAGCTTCTTCTCGTCGATGCCGAACAGACCGGTGATGTTGTGCTTCTGCCCCGTCAGCTGGACCTGCAGGTCGGAATTGCGGATCAGGCCGGCGGCGGCCAGCTCGGCCACCAGGGCGCGGGTGGCGGCGTGATGACGGTCGGTCTCGGTGATCAGGCGCATGGTGCGGCCGATCGGAGTCTCGGCCTCGTTAGCGCCTTCTTCGCCATAGAGCAGCTCGCCTTCGCTATCGGACAGCATCACTTCATCGACCAGCAGGGCCGGGACTTCCTTGCCGTCGATCATCGCCGGACCGATGGTGAAGGGAAAACGGCGGAAGGCGGCCGGCAGGTAGTAGCCGCTCCAGCGGCCATCCGCCTCGACGAACATGTTCTGGTCGTTGATCAGCGACAGCAGGGCGACCGGCGTATAGCTGCCTTCGCGCTCGACGAAGAAGATCGGATAGCTGGAGGCGGCGCTGCTGAACTCGCCCAACACCACTTCGACAACCGGCAGATTGGCCAGGAAATTGAAGTTCTCGAGCGGCTTGAGCCGCTTCTTCGCCATTGCTTCCTTGATAACCGGGATATGTGCCATTGGGCGTTCCATTCAACTTGGGGTCCGCGGTCTATCCGCGGAACCGGAAATAAAAGGTTTCGTGTGGTGCCAGATCGACGCTTGCTTTGTCAAGGCGATCGGAGGCCCGCTCAGAGTCCGGCAGGAACCTCGATTCCCGCCGCCGTCAGATGGCCTGCCAGCTCCGCCTTGAGGCGGGCCAGGGTCTCGAGGTCCTTGCCCTCGCAGCGCGCCACCAGCACCGCCTGGGTATTGGAGGCCCGCAGCAGCCACCAGCCGTCGGCATGGGTCACGCGCACGCCGTCGAGATCGTTGACCGAGCCTTCCCCGCCCACGAGCCGCGCCTTGACGCCGTCGATCACCGAGAATTTCTTCTCGTCGGGACAGTCGAAGCGCAGTTCCGGCGTATTCACCAGTTTCGGCATGCGGTCATACCGGGCCGCCAGCGTCTGATCGGTCCAGCCGGCGACGATCGACAGGAAGCGGATCGCCGCATAGAGCGCGTCGTCGAACCCGTAATAGCGGTCGCCGAAGAAAATATGGCCGCTCATCTCGCCGGCCAGCGGCGCCTTGGTCTCGGCCATCTTGGTCTTGATCAGCGAATGGCCGGTCTTCCACATCAAAGGCTGGCCGCCCATTTCGGCGATCTGGTCGAACAAGGCCTGGCTGGCCTTGACGTCGGCCATGATGGTGGCGCCGGGACGCTCCTTGAGCACCTCCTCGGCCAGCAGCACCAGAATCTGGTCGCCCCACAGGATTCGGCCCAGCCCGTCGATGATGCCGATACGATCGCCATCGCCGTCGAAGGCCACGCCGAAATCGGCCTTCTCGGCGGCGACGCGCTCGATCAGCTGTGTCAGCGTATGCGGATCGGTCGGATCGGGATGATGATTGGGGAAGGTGCCGTCGATCGTCTCATTGATCAGCACATGGCGGCCGGGCAGTCGCTTGGTCAGGGTCTCGGCCACTTCGCCGGTCGCCCCATTGCCGGGATCCCACACCACGGTGAGATCGCGGCCGGGACGGAAATCCTGCAGCAGACGGGCGACGTAAGCGTCGAACACGCTTTCCTTGGCGACGATGCCGGCGGCCGGCTTCAGCTCCGCGGCGTCGTCCATATCGGCCAGCGAAGCCCCCAGCGCCTTGATCTGCGGGCCGAAGAACGGCTTGTTCTGCAGCATCATCTTGAAGCCGTTATGGTCGGGCGGATTGTGCGAGCCGGTCACCATGATGGCGCCGTCGGCGGCCAGGTGATGGCTGGAATAATAGAGCATCGGGGTCGGACCGCGGCCGACGTCGACGACGCTCATGCCCCCCTCGATCAGGCCGGCCGCCAGCGCCTCGACCAGCGCCGGGCTGGACAGGCGACCGTCGAAGCCGATCACCACTTTGTCACCGCCCGCCTCGCGGACGAATTTGGAGAAGCCGAAACCGATCTTGTAGGCATCCTGCTCATACAAGGTCTGGCCGAAGATTCCGCGGATGTCGTATTCGCGGAAAATGCTGGGATGGGGCTTGGTCATGCACTGGGAGTAGCAAAATCCCCCCCCTTTGTCGACGAAGCAAATCTGTTATAGATCAAACTGTAATAGCGGGAGGGCGGCGCAGTGGCGGCACATGTATGGCGGTTCTTGCGGGCGGGCGGATTCGACCAGGTCCGGATCGAGACAGGCGCCGACATTCTTGCGCTCGACGAACTCGACATGAAGCTGTGGGTGGCGCTGGCCTGCCCGGTGGCGGGCATGGAGTTCGACGCCAAGACGCTCGAGATCCTGGACCTCGACAAGGATGGCCGCATCCGCGCCAGCGAAATCATCGAAACGATTAAATGGCTCAGGCTCGTTTTGCGCGATCCGGAAGCCCTGACCGGCGAGGGCGAGGCCCTGCCCCTGTCGGTGATTTCCGAGGAAACGCCGGAAGGCCGACGCGTGCTGGCCTCGGCGCGGCGCATCCTGGCCAGTCGCGGCAGGGACGACGCCGACATCGTCACCGTCGAGGACGCCGCCGACACCGAGCATGTGTTCGACCAGACCGACTTCAATGGCGACGGGGTGGTCCCATCGTCGGCCGCCTCCGACCCGGCCACCGCTCAGGTGATCGAGGATCTGATCACCGTCTACGGCCCGGTCGAGGACCGCTCCGGCAAACCGGGGATCGACCAGGAGCGGGCCGACCGCTTCGCCACCGAGATCACCAGCTTTGGCGCCTGGTGGGAGGCCGTGCGCAGCGATCCCGCCATCCTGCCGCTGGGCGAGGACACCCATGCCGCTTTCCTCGCCCTGCAGGCGATCGAGGACAAGGTCGGCGATTATTTCGAACGATGCCGCCTGTCCGCCTTCAGCCCCCCCGCAGCCCTTGCTGCCAATCCCGATGAGGATTTTTTCGCCGCGATGGCTCAGCGCCCGCTGTCGGAATTCCAGGATCAGCTGCGCGGCATGGCCCTGGCCGAGATCGCGCCGGACCGTGCCCTGCCGCTCGAAGGCCATGGCAATCCAGCCTGGCGCGCCGAAATGAACAGCTTCCGCGACACGGTGGCCAAGCCCATTCTCGGCCTGTCCGCGGAGCTCGACGAAGCCGGCTGGCGAAAGCTGCTGGACGCCTTCGCCGCCCATCGCGCCTGGCGCGCCAGCAAGCCTAATCTCGCGATCGACGCTCTGGGCGAAGCCAGGCTGGTCGAATTGACGGCTGAGCCTCACAAGGAGGAGCTGGACCGGCTGATCGCCCAGGACAAGGCGCTCGAGGACGAGGCCAGCGCCATCGACGACGTGCTGCGCCTGACCCTGCTGCGACGTTATTTCCTGACGCTGCTCAATAATTTCGTCAGCTTCCGCGAGTTCTACACCAAGCGCAGTCAAGCGACGTTCCAGGCCGGCACGCTCTACCTCGACGGCCGCAGCCTCGACCTCTGCGTCAAGGTCGGCGACGTCGCCAAACATGCGGCGATGGCCACCCTGTCGCAGATCTACCTGGCCTATTGCGACTGCAGCCGGCCCATGACCGGCGAGAAGATGTTCATCGCCGCCGCCTTCACGGCGGGTGATTCGGATCAGTTGATGGTCGGGCGCAATGGCCTCTTCTACGGCCGCGACGGGCGCGACTGGGACGCGGTGGTCGTCCGCATCGTCGAGCACCCGATCAGCATGCAGCAGGCCTTCCTCGCCCCTTATAAACAATTCGGTCGCTTCATCGGCGAGCAGGTCGAAAAATTGGCCCAGGCGAAGTCGAAAATGGTGCATGACGATTTCAGCCAAGCCGTCACCGGCACGCCCCCCGCCGCCGCCGCCCCGGCCCGGCCGGGCACCTCCGCCGCTCCCGCCGCGGTCGTCGCACCGCCGCCCGCCGCGGCGCAGTTCGATATCGGCCGCTTCGCCGGCGTGTTCGCCGCCATCGGCCTGGCCATCGGCGCCATCGGCACCGCGCTCGCCCACGTAGCCGGCACCTTCCTCGGTCTCGCCTGGTGGAAGATGCCGCTGGCGATCCTGGGCCTGATCCTGGCGATTTCCGGCCCGTCGATGGTGATCGCCTATGTGAAGCTCCGCCAGCGCAACCTGGCGCCGCTGCTCGACGCCAATGGCTGGGCCATCAATGCGCGCGCCAAGATCAACATCCCATTCGGCGGATCGTTGACGCATCTCGCCAAATTGCCGCCGGGCGCCGAGCGCTCGCTTAACGATCCTTATGCCGAAAGGCGGGTTCCCTGGCGTCTGTATCTGGCACTGCTGGCGCTGATCGGCGGCGCGGCGACCGCCATATCGTTCTTCGGCGGCATCGAAAAATTATTTCATCGGTTGATAGGCCTGTTATGAGCTTTTTCACCCTCTACGGCCGCGTGCTCGGCCTGCTGAAGCCCGAGCGCAATCTGGCGATCATCCTCGCCGTCGCCAACCTGGCCTTGGCCGGGCTGCAATTCGTCGAGCCGGTGATGTTCGGCAAGGTGGTCGACGAGCTGTCGGGCGCGGCAGGGCACACAGCCGACCAGGTCTGGCACGAGAGTTTCCGCCTGCTCGGTCTGTGGGCGCTGATCGGCGTCGGCGGTATTCTCGCCAATGTCCTGGTCGCGCTGCATTCCGACCGCATGGCGCATCGCCGCCGCCTCGCCGCGATGGCGCTCTATTTCGAGCATGTGCTGGAATTGCCGCTGGGCTATCACCTCGACACCCATTCCGGCCGGCTGATCAAGATCATGCTGCAAGGCGCGGACAATCTGTTCGGCATCTGGCTGTCCTTCTTCCGCGAGCATCTCTCCACCTTCATCGCCCTGATCGTCCTGTTGCCGCTGTCGCTGTTCATGAATTGGCGGCTTGGGCTGGTGCTGATCGTCCTGCTGATCGTCTTTGCCGTGCTCTCGGCGCTGGTGATGTCGCGCACCGAAGGGGCGCAGCGCGAAGTGCAGGAATTCCATTCCGAGCTGGCCGAACGGGCCGGCGACGCGCTGGGCAATGTCGGGCTGATCCAGAGCTTCGTCCGCCTCGCCCTCGAAGTGCAACAGCTCGGCCAAGTGATGGGCAAGGTCCTGGCGGCGCAATATCCCGTGCTGACCTGGTGGGCGGTGGTGACCGTTCTGACCCGCGCCGCCTCGACACTGACCGTGATCGCCATCTTCACCCTGGGCACCTGGCTGTTCCTGCATGGCCAGACCAGCGTCGGTGAAATCGTCAGCTTCATGGGCTTCGCCAATCTGCTGATCGGCCGGCTGCAGCAGGCGATGGGCTTCGCCAATACCTTGTTCCTGCAGCGTCCGGGCCTGACGGATTTCTTCGATGTGCTGGACGCCAAATCGGGCGTGCCCGAGAAGCCCGACGCCATCGAGCTGGGTCGGGTCGAAGGCCGCGTCGCCTTCGAGCATGTCAGCCTGTCCTATGGCGAGAAGCAGGCGGTGGCCGATCTTTCCTTCGACATCGCGCCCGGCAGCATGGTGGCGCTGGTCGGCACCACGGGGGCGGGCAAGAGCACGGCGATGGCGCTGCTGCACCGTCTGTGGGATCCGCAACAGGGCCACGTGAGCATCGACGGAATCGACATCCGCGACGTCACTCTCTCGAGTCTCCGACGCAATATCGGCGTGGTGTTCCAGGAGAGCACCATGTTCTACCGCACCATTGCCGAGAATCTGCAGGTCGGCCATCCCGACGCCAGCGACGCCCAGCTCGAGGAAGCGGCCAGACTGGCCGAGGCGCATGACTTCATCATGACCCAGCCCAACGGCTATCAGACCCTGGTCGGCGAGCGCGGCCGCACACTCTCGGGCGGCGAACGCCAGCGCATCGGCATCGCCCGCGCGCTGCTGAAGAACCCGCCGATCCTGATCCTCGACGAAGCCACCAGCGCGCTGGATTCGGTGACCGAGGCCAAGGTGCAGAAGGCGCTCGGCGCCCTGATGAAAGGCCGCACCACCTTCGTCATCGCCCATCGCCTCTCCACCATCCGCGACGCCGATTGGGTGCTGGTGATGGATAAGGGCCGCATCATCGAGCAGGGGCGCTATGACGATCTGGCCAAGGCCGGGGGAACCTTCACCGAGCTTTTGAATCGCTCCGCCCACTGATCCACTATGTCGCCGCGGACTGGCGCGCCACCGACGAGCTGTGCTAAGTCCTTATTCACACAAGAATAAGGTGGCCCTGAATGCCGTCCTTGGAAGACCGTCCAATCGCCATCGCCGGGGCTGGAGCCGTCGGCTGCTTCGCCGGCGGCCTGCTGGCCGCCGCGGGGCGGAGCGTGATTCTGCTGTGCCGCGAAGAGTCGGCGCGCCGGCTGAACGCCGATGGCCTCAGGCTCACCGCGCTGGACGGTCTCGATCGCAGCCTTGAACCGGGCGCCTTCACCGCCACCGCCGATCCTGCCGCGCTGGCGGGATGCGGCCTGGTTCTGGTCACGGTCAAAAGCGGCGATACCGCCGAGATCGCCGGGCTGATCGCCCGTCACGTCTCCGAAGAGTCGATCACCGTCAGCCTGCAGAACGGTGTTTCCAATACGCGGATCCTGCGCGAGGCCTTGCCCGACCGCACGGTTGTGCCCGGCATGGTGCCGTTCAACATCGCCCGTCTGGGCCCCACCCATCTGCATCGCGCCTCGAACGGACGGATCCTGATCGAAGCGGGCCTGCCCGACGTGACGGCGGCCCTGTCGGTCCCCGGCCTGCCCGTCCGCGGGGAGCGGCGCATCGAGGCGGTGCAATGGGGCAAGCTGCTGATCAATCTCAACAATGCGCTCAACGCTCTGTCCGGCCTGCCCCTGCGCGACGAGCTGCTGTCGCGCGCCTGGCGGCGCCTGTTGGCGGCGCAGATCGACGAGGCGCTGGCGGTGCTGGAGGTCGCGGACGTTCCCGTCAAGGCGCCACTGCCGCTGCCGATCGGGCTGGTGCCGGCTTTGCTGCGCCTGCCGACGCCGCTTTTTTCCCTGATCGCGCGGCGCATGCTGCCGATGGATCCCAAGGCGCGGTCGTCCATGTGGGACGATCTGGAGCGGCGCCGCCCGACCGAGATCGACGCGCTGCAGGGCGAGGTTCTCACCTTGGCCGAGCGCTACGAGGTCCCCGCGCCGGTGATCGCCGAAGTGAGGTCCCTGGTCAAACGGGCCGAGGCGGCCGGGGCGGGCCCGCCCGGCCTGCCCCCCGGCAAAGTGATCGGCCTGCGGACGTTAATCGAGACGCGGTATCAGAAGCGGTAGCCGATATTCACGTCGGCGGCCATCTGGTTCTTGGTCTCGGTGATCGGACTGCGGGCGGCGTCGCCGAGCAGGCGGCGCCAGCCGAAATCGCCCTCGACCAGCCAATGCGCGCCCATCAGATAGATGGTGGAGGCGCCGATTCCGGCATCGGTGAAACCGCCATTGGCGGTGAATTGGCGCAGGCCCGACTGGGTCGAGGAAAATTCCGACACGCCGAAATAGGAATTCATGTAGCGCCCATCGGCCATGGTCAGGCTGGGCCCGACGAACAGCAGCCAGCTCTTATCCGCTTTCAACGGTAGCGGGATATAGGCGCCGACATCGCCCTGGATGCCGTTATTGCCGCCAATGCCCTTTTTGAGATCGGCGGTCAGCACCACCGGGAACAGGAAATATTGGGCGAAGACCTTGGGCTCCGGCGCGAAGGCGATATTGGGCAGATCGCGGACGCGCGGATCGTCGTGGGTGTTGCGGCCGATATCGTAGCCGACCGCGATGCCCGCGCGGTAGCCCGGCCCGCTCAGGATATTCCAGCCTATGCCCTCGCCGTCGGAGACGAAGAATTCATCCTTGTAGCGGATGTCGATGATCGCGCTCGGCTCGGTGCGATAGCGATTCGATCCCATGAAGGTCGGCTGCTCCGACACGCCCGGACCGACCACCTCGCGCCATTCCGGCGGCGGGCCCTCCAGCGAAGTGAGCACCTGGCCGGTCGAATATTGCCAATCCATCAGGGGTGAAGGGGTCTGGGCCTGGCTAAGCGAGGCGGTGAACAAAGCGACCAGACCAACGAGAAAACGCTGCTTAAAAACGGAATCCACCCTGTATCTCCGAATAAGTGTCCGGAGGTAAAACGCCTATGGTCGAAGCGCGGTTCCGTGGCCAAAAAGGGTTTAGTAGCCGATCACTTCCCCATCTTTTCGCATCTCGGTGGCGCCCCAATAGACCTTGTGTTTCTCGTCCCATTCGATGGCCTGATAGCCGCCGAAATTGCCGACGCCGGGTTTGATCTTGTAGCCGCGCTTGGCCAGTTCGGCGGTTACCGCCGGATCGAAACCGGATTCCATCTCGACGGTGCCGATCCCTTCCGATTTTTCACCCGTCGGCTCGGCATTGCCGTAATGCCGCCAGCGCGCGGCATCGCCGGCATCCTGCACGTTCATGCCGAAATCGATGATGTCGGTCAGGATCTGAAGGTGCCCCTGCGGCTGCATGTCGCCCCCCATCAGCCCGAAGGACAGGAAGGGCTGGCCGTCCTTGGTCACGAAGGCCGGGATGATGGTGTGGAAAGGCCGCTTGCCCGGCGCGTAGACATTAGCGGCGGCGGGATCGAGCGAATAGAGTTCCCCGCGATCCTGGAACATGAAGCCGAGATGGTCCGCCACCAGCCCCGAGCCCATGCCGCGATAATTCGACTGGATCAGCGAGACCATCATGCCGTCCTGGTCGGCGGTGGTGAGATAGATGGTATCGCCGTCGAACAGGCGCGGATCGCCCGGACCGATGTTGGGGTTGACGCGCGTGGACTCGACCAGCTTGCGCCGTTCCTCGGTATAGCCAGGCGACAGAAGCCCCTTCATCGGCACCTTGGCGAAGGCCGGATCGGCGTACCATTTGGCCAGATCCTCGTAAGCCGCGCGCTTGGCCTCGATCAGCGCGGTCAGGGTGTCGGCGCTGCCCGCCCCCATCGATTTCAGGTCGAACTTGCCGAGGATGTTGAGCCCTTCGAGCACGGCGCCGCCCTGGCCGTTGGGCGGCAGCTCATAGACGTCGTAGCCGCGATAATTTACCGAAATCGGCATTACCCATTCGCCCTGATGCGAGGCGAAATCCTCATAGCGCAGATCGCCGCCGACACGCTTGAAATAGGCGTCGATAGTGTGGGCGATCTCGCCCTTGTAGAAGACGTCCCGGCCGCCCTTGGCGATGAGCGACAATGTATGAGCGAGGTCGGGATTGCGGAAGACCTCGCCTTCCTCGGGCGTATGGCCGTCGATCAGATAGGTCGCCCGCGCATTGTCGAATTCCTCGATCAGCTTCGCGCGCTTCTCGAAATTGGCCATGCTGCCTTTCCAATATTTCGCGATCAGTTGGGTGACTGGGAAACCGTTGGTGGCGTAAGCGATGGCCGGCGCCAGATCGTCGGCGATCGGCAGCTTGCCGAACCGCTGATGCAGGGCGAACCAGGCGTCGACCGTGCCCGGCACCGAAATCGGCAGGCTGCCCACGGGGGGAATATGCGGGGTCGGCGTCTGCCCTGCCTTCTTCCAGGCCGCCTCAACTTCGGCCGTGAGTTTAGCGAGATCGCGTCCTTTGGCGGCGCGGCCCGAACCGTTATAGCCGTAGACCTGACGGGTCTTGGGATCCCAGACGATGGCGAACAGATCGCCGCCGATCCCGTTGAGCACCGGCTGCATCAAGCCGATCGCCGCATTGGCGGCGATCGCCGCGTCGACGGCGCTGCCGCCTTTCTTGAGGATGTCGATGGCGATCTGCGAAGCCAGCGGCTGCTCGGTCGCCGCCATGCCGTGCTGGGCGATCACCGGCGAGCGGGTGGCCCAAGGGGTGCCGCTATAACGATCGCCGCGCCCGAGCTTGCTGTCCTCGGCCTGGGTACCGGACGCCAACAGAGCCAATCCGAGGGCGACACCCGCCCCGATCCGTCGCAACGCCATCCTCTTTCTCCTCAGTGCTAGAGGCCCGGGCCCTTGTAGACCGTGCCGGACTTCATCACGAAAGCGACGTTTTGCAGCACCGTCACGTCCTTCAGCGGGTCGCCGGACACCGCGATGATGTCGGCCCATTTGCCGGCCTCGAGCGCGCCGGTGCGGTCGGACCAGCCCATCAGATCGGCGGCGTTGATGGTGCCCGTCTGGATGGCCGCCAGCGCCGGCATGCCGAACTGGTTCACATAGACGTCGAGTTCATGGGCGTTGAGGCCGTGCGGATAGACGGCGGCGTCGGTGCCGAGCGCTACCTTCAGCCCGGCGGCGATCGCCTTCTTGAGGTTGGCTTTCTCGACCGTGCTGACATCCTTCATCTTCTGATAATAGAAGGGCGGCAGCTTGCCATATTGCTGGATCCAATCGATCAGATAGGCGGTCGGCACGAGGTAAGTCCCGCGCTCCTTCATCTCCTTGATCACCTCGTCATTGATGTAGGAGGCGTGCTCGATACTGTCGACGCCGGCCTGGGTCGCCCACAGCATGCCCTGGGCGCCATGGGCGTGGGCGGCGACCTTGCGGCCGAGGCGATGGGCATCGGCGACGATCGCCTTCATCTCCTCCAGGGTGAATTGCGACGCTTGCGGGTCGTCGCCCTTCGACAGAACGCCGCCGGTGGCGCAGATCTTGATGACGTCGGCACCGTATTTGATGGTCTCGCGCACCTTGTGCTGCACTGCCTCGACGCCGTCGGCGACGCCGCCGCCCTGCTGGTGATAGTCGATGGGCAGCAGATTGTCGTCACAATGGCCGCCGGTGATGCCGATCGCCGGCCCCGAGGCCTGCATGTGCGGCCCCTCGACCAGTCCCTCATTGATGGCGTCGCGCAGATCGATGTCGGAATAGCCCACGGCATGGACGTTGCGCACGCTGGTGAAGCCCGCCTCCAGCGTCACCTTGGCGTTGCGCGCGCCGATCAGGGCGCTCTTGGCGATGCTGGTCGACAGCTCGTGATAGGGGTCGAAATTGGGATCCATGGTCAGGTGGGTATGGACATCGATCAGGCCGGGCAAAAGCGTCATGCCCGACAGATCGATCTCGCGGTCGTCCGCCTGCTTGGGCGTCGCGGAGGTCGCGGCGATGCCGACGATCTTGTCGCCGCTGACGATCACGGTCTGATCGGCTGCTTCCTTGCCGGTGCGCACATCCAGCACATGGCCGGCTCGCAGCAAGGTCCGGCCCGCCGCGGCCGGCGGCGCCTCCTGCGCGCAGAGCGGCGCGGCCGCCAGGCTCAGCGCCAGCGGAAGACAGAGCAGAGAACGAGTGAAAGCAGCCATCGACAATTCCCCCAAATCACGATCTGGGGAAAAGCCTGCCCGATGGAGCGGGGGTTGGCAATCACCCTAACGGATCAGAGACCTAGCCATTTCGTGATCAGCTTGAACGGCCAGACATGCTCCCAGAGGAAATGCTCGAAGGGGAAGCCGAGCGTCAGGCCCAGCCAGAAGCTGAGATTGAGGACGTTCGTGCGCAGCTGGTGATGGACCCAGCCCCATACTCCGCTCTTGCGCTCCGGCGCGGCCGGCATGTTCTCGTTCGCCATCATCCTCTCCCATGCCTATGAGGCATGCCTTCAAGCCTACAAAGTCTTTCTCGGTGGCCGCACGCGCGCCTATTTTCCGTGCAGCAACAAACCTCAATCGGGACGAAGACGGCTCCCCAGCCATGCAGCGCGAATATGGCCTGCCCCTCTTCGTTCCGCACGGAAAGATGGAAGCATTACCATGTCTGTCAACGATGCCAAGCTATACCATTCTCCGATTTCGCCCCATGCCCGGCGAGTCCGGATTTTCCTGGCCGAGAAAGGCCTGACCCCGACGCTGGTTCCCGTCGACCTCGGCACGGGCGAGCAGCATTCCGACGCCTACCGCGCCATCAATCCGCGCCGCGTCGTCCCCACCCTGGTGCTGGCCGACGGCACGGCGATCGGCGAAGTGCCCGCCATCCTGCGCTATATCGAGGAAATCCACCCCGACACCCCGCTGCTGGGCTCGACGCCCAAGGAAAAGGCGCTGGTGACGATGTGGGAGCGCCGCGCCGATCTGGAAGGCTTCATCCCGGCCATCGAGGCGGTGCGCAACAAGGTCGCCGGCCTCAAGGGCCGCGCCATCGCCGGCCCCCATGATTACGCGCAGATCCCCGAACTGGTCGAGCGCAGCCGCCAGCGTGTGCTGAACTTCTTCGCCGACTTTGACCAGCAGCTGCAAGACGCCGCCTTCGTGGCCGGCGATTTCTTCTCGGCGGCCGACATCACCGCCCTCGCGGCGGTCGATTTCGCCGCCAAGGCGCTCGACCTCGCCATTCCCGAGCACTTCACCGCGCTGAAGCGCTGGCACCAGACCGTGTCCGCCCGTCCCAGCGCCCAAGCCTGAGTTTCTGGAGAAAAATCATGACCGAGTATAATGAAGACCGCCGATCCTTCCTGAAGACCGCCAGTGTGGCGGGCATCGCCCTGGCCGGCTCGCCCGTTCTGGCCCAGAGCGAAATCGCCGCCAAATCGGGCAAGGCCGCCGCCAAGGCCGGCCATACCGCCATCACCGCGCCCACCCGGTTCGTCGAGGCCAGCGGCATCCGCTTCGCCTATCGCCGCTTTGGCAAGAAGGGCAAGCTGCCGCTGGTATTCAACCAGCATTTCACCGGCAATCTCGACAATTGGGATCCGGCGGTGCTGGATGGGCTCGCCGCCGAACGCGAAGTGATCATCTTCAACAATGCCGGCATCGCAAGCTCGACCGGCGAAGTGCCCAACACCTTCGCCGGCATGGCCAGGAACGCCGAGGCCTTCATCGACGCGCTGGGGCTGAAGCAGATCGACCTGCTCGGCTTCTCGATCGGCGGCATGGTGGCTCAGCAGATCGTGGTTGATCGCCCCGAGCTGATCCGCAAGCTGGTGCTGATCGGCACCGCCCCGCGCAACATGGATGCCGGCGGTGGCGAGGGTCACGTTACCCCCGAGACCGCCGCCGTGTTCGGCGCCAAGTACGATCCGCCGGAAAATCTCTGGCTGAAGGTGTTCTTCACCGACTCGGAGAAGAGCCAGGCAGCCGGTCACGAGTTCCTCAAGCGTTATTTCTCGCGCACCGTGGATCGCGACGCCCCGATCACCGAAAAGGTCGCACCGGCCCAGATCGCGGCACTCGGCCAATGGGGCGACCATCCCGGCGAGCGCTTCGCCTATCTCAAGGGCATCAAGCAGCCCGCCCTGGTGGTCAGCGGCACTCACGACACGATCGTCTATACGGTGAATTCGCTGCATCTGGTGCAGAACATGCCGGATGCCAAGCTGGTACTGTATCCCGACGCCAATCACGGCTCCTGGTATCAGTATCACGACGCGTTCATCGCGGAGGCCAACAGCTTCCTCGACGCTTGAGGTAAGGGCCCCGACGCGGGTAAGTTGCCGGTCTCATGACCGTGCATCTGATCAAACTCTGCGTCGGGGCCACCGGCCTCACCGATCTCGCCACCTGGCAGGCCCAGCGCCTGGAAGACAAGCGCCGGGCCGGAGAGACGCCCGAACTGTTTCATGTCACCCGCCAGACCCCGAAGCGCGCCGAAGAGCTGCTCGACGGCGGCTCGCTTTATTGGGTGATGGGCGGCTTCATCACCGCCCGCCAGCGCCTCGTCGAACTGCGGCCGGTCGACCGTGACGGCGTTCCCCATTGCGCGCTGGTCTATGACCCGGACCTGATCACCGTAGAACCCCGCCCCCGCCGCCCCTTCCAGGGCTGGCGTTATCTCGTTCCCGAGGACGCGCCGCGCGATATGGGAAAATGGGTGGCCGGGTCCGACGATCAGTCGCTGTCGCTGCAGAAAGAACTGATCGAAATGGGGCTGCTGTAGGGGCCGGGGTACTTCTGACGCGTAGGGTGGTGGAAGGGTTGCGCCTTGAGGAGCATTGGACAAGTCCAACGCCCCTCAAGTCGCCCGAATGCCGCTTCGGCGCTGATCGACGCGGTGCCTGATTCCCGTTTCTCTGAGTTATTTCTCCGCCGGCCGTCCTGGCACGACGCCCATCCCGGGCGCGTCGGCGGAATGATTTTTTGCTCTTGGGCAAAAAATCGTTTCGACGAGGTGCAACGAAGAGCGCGAGATGAGATCTCGCTTGCCGCAAGGCAATCATCAGCGCTTCCGGCCACTCTCCCCGGGGAAGCATAGGGCACCCTGTCAATCCGAATACCAGCCCTGAAAAAATAGCGCGGGAAAAACCGCGCTCCAGGCCCCACATGCACGCGGCACCTCTCTGCAGCGGACGCCCCATGACCGACAAAACCCATATCTCCTCCGGCCTCACCTTGTCGATGGCCGCGGCTGTCGGTTTGGCCATCGCCAATATCTATTACAACCAGCCCATGCTGGGGGTAATGGAGCGCGACCTCCCCGGCCCGCTCACCCATCTGATTCCCACCGCGACCCAGCTCGGCTATGCGGCGGGCCTGTTCCTGCTGGTGCCGCTGGGCGACATTCTCGAACGCCGGACGCTGATCGTCGGACAGTTTGCCCTGCTCGCTTTGGCGTTGATCGGCGCGGCGATGGCGCCCACTACCGGCGCGCTGCTGTTGGCTTCGCTGGCGGTCGGCGCCACCGCGACCGTGGCGCAGCAGATCGTTCCCTTCGCCGCCCATCTGGCGACGCCCGAGAAACGGGGCGCCACCGTCGGCACGGTGATGGCCGGCCTGTTGAGCGGCATCCTGCTGAGCCGCACCGTGGCCGGTTACGTCGCCAGCCATTTCGGCTGGCGGGCAATGTTCTGGCTGAGCGCGCCGGTGGCCGTGGTGGTCGGCGGCTGGATGGCCAGCACGCTGCCGCGCCATCGCCCCGACAGCGTGCTGACCTATCCCCGGCTGATGGCCTCGCTGGCCCATCTGTGGGTGGAATTCGCCGAATTGCGGGCCGCGGCCCTGACACAGGCCCTGCTGTTCGGCGCCTTCTCCGCCTTCTGGAGCATCCTGGCGCTGCGTCTGCAAGAACCGCCGCTGTCGATGGGCGCCGATATCGCCGGCCTGTTCGGCATCGTCGGCGCGGTCGGCATCCTGGTGGCGCCGCTGGCGGGACGCATCGCCGACAAGCATGGCCCCTACCGCGTCATCCTGATCGGCGCCACCCTGACCCTGGTCTCCTGGCTGATCTTCGGCCTGTGGACCGGTCTCGCCGGGCTGATCGTCGGCGTCATCGTCCTGGATTTCGCCGTGCAGAGCTGCCTGATCTCCAATCAGAGCGTGATCTACGCCCTGCGGCCGCAAGCCCGCGCCCGCCTCAACACGGTGTTCATGAGCACCATGTTCCTCGGCGGCGCCGCCGGCTCGGCCGCCGCCGCGCAAGCCTGGGACATGGGCGGCTGGAGCGCCGTCTCGGCCCTCGGCGTCTTTTTCGGCGCGGCCGCCACCCTGCTGCAGATCCGCCAGGCCAAGCGGCGCAAGGCGCTCGCTGAGCAAACGTCTTAACGCCTCCGTCCTCCCGTGCGACTATCACCGCCGACATCAGACCAACGGGGGTTAGGATGGAGTCGGATTTTGCACGGCGGCGCGCCCTATCTCTCGTCTTTGCCCTGCTGACGGTTTTTGGCCTCAGCGCCTCGGCCCAGGAGACGAAGATGAAAGCGACCTATGGCTTGATCGGCCAGATGCTGGTGGCCCCGGAAAACCGCGACGCGCTGGTGTCGATCCTGGTCGAGGGAACGCGGGACATGCCCGGCTGTCTCTCTTACCAGGTCGCGAAAGACGCCTCGCGGCCCGACGCGATCTGGGTCACCGAAGTGTGGACGGACAAGGACAGCCATGCCAATTCGCTGAAACTGCCCGCCGTCCAGGCCGCGATCGCCAAGGGCAGGCCGCTGATCACCGGCATGGGCATCCGGGCGGAAACCATTCCGCAACCGGAGTAGCCAGACGGCTAAAACCTATATCCGACCGTCACGCCGAGCACGACGGAAGAATGAAAGTCGTAGCGGTTCTGTCCCTGATCCTTCGGATCGTCCGCCAACCCGCCGGCCGCGCGAGCGGGATCGGCAACGTTGAAATCGAGCAGGCCGGCATCGAGGTCTGCCGCGCCTTTATGTCCCTCGATGCCGCACAGAGCGGCGCTGAGCTCCGACGAGGAATCGCTGAAGATCACCTTGCCCGTGGACACGCCGACCGGGGTCGCGGGATAGGCTTTCACGGTCTTGTCGGGAGGAGACGGCGTGCTTCCCTGTATCGGAACAGCAACCGAATAATCGATGGCCACAGGCTCGTCGGCCTGCGCGCCGAGGGAGGCAAGGAGAGCGAGGGCTGCAATGGAGCGCATCATGGGTTGGTAGATGGTGCGGGAAATCGATCCATCAATAAATCCGGTCAAATATTTTACGACGTTTATAAAATATACACATCTTATAAACATTACGTGTGAATTCGATTGGTCTTTCTCTTCAAAGGCGAATCTGTTACGAAATAAAGACGGCCGGATCCGTCATGGGGGTGAGATCCGGCCGAGTGTGACGTCCTGGGGGGACAATGTCGGCGACCGTGGAAACCTCGGGTCGGGAGGCCGCTCTGGAGCGCCTGTCGACGCCCGAGCAGCTTGATCTCGTCATCAAGGTCATTCCGGCCACCAGCTGGTACGCCCTCATCGCCCTGGGCGTCCTGGTGGCCTGCATTCTGATCGGCAGTCTGGTCGTCAAGGTGCCGATCACCGTGGCCGGCGACGGGATCATCATCGGCGCCGGCGGCGTGCTGGATCTGGCCTCGGAGACCGAGGGACGCGTCGACCGCTTCCTGGTTCAACCCGGCGACGAGGTGCATAAAGGCCAGGTGATCGCCGTCATCGATCAACCCGATCTGCAGATGGCGACCACCAATTCCAAGGCGCGGCTGACCGAGGCCAAGGAAGCCCTGACCGAGCTCGTAGCCCAGCAGGCGCGCGAGAAGGCGTCGAAACTGGCCCAGTTCGGCGAGCGGCGCAAACTGATCGAGCAGAAGCGCCAGTTCGCCGCCGACCGCCTCGCCTGGCTGAGTGAAAAGGAAAAGGACGACAAACGCCTGTTCGACCGCCAGCTGATCCCCCGTCAGGCCTATATCGACACCGAAATCGCGATCAATGACGCGCATCAACAGATGTCCTCGCTCGACACCGACGCCAAGCAGCTCAAATTCGACGAGGACGCATTCGCCGCCGACCAGGAACGCCGGCTGCTCGACAGCCGCACCCGGCTGGCCGAGGTCACCCGCGAGGTGGACACCGCGTCCGAGCGCCTGGGACGCGACACCGAAGTGACCAGCCCCTATGACGGCCGTATCGTCGAGTTGAAGGTCAATCCGGGCGACGTGGTCACCAAGACCATGCCCCTGGCCGGCATGCTGCCTTTGGAAGCGGACGAGGGCGCCGGCCTGCGCGCGGTTCTGTTCTCGTCGCCGGCCGACGGCAAGAAGGTGCGGCCCGGCATGGATGTGCAGATCGAACCCTCCACCGTCCGCAAGGAAGAGTTCGGCTTCATCATCGGCAAGGTGGTGGATGTGGCGGAAATCCCCTCCACCTCGCAGGGCATGATGCGGGTGCTGAAGAATGCCCGCCTGGTCGACGCCTTGTCCGGTAAATCCGCGCCCTTCCAGATCATCGTCGAGCTGCAGCGCTCGGACAAGACGCCCTCTGGCTTTCGGTGGTCCTCCTCGACCGGCCCCAAGATCCGCATCAATTCCGGCACGCCCTGCTCGGCGGAAATCGCGGTCCGCTATCAGAGGCTGATCAGCCTGGCGATTCCCGCCATGGAACAGCTTTTGCCGAGCGAATGACCATGAGGACCGCCGTCTCCGCGCTCCGCGCCGTCATCGCCCCGAAATTCGGACGGGCGCGCTCCGGCGCGGACCGGGGGCGCCGCGCGGTGACGGTCAATGTGCAGCAGGCCGACGTCTCGGAAAGCGGCGTGGCCTGCCTGGCCATGGTGCTGGCCTTCCACGGCCGCTACGTTCCGCTCGACGAGCTGCGGCAGACCTGCGGCGCCCAGCGCAATGGCAGCCGGCCATCGAACCTGATCCGCGGCGCGCAGCGCTACGGGGCGATCGGCAAGGGCTTCAAGGCCGATCTCGCCAAGCTGAAGACGATGCCCATGCCGCTGGTCGCCTTCGTCAATTTCAATCATTTCGTCGTGCTGGAGGGCATCGATCCTGCGCAGGGCAAGGTCTATATCAACGACCCCGCCGACGGCCCGCGCACCCTGACCCAGGCGGCCTTCGCCGAGCAGTTCACCGGCATCGTGCTGGCCTTTCAGCCCGGCCCCACTTTCACGCGGCGCGCGCCACCCACCAACGCCATCGCCAGCCTGCTGCGGCGCGCCCGCACATCGCGGGCGGGGCTGGCCTACATCCTGCTGTCCAGCCTGCTCCTGCTGGTTCCGTCGTTGGCGGTGCCGGCCTTTTCCCGCGCCTTCGTCGACGAGCTGCTGGTCGAGGGTCAGCATGACTGGCTGTGGTGGCTGGTCGGCGCGATGGTCCTCATCGCATTCATGGTGGCCGGCCTCTCCTACGTCCAGCAGACCGCCATCGTCCGGCTGCGCATGAAGCTGGCGACCAGCTGGGCGGCGCAGATGATGTGGCAGCTGCTGCGCATGCCGCTGTCCTTCTTCGCCAATTACAATGCCGGCGACATCGGCAACCGCATCAATTCGATCGAACGCGCCTCGCAGATCGTCGCGAGCGATCTGACCACGGTCGCGATCAATCTGTCGGCCAGCGCCGTCTTCGCCACGGTGATGATCCAGTATGACTTGATGCTGACCCTGATCGGCGTCAGCTTCGCCAGCATCAACATCATCGTCTTCCTGTTCTCGTCGCGCTATCTGGAACACGCTCACAAGCGCAACGCCAAGGACCTGGCCGAAGCCGACGGAACGCTGGTGCAGGGCATCCAGATGATCGAGGCCCTGCGCGCCAGCGGCTCCGAGACCGTGTTCAGCACCCGCTGGTGCGGCCATTTCGCCAAGGCCATCGACGCCGAACAACGTATTGGGCGCCTCCAGGCGGTCATCAACGGCCTGCCCGCCTTCGTCGCCCTGCTGGCCGGGGTGTGCATCCTGGTGGTCGGGGGCTTACGCGTCATGGACGGGGCGATCACCGTCGGCATGCTGATCGCCTTCCAGGGCCTGCTCAACAATTTCTCGTCGCCGATCGGCAAGGCCGTCGAGATCGCCTCGGACCTCGCGGAAGCGGAAAGCGTGGTCAAACGCATGGAGCAGATCATCGCCGCCGACGCGGACGAGGAATTCTCGCTTCCCGCCCTGACGGACGTCCCGCCGGAGCTGTTGCGAATCGGGGGAGCCCTCAAGCTGGATGAGATTTCCTTCGGCTTCAATCCGCTCGATCCTCCGATGATCGAAGGCCTGTCGCTGGACGTTCCCGCCGGCTCGGTGATCGCCCTGGTCGGCGTCTCCGGGTCGGGCAAATCCACCATCGCCCGCATGCTGGTCGGGCTCAATCGCCCTTGGACCGGATCGATCCTGGTCGATGGCCGACCTCTCGGCGCCCTCCCCCGTGAGATCCTGCGCAGCCGGCTGGCCTGCGTCGATTCCGAACCGGCCCTGTTCGAGGGCAGCGTCACCGACAACATCACCCTGTGGGACAAGAGCATCGGCGAGCAGAGCGTGGTCCAGGCGGCCAAGGACGCCTGCATCCATGAGACGATCGCCGCGCGCCCCGGCGGCTATGGCAGCATCGTGCGCGAGGAGGGCCGTAATTTCTCGTGGGGCGAATCCCAGCGCCTGGAGCTGGCCCGCGCGCTGGCCCGCTCGCCGGCGGTGCTGATCCTCGACGAAGCCCTGTCAATGGTCGACGCGGCCACCGAGCAAGCCATCCTCGAGAAGATCCGCCGCCGCGGCTGCACCACCATCGTCGTCTCGCACCGGCTGGCCAGTATCAAGGATTGCGACGAGATCGTCGTCCTCGACAAGGCCGTCATCGTCCAGCGCGGCCGGCATGACGAGCTGCTGGCGCAGGAGGGACTCTATCGAAGCCTGGTGGTCGGAGACGCGGCATGAACGAGATCTCCGCCCTTCGCCGGGAAGTGTGCGGCTCGCTGTGGCAGGTGGTCGTCGGCCAGGTCGACCTCTATGCCGAATTGTCGGCGCCCGACGGCACCGTCGCCGGTCGCCGCTTCGTGGCGCAGCTCGGCCCGGGCGACATATTCCACGGCGGCCCGCCGCTCGAGTGCGATGGGCTGAGATTACGCTGCGTCGCCACCCGTCGCGGGGACGGCACCCAGTTCACCTCCCTCGGTCGGCAGGAACTCGAAGCGCTGCCGCTGGATATCGTCGATCGCTGGATCGACACGCTCGGCCGCGCGGTGGCGCAGGCGATCGGAAACGCTCCCGCCATCGGGGTGACTCTGGCGGCCGGCGCGCGCTGCGACCTGGCCGCGCGGGAGCCGGTCTGCGGGGTCGATGGAATCGTCTGGGCCGTCGCCTCCCGGGGAGCCTTGCTGCCGCTGGGCGCCGCCGCCTCTTTCGCCGCGGACCGCCCGGTTCCCCTCAGCCCCGGTCTCTGGGCGTACCCGTCCGAGAGCGCCACCCTGCTGGGCGCCACCTCGCGCGATCTGCTGGAACAGGGGCAGCTGGCCGACTGCCTCGACGCCGCCCATGCCGCCCTGTTCGCCATCCTGGCGGAAGCGCTGATCAAGCGCGAGCAGCGCGAAGGCGAGCGGCTTCTCGACAAGGCGACCCGCGACCGCGCCCTGACCGAAGGCGTGCTGTCGGCCATGGCGAGCGTGCTCGAGGCGGAGAAAGGCGTCGAGATGCCGGCCGATGCCGTCGCCCTCTCCAAGGTGATGGCGATGGCCGCCGGCGCCGTCGGCGCGCGTCTCCCCGCCGAGGCCCATGCCCTGGTCAAAGCCGGCGCCAATCGGGCGGAAGGTCTCGCCCTTCTGGCGGAAGCCGCCAATGTCCGCCTGCGCCACGTCCTGCTGCGCAAAGGCTGGGAAAAGGACGATTCCACGCCGATCGTCTGTTTCCACGCCGAGGATGGCCGGCCGTTGGCCGCGCTGCCGAACAAGACCGGCGCCTATACGCTCTACGATCCGGCCGACGGCAGCAACCAGCCCCTGACTCCGGCGCTGGTGGCGCGGATCCAGCCGGCGGCGCAAAGCCTCTCGGCGGCCTTGCCCGACCGGCCCTTGCGCCCCTCGGATCTGTTCGGCTTCGTGCTGCCCTCCTGCAAGCGCGACCTGCTGACCGTCGCCGGCTGCGGCGCGCTGGCCGGCGTGGTGTCGTCCCTCGTGGCGGTCGCCACCGGCTTCATCATCGACCGCGTGGTGCCGGGCCACAATGTCGGCGTCCTGGCGCAAGTAGCGGTCGGGCTGCTGATCATGGCCTTCGCCACCCTGGTCTTCGACGTGACGCAGGACATCGCCCTGGTCCGGCTGGAGGGCAAGGTGGCGGGGCTTCTGCAGCCGGCCATCGTCGATCGGCTGGTCCGCCTGCCCTCCTCTTTCTTCCGCCAATACAATGCCGGCGACCTGGCGCAGCGCGCCCGCGTCATCGAGACGCTGCAGCGCATGCTGACCGGCACCACCATCATCGCCCTGATCACCGGCATCTTCTCGCTGTACGGCATTGCCGTGATGTTCGCCTGCAGCGTTCAGGGCGCCCTGGTGGCCGTCGCGCTGCTGGCCATCCTGATCGGCGTGCTGGCCTTCGCGGCCACCAAGCTGAAAGAGCCGCTGCGCGTGGTCGAGGAAGTCGGCGGCGCGGTCAGCGGCACCATCCTGCAAATGGTCTCCGGCATGGGGCGGATCCGCCTGAACGGCGCCGAGAACCGCATGTTCGCGCGATGGGGCCAGCAATTCTCGACGGTGCGCGGCGCGGCGGTGACCGGGCGGAAGGCCGAGGTAGCGCTGAAGACCTTCTTCGCCGCTTATGAAATCCTCTGCTACGCGCTGCTCTACGCCATGCTGGGAAGCCATCCCGACTCCCTGTCGACCGGCACGGTGCTGGCCTTCATGGCCGCCTTCAGCACCACCTTGAGGGCGATGCTGGAGACCGCCGGCGTGGTGGTTTCGCTGCTGCGCATGGGCCCGCTGTTCAACCGCGCCCGTCCGATCCTGGAGACCGCCCCCGAAACGCGCGGCAACGGGACACGGCTCGAGCAGATGCGGGGACAGATCGAATTCTCGTCGGTCAGCCTCCGCTACGGGCCGGACCTCGCGCCGGTGGTCGACACTCTCGACATGGACATTCCCGCCGGCTCCTTCGTCGCGGTGGTCGGCCCCTCGGGAGCGGGCAAATCCACCCTGGTCCGGCTGATGCTGGGCTTCGACAAGCCCGATTCGGGGGCGGTGTTCTTCGACGGCATGGATCTGGCGAGCCTCGACGTCCAATCGCTGCGCCGAAAGATCGGAACGGTGCTGCAGGGCAGCAAGCTGTTCGCCGGCAGCATCTACGACAATATCCGCGCCGGCGGCGACCAGACCATCGAGGAGGCCTGGGCCGCCGCCGAGCAGGCCGATGTCGCGGCCGACATCAAGGCCATGCCGATGGGCATGCACACGGTGCTGAAGGCCAGCCGCTCCGGCCTCTCCGCCGGGCAGCAGCAGAAATTGATCCTGGCCCGGGCCTTCGCTTCCAAGCCGCGCATCCTGCTGCTCGACGACGCCGCCAGCGCGCTGGACATGCGCTCGCTGGAGGCGATCAACCGGACCCTGTTGAAGCTGCCGATGACCCGCATCGTGGTGGCGCACCGCCTGGCCTCGGTGCGCGATGCCGACCTGATCCTGGTGCTCGATCGGGGACGTATCGTCGAGTCCGGCCGATTCCAAGAGCTGAGCGAGGGGTCGGGCTGGTTCGCCGACTTCGTCCGCCGCCAAACGAGCTGAAGGAGCAGCCCTCATGCGCAAAGTCCTCTTCATCATGGGGCAATTGGACGATCACGACGTGCAGTGGCTGGCCGAAAATGGCGAGCGCAAACGCTTCCCCGCCGGCGTCGAACTGGTCCGCGAAGGTCAGCCGAACCAGCATCTCTACATCGTCCTGGACGGCCATGCGGCGGTCCGGGTGGCCGGCATCGGCGAGGTGGCGCGCCTGGGCGCGGGCGAGCTGGTCGGCGAAATGTCGCTGGTCGATTCCGCCCCGCCCTCGGCCAGCGTGGTCGCGGTGGACGATCTGCTCGCCCTCCAGGTCGATTTCGGGCAGCTGCGCGCCAAGATCGAGGCGGATGCCGGGTTCGGGCTGCGGCTCTATCGCGCCATCGCGATCTTCCTGGCCGACCGCCTGCGCGGCACCACCAAACGCCTCGGTTTCGGCGAGGATAGTGGCCTGGTCGAGGACGTCATCCAGGAAGGCGAGCTGGACATGAAGGTGCTCGACACCATCCATCTGGCTGGCACCCGGTTCGACATGCTGCTCAAGACCCTGAGCGGCACGCGTCAGGGAGAGGGCGACCGGCGATGAGCGGCGCGACCTTTCGCCGGCTGGCGGCCCTGGCTCTGCTGGCGGCCCCCGTGCTGCTGGCGGCCCCCGTGCTGCTGGCGGCCGGAAGCGGGGCGGCGGCGGGCGAGTCGCTGACCGACGCCCTGGTCTCGACCTATCTGTCGAATCCCCAGCTGATGGCCCAACGCTCCTCCCTCAAGGCGACCGACGAATCGGTGGCCCAGGCGGAGGGCGGCTGGCGTCCGACCGTGACGGTGACCAGCAATAGCGGCATGGGCGCCTTCATGAACACGACCGACCTGCCTTACGATTCCTGGCGCCGTCCGACCTCGGGCGCGGCGGTATTTTCACAGCCGATCTATCAGGGCGGCCGGACCGAGGCGGCCATCGGCCAGGCGCGCTCCAACGTCCAGGCCGGAGAGGCGCAGCTGACCTCCACCGAACAGACGGTGCTGCTGGGGGCGGCGACCGCCTATCTCGATGTCGTGCGCGATCACGCCCTGGTCGAGCTCAGCATCGCCAATCAGAAGACCCTCTACGCGCAGCGCGACGCGGTGTCCGAGCGCTTCCGCGCCCGCCAGGTGACGCTGACCGACATCAGCCAGGCGGAGGCGCGCGCCTCGGGGGCCGATTTCGACCGCACCGCGGCCGAGGTGGCGGAACAGAATTCGGTGGCCAATTATATCCGCATCGTCGGCCGTCAGCCCGACGCCCCCTTCTTTCCCACCGCGCTGCCCGCCACGCCGCCGACGCTCGACGCGCTGCTGGCGGCGGCCAGATCCGACAATCCCCAGATCCATGCCGCCGACGACCTGGTCCAGGCGGCGGATCACGCGATCGATCTCGCCGTCGGCGAATTGCTGCCCAGCGTCTCGCTGAACGCCGACGCCACCCGCAACATGGACACGGTCTATCCCGGGTCCTCCAATGGCGACAAGCAGGTGCTGCTGGCGGTGACGATTCCCATTTACGAGGCCGGGATCAGCTATTCCCATGTGCGGCAGGCCAAGGTGACCCTCGAACAGCGCCGATCCGAGGCCGAGCAGGCGCTGGTCACGGTGATCTCCAACGCCACCCAGGCCTGGGCCAGCCTGCAGGTCACCGGCGCCCAGGTGGTGTCGCTGGGGCATCAGGTCGACGCGGCGCAGGTAGCCTATGACAGCATCGCCGAGGAGGCCAAGGCCGGACGCCGCACGGTCATCGACATGCTGAACGCCGAGCAGGACCTGTTCACCGCCCGCTCCAGTCTGGTCCGCGCCCGCCACGACCAGTTGACGGCCGCCTATGCCGTGTTGTCGTCGCTCGGCCAGATGACCGCCCGGTTCCTGGCGCTGCCGGTTCCCGTTTATGATTCCGGCCGCTATTACGACCATGTCGACGGCCGCTGGGCGGGGTGGTCGACCGAGACCGAGTAAGCGCCGAAGCCTATCCTTTCCGGCTGGCGATATAGCCATCGACGATGCCGTCGAGCAGCGCCAGCGGCACCGAGCCCGAGGTCAGGATGGCGTCGTTATAGGTCCGGATGTCGAATTTGCCGCCCAGCGCCGCCTTGGCGCGGCCGCGCTGACGGTCGATCTCGATGCGGCCGATCTGATAACCGCAAGCCTGGCCCGGCCACGAGCAATAGCGATCGATCTCGCTGCGCGTATCGCCCTCGGCGCCGCCATTCTGGTCGAGCATCCATTTCAATGCCTGCTCGCGGCTCCAGCGCTTGGCGTGCAGGCCGGTATCGACCACCAGGCGGCAGGCGCGGAATTGCTGGCCCTGCAGGAAGCCTAAGCGCCCGAACGGATCATTTTCATAGAGGCCGATCTCGTCGGCCATCTGCTCGCAATAGAGCGCCCAGCCTTCGACATAGGCGTTGAACAGCAGCAGCGAGCGGACCAACGGCAGGCCATGCATGAACACGCCCTGCCAGACATGGCCGGGCAAGCCTTCGTGATAGCAGAGCGTCGGCAGGGTGAATTTCGGCCAATCGGCCATGTCGCGCAGATTGATGTAGTAGGAGGCCGGCCGGCTGCCGTCGATCGGCCCGTCCAGCTCGTAGCCGCCCGGCGCGCCGTCCTGGATCTCGATCGGCACGCGCTTGATGACCAGATCGGCCTTGGGCAGGGTGGCGAACAGATCGGGCAGGCGGGTGCGCGCCTGCGCCACCACCTGATTGAGATACGCCAGCAGGTCGGCACGGCCGGCGTCGGTGTTGGGATAGAGGAAACGCGGATCCTTGCCCAAGGCCGTCATGCGCTCGCCCACACTGCCCTGGGTCAGACCCTGGGCGCGCAGCAGCTCATCCATGCGGGACGAGATTTCCCGGGTCTTCTCCAAGCCCAGCCGATGCACTTCGTCGGCGCTCATCGAGGTGGTGGTGCCGGCCTTCAGCGCCCAACCATAGAAGGCCTCGCCATCGGGCAGCTTCCAGCAGCCGGCGTCGGACTTCGCCGTGGCGCGCAGCCCCTTAAGCGCCGCCGCCTGGGCCGCCAGGGCCGGGGCGACTTCGCGTTCGCAGATCGTCCGCGCCCGCCGCTGCCAGTCGCCGCCGATATTTTTCTCGGCGGCGCGCTTGCTCAGCGAGGAGACCAGCCCCCAATCGGCCGGCATTTTGGCGAGATACGCGTCCTGCTGCTTCAGCGTCGTGTCGAGAATGAAATCCGGCGCCACCACGCCGAGAGCGGCGTCGTGATGCAGCCGCTCGGTCTCGGCGGCGATGCCCTTGGCCATGGCCGACAGGCGCGCCAGATAGGCCTCGGCGTCGGCGGCCGTTTCGACCTTGTGCTGGCTGTCGAGGAAATCGGGGATCGTGGCGAAGGTGCCCGAACTCTGGCTGCAGGCGTAGGGCGAGTTGGCGTCGGCCTGCCAGGCATTCAGCACCATATTGTCGCCATAGGCGAATTTGGTGCCCTCCAGCGCCAATTCATGGGCATAAACCGTCGCCTGATAGGTGACGGAATCAGGACCGCTGGACGGGACGTTCTCCACCTGCTTGAGGCGCTTCAAACGCGCGGCGACACTGGCATTGCGGGCGGCGATACCGGCCAGCGAGCGGTCGTGCAGGCGGCCATGCAGCCCGGCGCGGGCGCCGGTGTCGACGCCGAGGAAGGTGGCCTGGTCGGGATATTCCGTGAGGACCTGCTCGGACACCGCATCCAGCGTGCTGTCCAGCGCGTCGGCATGGTCCCTCTTCCGGTGCCCGGCCGCCAGCGCGGGACCGGCAAAAGCGGCGAGACCGGCGACGCTGACGCTGCCGGCGAGGAAGGAACGACGATCGATCATGACTGGAACACCGTGCTGGAAATAGAGAAAGGCGGGCGGCGACTGTACGGCGGATCGGTTCCGCCGGAAAGATGCGGCGCTGCTCTCTACGGGGCCTTTCAGGCGCTTCCGGTATCCGCTTCGCCAAGTTCGGCGTCGATCTCGTCGAGAGCGGCCTGAAGATCGGCGATCAGACGGTGATTGTCCGGTTTCAGATTCATCGTCCCGTAAAATGCCGCTGTCGGATATTTCAGGGTTTCGATCTGCATCGCGATCTTAGCGCGTACTTCTATCAACTCATCCCGGCGGGTCGTCGATGTGCGTCCAGACATGCCGTCAGCATATCGGGGACCAGGCGCGGATGCGACTCACGGCTGTCCGGTTTAAATTTTTGAATTCGGATTCTTCTCATTTCGTCATGCGCGTCCCCGGGCAGTGACCCGGGGACGCGCATGACGATTGAGAGGAGGCAAAAGTTGTGTCCCTGATCGTCGAGCCGTCGCGCAAACCTGCGCCCCGCATATGGGCTGCGGGTCGTTCTATGAATTTAAACCGGACACCCGTGGGATGCGACTGGAGCATGCCGCCCTAGTGATCATGGTCAGGCCGCGTACCGTCCGACCAAGAGTCGACGACGACGAAAAATGTCGTCTCAGGTTCCGGATCCTTTTCCTGGGTGGGGTCCGCGAAGACGCGCGAGCCGGGAAAATTCGCGCCCCACACGGCCGCGTCCGTCCTCGGCAGATGGACCATGACATGCGGATGCCAATGTCCGTTCCGGCCAAGCGCTTGCTCCTTCGACGTCATGTATGACATCCCCCCGGGCTCGGGAACCGGCAACTCCTTGGTCGCGACTTGATGCGCGATCTCCCCGCGCATCTGCTCCCTATCGCGCCCGGCAAGCGCGAGACGCGTTCGATTGAACACATAGGGGAGATGGGTGCGGACGGCGACCGCGTTATAGCAGACCGGCCCCCGGAGGTTCGGATCCATGAAATCGGGACCATCCAACGGCGCCATCCAGCCTCGCTCGACCAGACAGGTGAAGCCGTTCTTCCCCTCGGCGGCGACCTCATATCCCTTGCGCGTCAGCACGAGGATGGCCGCATCGCCGGAAATCGACGCCGGCGCGGCGCTTCGCGCGAGAACGATCTCCTGGTTTCGGTCCGCGGTCAAATAACGCTCGATAGGTGCCATCGCGGCGAAGGGCGGCGTATCGCCGTCAGCCCTTGCCGTCTCCGCCGAGACCACCAACGCTCCGCTTATGAGCACCGCGACGATTGCCTTACGCATCGACGTCCTCCCAGCCAAATAGCCGGGAAAACCTTACGGGAAATCGTGCCGATAGCCCAGACTTGCCGCTCGGTCACCCCCTGGACGTAGCCGGAACGAAGCCGACCGTGAACCCGAACGGCTTTCCTATCCGTTCCAGCGTTTCCACCGTCGGATTCGCTCGGCCTTTCTCGAGTTCGATAAGCTGATTTCTCGTCAACTTGAACCGCGCCGCGAATTCTTCTTGGCTCAGGCCCAGCGCCAGGCGGATCGCCCTGATCCCTGCGGGAAGTCGGAGTCGTCCTTCGGCGACCATCTGAGCGACCTGTTCGCGCCTCGCCAACTGAGTGTCACGGTCTAAAGATGTGAGCTTTGGCATTTCTCATACTTTCGATTTCATCGGCGACGGCTTCTGCCCTGCTGCAGGCTCGCTTTACAACTTCCGTCGGCACGCTTGCGTTAGCGGCTACAGACGGCAAGTTCCAGAGGGCCGGCAGCCTGTCGTACAGCGCCTGTTCGATTGTTTCAGCCCGAAGGCCGTCGAAGGCGGCGGCCGCACAGATCTCCGGCCATGGATTAATCGCCCCCTTGCCATAAAGGCAGTGCCAGCGTGTTGCCCGCGAGATGGCATTCTTCGAGAGCGTCATCGGCGCGAAGTCATATAGCGGTGAAAGCCTTACACCACCGGTAGCATCCTTCTTGAACGCGGTGTTGCGGCCATGATTATCTGGGTTTCCCATCGCCATGTTGAGCATGTCGCGCAGCACATATTCGATCGTGTCGGCGGCGGCATCGTCACTCACTTCGCGGATGATGCGGAGATAATCCTCGTGCCAACCGCTATAGGCGAACTCAGCTACGCCGAGAGCCGAAACGATGCTCTCCTGCCCGTGCAGAGCCACCACGCCATCGGCGACCGAGCGGTCGAACCGCGGTATTTTCAATACGCCGCTCGAATAAGTCAGCGACGCGGCAACGTTCAGATCGAACCAGCGCGCCACCTCCAGATACGGGGCCTCGGAGGCAATGATCAACTCGTCTTCGTGATCGCGGGACTGGAGCACCTTCACGATGATGTATTCGAGCCCGGCCCCGGTCTCGACAAACGGATCGGGATACCAGTCACCGTCGGCGGCGCGGGTCAGCAAGGCCTTCGGCCATTCGCCCTGCACGCCTTTGGATCCCGAGGCCAGATAGGCGAATTGCGAGACGACGTCCATGAACAGCTCGGTGCGATTGCTGATGTCGGCATCCGACAGCGGGGGGCATTTAACATCCCGAAGCCGCACGGCCTCTTCCTCCCAGGCCTCTTTGATCCGGAGGTTGCCGATAGGGGTGGCTCCGACCCGGCGGACCAATTGAAGCTCGAGCGCCTTATCGTCCACCTTCATGCCCAGATCCTCAGCCAGGCGCACCCTTGCCACGCCGGAAGGGATCAGATCCAAAAGCCACGACGGCCATTGCTTCAGACGAACGGTCTCCAGATTGACAGGCAACTGGACCGACAGGGCGCGCCTGTCAAGCACCGGAGCTGACGACGCCATATCGACCTGATCGAAGAAATAATCCATCTCGTATGCGGTCATAGTGGCCCCCTCAATCCCCGCTTCAGGGGCGTCGAAGGTGATATCAGCCGCATCGCGCCAATGGTCTCCGATATATGCTTGAACGGTAAACCTGATCATTAAGCACCAATATATTAATGCATTAATAGCACGCTAGGCCAAAATTTGCACCATTTCAATAGTACTTTTCCGTTAATCACCTCTGTGCTGGAGAGGGTGGCCCGATGCAACCTGGTCTGTGTCGGCCGGTAATTTGCTTTCGCTGGCGCGGCGCACGCGGCAATCCCTGACCCTGGCGATCTTCGACGTCGATTTCTTCAAGAAGGTCAACGATACGCACGGCCACATCGCCGGCCGGATGCGAGAGCGAATCGCCGAGTTTCCGCCGCACGTCGAGTCGGAACGAATTGCCGTCACCGTCAGTGGCGGCTTGGGCGCCTTCCCCGAAGACGACGAGAGCTGGGATCAGATATTTGCCGCGGCGGACCGACGGCTCTACCGCTCCAAGAGCGACGGCCGCAACCGTGTCACCATCACCGGCTGACCGCGAGACGAACAGCTTTACCGTTCGTTCAGCGATCGAGACACTCTCCGCTCAAGGTCATTTTAACCCGCGCAGCTCCGCGTCGATCAGGCTCGCAACCTTCTCGAGCGGCATTTTTATGCCTTGAGAATGGGAATCATCAAACTTGAGGAGCGTATAGTCAGCGCTATGCGGGAGGATCACCCTGACCTGGCTGGCGTTCACAAAGACCTCCTGACTACCATCATGCAATCTAACCAGCGCCATGATCCACTCCCATT
>Ga0302311_10001134_pt1 | contig 31957 bp, 37 predicted proteins | sample III_Palsa_N1_3_FD_200449 | JGI IMG/M metagenome (GOLD analysis project Ga0302311, IMG submission 200449) | Peat permafrost microbial communities from Stordalen Mire near Abisko, Sweden - III_Palsa_N1_3 | ecosystem: Environmental > Terrestrial > Soil > Palsa > Peat permafrost | place: Sweden... | reverse complement strand
GCGCGCTGGCGCACCAGCTGATACATCCGCGGCTGGCTGATCGTGCCATTCCCGTCCGCATCCACATCCAGGCCGTGGGCATCCCCAGGCGGTTGACCGTCGATCGTCACCCGGAACCGCACTGCGGTCCCGGCCGCGCCCGGCCCCATCACCAGATGCAGGTCCCGTGCGTGAAACGCGTAGGCGATTCGCCCGCCGGCGTTCATGAGGGCAATGGACTGTGCGCCGACCACCCAGGTACCTGCCAGCGCCCAATGGTTCATTCCCAGCAGCGCCGGCGCCCTGAATTGGCAGGGCTCATTCGGGAGCGGCCGGCCGTTGGAGACGAACCGCTCGCTGCGGCCGTAGCCAAGATAGCTCTCCGGGGATTTCAGGTTGGCGAAGTCCGGTGAGGCCTCCACACCGCTGCCCTCCACGGACACCAGCGCTGCGCCCACCTCCGAGGCACCCGCCTCCCTGAGCAACTGCTGGATGTTGCGCTCACCTTGCGCGTAATCGCCCTCACCAAAGTGGTGATAGCGGATCCGCCCGCGCGCATCGATGAGATACAGCGCCGGCCAGTATTTATTTTCGAAGGCGTTCCACAGCTGGTACTGGTTGTCGATGGCGATCGGGTAGCCCAGGTCCATGTCCTGGACCGCGCGCCTGACATTGTCGATCACAGTTTCGAACTGAAACTCCGGAGAGTGCGCGCCGACGACAATGAGGCCCTGATCGCGGTACTTCTGCGCCCAGGCCCGCACGTAGGGCAGCGAGCGACGCCAGTTGATACACGAGTAGGTCCAGAAATCAACCAGCACCACCTTGCCCAGCAGTTGCCCGCCCGACAGCGGCGCTGAATTGAGCCACGCCGTACTCCCGGCCAGCGAGGGTGCTTCGCCTTCTATCGGTAGGCGATCCGGGTTGCGCGACATCGCCCATGTGAGCGGCCCGGACCCCATCATGCCGGCACACAGCATTCCGCCGAGGCCGCGCGTGACCTTTCTGCGCTCAGAGTCCATCGGCGTCGATGACCGCCTGCGCGAAGGCCTGCGGTGCCTCCTGCGGCACGTTGTGGCCAACGCCGGGGAAAACCCGATGCGCATACGGACCGGTGAACTTGCTGCGATAGCCTGCCCCGGATGCCGCAGGGCCATCAAAATCGCTGCCGATGGTGAGCGTCGGCACACCGATCGTGGGCGCCTTGCTGAGTCTGGCCTCCAGATCGTCATATTCGGCTTCGCCATTCGCCAGGCTCAGCCGCCAGCGGTAGTTGTGGATCACGATCGCCACGTGATCCTCGTTGTCGAAGGCAGCGGCGCTGCGCTCGAAGGTCGACTCGTCGAAATTCCAATTCGGTGAACTGTTCTTCCAGATCAGCCGCGCAAACTCGCGCCTGTTCTGCGCGTATCCCAATCGACCACGCTCGGTCGCGAAATAGTACTGATACCACCAGCCCCACTCGGCCGCCGGCGGCAGCGGGTGCGTATTGGCCTCCAGGTTGGTGATGAGATAGCCGCTTACGGGCACCAATGCCTTGCAGCGCTCGGGCCACAACGTCGCCACGATGGCCGCCGTCCGGGCGCCCCAGTCATAGCCGCCGACGATGGCCGACCGGATCTTCAGCGCGTCCATCAGGGCCACGACATCCTGGGCGACCGCCGTTTGCTGGGCGTTGCGTATGGCGCCGTGCGACAGGAACCGTGTCGTGCCATAGCCGCGCGAATACGGCACGATCACCCGGTAGCCGGCGGCCGCAAGCGCGGGCGCCACATCCACATAGCTGTGGACGTCGTAAGGCCATCCGTGCAGCAGAATCACGGCGGGCCCATCGGCTGGTCCGGCCTCCGCGTAGCCGATATTCAGCACGCCGGCATCGATCTGTCTGAAGGATCCGAACGAGGTATGGCTACCCGGCCGGATGGCGGGGACGGTGGCGCTCGATGCTTTCGCCACTGCCGGTGAGGCCTCGGCCAGGACGGCCATCTGGGCCGCCGCCAAAGCCATTGCCCCGCCGCTGATGAAGCGGCGTCGGTCAACGTTTCGCGGATGAGTCATATCGGCTCCCTGTGGTTCATCGGTGCAGCAGCCGGATGCCGCGCACCATCATTGCCATGGCCAGCACGATGATCAGCAGCGCAAACATGCCGGAGGTTGCGACAAAGGTTTCCGCGCATCTGCCGATCGTCATCCGCAGCCGAGGTGGGACTTCGAACTGTTGTAGGGCTGTCACGCTCACTCCCTGGCGTCGTTTGAATCGACGCAGTGCCAGGTCTACAGCGATGCGACGACGCAGTCGATACCGTTTGGCGATGCATTGGTATCGGTCAATACGTTGGTATTGCAGCTTGCGTTGAGCCAATACCTTTGGCTCATGGAGGGGGGCTGCGAGCTGTGATGTGATCGTTCGCGGATCGAGAGGCCTTATCCGCACCGCAAGGAGCCACAGATGTCCGCCCGCCCGAACACGGATCGTGATGCCACCGCCGCTGCGTTCCATCAACCGGATCAGGAACGTTTCCAGGTCATCCGCAGCGAGGATGTGCAGTGGAAACCCTTTGAGGCCTTTCCGCCGGCGGCGCGTCTTGCCGTCCTGGTGGGGGATCCGACCCGCGCAGGACCCTACGTGATCCGGGTGAAATTGCCGGCCGGCACGAAAATGCAGCCGCACCGGCATCCCGAGGACCGTATCTACACCGTGATTTCCGGGGTGTTCTATATCGGCCTCGGCACCGAGTTCGACGAGACCCGACTCAGCGCGCATGCCCCCGGGAGCGTCGTGGTCCTGCCGGGCAACCAGCCACATTTCCATTGGGCGAAATCCGGCGAGTACGTCACTCAGGTGACGGCCATCGGTCCACTGGGGCTGGCGTACCTGGATCCGATGAATGATCCGCGAAGTGGCTCGGAAGGCTGGCCGTGAGCAGCCCGAGCCGATCCTCCGGAGCGCCGTGGGCCATCGTGATCGCCGATGATCATGGCGCGGAGTCAGGTGTCGACCGGGAGGGCGCTGGGCATGCGGTACCGCTGCAATACTCGCCACTGAACGGCAGGCGCACCCTGTTTCAGGATGCGCTGCAACGCGCGCTGCGCGTGGCGCCGGCATCGCAGGTGCTGGTCACGGCGCGCGATGCATGCCGCTTCTACTGGGAGCCGGCACTGTGGTTCATACGTCCCGAACACCGTTTCATCAGTACCGAGGCGGGCCTTTCCTGGCTCACGACGGCCTCGGCGATCCTCGCCATTGCCTACCAGGCCCCGGACAGTGTCGTCACCCTGCTCCCGGGACGCTGTTACGTCAGCCACGAGGACACCCTTACCGCAGCGATCGACCGGGCTATTTCATTGCTACCCCTCACCCCCGAGCGCGTGATCAGCCTGGGCATGCAGGATCTGGACGACAGCCTCGATGAGGACTATCTCGTTCCGCAGCAAGGCGAGCTGCAGTTCCTGCAGACACTGCTGGGTGTCGCACGGCGTCCGGTGCACTGGATTGCGCAGTATCTGCGTGCCGAAGGCGCCCTGGTGGCATCGCGCGTGACCTGCAGCTACGCACGCACCCTCGCCGCGCACATCTCGCTCGTTTGGCCGGGGCTCGCCTCACGACTGCTCGAGAACATTGTGGCGCCCAGCCCGGTACACCGTGAGGGCGGTGTGCGCACGCAGGTGCCGCCCGGTCTGCCCAGGGTGATCCTGCGGTCTCGCCATTGGTATCCTCCGACCCTGCCGCAACGTGCACTGCGCGTCAGATCGTGCGGGTGGAGCGGCCTGCGGACCGGGCGCGCGGTGGCCCGAGTGCGTGCGTTCGTGTCCTCACCGCTGCCGCAATTGCCCGCCGCGGCCATGGCGCCCCGCGAAGCCGCTGTGGATCATCGACTGGATTTCTGAGGGACTGCTCGTCACGCGGTGGTGACGCCCTGGCTGCCGGGTCACAGTCAGAAGGTAGTGCGGCGCAGTCTGATTGCCATGTTCACGAGGGCCGCCAAGGACTTCGCCTGCATCTTCTCCATGACGCGGCCGCGGTGCGATTTGACTGTGATTTCACTGATCCCCAGCTCACTGGCAATCTGCTTGTTGAGACGCCCGGCAACCACCAGGGCCATGATCTCGCATTCGCGCCGGCTGAGCGTGTCGTAGCATCGCTGCAGCCAGCGCAGCTCACCCTCGTGGCGCAGAGCCGTTTCGCTGTGGGCGATTCCTTGTCGAATGGCGCCCAGCAGCTCTTCATCACGGAACGGCTTGCTCAGCACCTCGAGCGCACCCCCCTTCATGGCTTTCACGGCCATGGCCGGGTGGCCGTAGTAGGTGATGAAAATAACCGGCATATGCGCCTCGCTCGCAGCCAGGTGCTGCTGCAGACCCAGACCATCCAGGTGTGGCAGCCGGTAGTCCAGTACCAGACATGACGGCGACTCATCGCGGGGATGCGCCAGGAACTCCTCCGCAGAGGCGAAGGCGTGGGTGTGCCACCCCGCGAAGCGGATCATGGATTCGAGTGACTCGCGCATCGAAATGTCATCGTCAACCACGAAGACGCTGGGTGAGGCAGGCATGTCATGTCTCCCGTGAATCAATGAAGGCGCTGGATACGGAACGCAGCATCCAGGGCTGCGATCAGGGCAGTGTCGCTGAATGGCTTGAACAGACACTCCACCGCCCCCTCGGACAGCAACCGCGACCGCAGCTCCTCGTCAGAGTGGGCAGTGATGAAGATGGTCGGGACCGCGAGTCGTCGATCAGCGAGTTCACGGATGAACTCCGACGCCGTCATCCCGCGCAGGAAAATGTCGAGGATGAGGCACCGTGTGTCCCTGGCCCGATCTGACACCAGAAACTCCTCCGCTGAGGCGTAGACCTCCACCACATAGCCCAGTTCGCGCAGCAGAGCCGGCAGCGACTCGCGCACCGATTCATCGTCATCGACCACCGACACGAACGCACTGCTGCTCATCGCTGTTCCAGGCTCAAGGTGCGCGCACGATCCCGCGGCACGAAACCCGGATCCGGCAGGCTCGGACACTCACACGGGAGGCAGAAACAGAACGTGGCGCCCGGCCCCTCGTTGGCCATGGCCCACAGCCGCCCACCGTGTCTGTCGATGATGGTCCGGCTGACGGCAAGACCGATCCCCATGCCGCCACTCTTGGTCGTAAAGAACGGCTCGAACAGTCGGGCTTCATGCGCCGCGAAACCCGTCCCAGTGTCCTCGACCGACAGCCGCACCCGCTCGACGCCCTCCCATTCAGTGCGGATCATCAGCCGGCGCGGGCGCTCCTCGATGCTGTCCATGGCATCGGCCGCATTGAGAACCAGATTGAGAACGACCTGATACAGCTGGATGCGATCGCCCCGCACGCAGGGCAGTTCCTCGGTCAGTTGCGTGCCGATGGCAATCCGACGGCACTGCAGGTCGCCATACGCCAGGGCCAAGGCCTCCTGCACCAGTTCGTTCAGGTTCGCGGTCTCATCGTCCGCGGTCTTGCGGGTAAACAGCGCGCGCAACCGCGTGATGACATCCGAGGCCCGATTGCCGTCACGAAGCGTGCGCCGGGCGGTTTCACGCGCGCCAGCAAAATCCGGCGGATCTGCCGCCAGCATCCGTAGACAGGTGCTCGCGTTGGTGATGATCCCCGACAGGGGCTGCTTGATCTCGTGCGCGATCGAGGCGGACAGGGACCCCAGGCTCATCACGCGGGCCGCGTAGGCGAGATCCGCCTGCGCCTGCGCCAGGGCCTGCTCGCATTCGCGCTGCGCGCTCACATCCTGGACGACACCGATGACACCCGGGCGGCCCCGTGAATCGCACACACCGCGCGCTGCCAGCTGGATGTGGCTGACGCACCGATCCGTCGCGAACAACCGGAACTCCACCGCGATGGCGCCTGCACCGCGACCGGCCTGCTCGAGGCCTGCGCGTAGCGGTGCCGCGTCCTCCGGATGAACCCGGGACAGCAAGGTCGCGAGCGTCCTCGTGCCTGCGTCGTCGATTCCGAGGAGGTGGTAGAGCGGCTCCGCACCGCTCAGCTCGCCGGTCGCGGGACACCAGCTGATCCACTGGAGGGAGACCCTATCTGCGGTGACTGCCAGGACCATAACGAGCCGCCTTAAATCACTTATGACTGGATTAATAGTCATAAGCATAAGTTTGTCAACTCGAGTGATGAAATCTGCGACGGTCGCATTCGGGAATTCCGCAAGGATCCAGGCGCTTTACGCTCATTGACCATACTGTTAGGCAAAAGCGGCATTAGGTGTATGATCGGGAAATGGCGACGACGGGCAGCAGTCAGCAGGCGGTTCTGAACCATCTGCTCGAGAACAAGGCGGGCAGCACTCTGGAGGAGCTGGTCACCGCGGTCGGCCTCAGCCGCACGGCCGTCAATCAGCATCTGCTGGCGCTGGAAGGCCAGGGCTCCGTCCGTAAAACGACCCCGCGCAAGACCGCCGGGCGCCCGCAGCACGTCTACGTGCTGACCGAGGACGGCGCCAACCTTTTCCCCAAACAGTACTCCTGGTTCTCCAAGCTCATGTTCGAAACGCTGCGCGAGCAGGTGGGGGAGGAGAAGGCCTCGCAGTTCATGTACGACCTGGGCGTCAAGCGCTCGGCGGCGCTGATTCCGCGCCTGATCGGCAAGAACCGCGCGGAGCGCATCGAAGAGATCGTGAAGATTATGAACGAGACCGGTTTCGTGGCCAAAAGCTACGGTCCGCCCGGGTCTGAAAAGCTCCCGCGCGTGGAGTGCCGCAACTGCGTCTATCACGACCTCTCGAAGCAGTATCCGGAAGTGTGCCGCTTCGACATCGGCTTCCTCTCGGGCCTCATGGGCGCGGAGGTTGAGCATTTAGCGTGCATGCAGCGCGGCGGTGACGCTTGCCGCTTCCGGTTTATTCCCCCAGCATAGCCGTACCCGTACGGCCTGCCTTCGCACTGCCGGCGGCATCACGTCGCAGGTTGGTGCGCGGCAGCAATGGCCATCGATTTCACCCTCAGCAGCGCCCAGCAGCGACTGCAGCGCAATGCCCGGGAATTTGCCCTCGAGATCCTGCAGCCGCTGGTCAAGGCCGCCGATGAGGAGCCCGACACCCAGAAGGCCTTCCAGAGCCTCAAGGGTGCCTACATCGAGTGCCACAAACTCGGCTTCGCCATGGGCTTCCTGCCCAAGCAGTACGGCGGCGGTGGCGTCAGCAACGTGGATCTGCAGATCGTCGCCGAAGAAATCACTGCCGTGGACCCCGGCTTTGCGACCATCCTGCTGGTCAACGGCCTGGCCCTCATGCCCGTCGCCTGGTTCGGCACCGAGGAGCAGAAGCGCAAGTGGATCGGCGATGCCACCAGCGATCCGCGCGGGGAGTTCATCGCCGGCTGGACCGTGAGTGAGGGCGCCGGCACACCCGGCGGTACCGCCAATTTCGATCACCCCGGGGCGCAGCCCACCGGTATCGGGCTCACTGCCACCCACGATAAGGGTCGCGGCGAGTACGTGCTCAACGGCATGAAGTACTGGCCCTGCAACGCGGGGGGCTGGGACCTGCAGGGCGCCAACGTCAATGTCTGTATCGTCCGCACCGATCCCAAACGCGGTGGCAAGTCGGGCCTGAGCGGCATTCTCGTGCCCCGCGGGACGCGCGGAGTGACCTACCACCAGCCCATCTCCAAGCTCGGCCACCGCTTGTGCCAGAACAATTCGATCGTATTCGACAACTGCCGGGTCCCCGAGGAAAACCTGTTCGCCAAGGGCGACGGGGATCTCATCATCAGCAAGGCCTTCACCTGGTCAGGTCCCGTGGCGGCCATCGCCGCGGTCGGTGTCGCCCGCTCGGCCTACGAGTACGTGCTGCAATGGTCCAAGACCTACACCGCCGGCGGCAATGTGCCCATCCTTCATCACCAGGCCGTCGGTTATCTGCTGGCGGAAGTCGCCATGAAGATCGAAGCCTGCCGCGCCTTCTCCTGGAAGGCCGCCCACTACCTCGACCAGTACAACTCCGAGGGCCACGCCGTGGGCGCCATGGCCAAGGTGTTCTGCGGCGAGACGCTCTTCCAGGCCGTCTTCCGGGTCATGCAGGCCATGGGCGTGAACGCCCTCGACCGCCGCCATCCGGTCGAGAAATTCCTGCGCGAAGCGGCGGTCTTTCCGCTCTACGACGCCGGCAACATCGGCATGCAGATGCGCAAGATCTGGGGCGTGATGCTCGATACGGACTTCGACCCCCGGGCGATTGCGGATTCGCGACCCATGGTCTTCAAGAAGTCGATGGAAGGGGTGGGCACGCAGGTCAGCCTCGAACCCGCCCCGCCGCGGGCTGTCCCCGGCGGCAAACGCGCGAGGCGCAAATCCGGCTGAGCCGCAACCAAGGTGCAATTGATCCGATCGGGCGCGCCGCGCGATAAACCAGCCATGACACGCATCGCCCGCCTGCTGCTGCTCGCCGCCCTGCGCAGCTGCCCCGACCTTCGACATCACCCTGCCGCCGGATTACCGCGACTGGCGGCTGATCACCATCGCCCACGAAGCCGGCGACTTCAATGATCTGCGGGCGGTGCTGGGCAACGACATTGCTCTCGAGGCCTTCCGGAACAACAGGCTACCATTCCCTGATGAGACGGTGATTGCGCGACTGGCCTGGCGCCATGAATCCTCGCCGGCCAACAACGCCGTCTTTGGCCACGCGCAGTCTTTCGTGGCCGGCGCACCCACCAACGTGCAGCTGATGGTCAAGGACTCGGCGCGCTATGCCGCAACCGACGGCTGGGGATTCGCGCAGTTCAACGACGGCAAAGCGGTGGCGCCGGCGGCGCTGCGCAGCTGCTTCCCGTGCCACCACCGGATCAAGGAGCGCGATCTGGTGTTCAGCCACTACTCGCAATGAATCCGGACTTGCCGTTGCCCTGTGCCGCCGCCACGGCACGCCGGAACGAGGCCTGAAGCGCGCTGATCGATGTCAGCGGTCCACCGTGCTCATCACCGGTCAGGCGCACCGTCACTTCCTGGACCACCCAGGTGTTGCCGTCCGGATCGCTGAAGGAGGCGTAGCTGCCATAGCTGTTGCGCCGCGGCTGCAGGCCTTGGATTACGGCACCCGCCTGCGCATGGTGGAAGAGTCCGGAGGGGTCGTAGAACGGCTCGCTCACTCCGATCCCGCGAGCCACCAGCTGGTTACGCAGCGCCACGATATCCGGGACGATCAGATGCAGTCCCTGTGCCGAACCCGGCGCGGCCTGCGTGACGCCGCGCCCGAAGATGATCGAGCATGATGAACCCGGCGGCGTGAACTGAACCACCCGGTACTCAGCGTTCGGCGCGGCATCCAGATCCAGCCGCCAACCCAACTTGGTATAGAAGCTCTTCGCCCGATCCACGTCGGAGACGGGAATCACCACCACCTCGAGCTTCATTTCCACTTCATCTCTGCCCATGTGCTGCTCCTGTGATACCAGGCGCTGATTCAAACAGCGGCACGGGGCCGACGCGATTGCACGATGGTATCGGAGCCGGGCGATCGCGATACCAATGTGTCATCGACACATGCGCTGCTGCGTGAGATTGCTGGAGCGCTCGCGAGCCACCCACATGAGGAATTGCCATGACGCCTTTGAGTACCCGCAATGCGCGCCTGCTGATGGCGCTGACACTCGTTGGAATCACCGTTGCCGGCGGAACGCTGTTCGCGGACACGGCCGGTGAGATCCGGGTACCGGCGGATTTCAAGCACGGGTACTTGGTCAATTCCCTGCTGATCACGAAGAAAGCGAACAGGCTGGGCATCACGTCGGGTAATCACCTGGTCTACGTGAATTCGATCGGCTTCGCGCGGCTGACACAAGGCGCAGGCACGCCCTACCCCGATGGCACGGTGTTCGTCGATGATGTCCGCAACTACACCACCGACGACGGGATCTATTCCCAAGGCAACCGCAAATTCGTGACCGTCATGGTCAAGAACTCCATGAAATATGCCGCAACGGGGGGCTGGGGATTTCAGGCCTGGCCGGAAGGCGACCCGAGCAAACCGGTGGTCACCGACTCAGTGAAGCAATGTTTTGCTTGCCACACGCCCCAGAAGGCCAACGACTACGTGTATTCGACCTATCTGCATTAGTTGAATCAGCCGAACACCGCAATCGCGATGCCCAGCATGACCAGGGCGGTGAAGATCAGCAGGCCCTGGCCGAAGTCGAACACGGTTGTCAGGTCAGCGTAGTCATCGTGAGACTGACTGAAGCCGTCTGACTCGTCATCAGAAGACCACGGAGAGGGTTGCGTTCCAGATTTCACTGCACGACTCCTATGCGTAGGTAGCCAACATGGTTGGGGCCGCGGGCGAGGTCTTGTCTGGATGTGCTGTTGGCAGTGACCGCGCCCAAGCGGAAAGCTTTCCGCTTGATTATTGTTACCTCGTTATAACAATAACCATCATCAAATCAGGTACTTATGGCAGGTGCCCTGATCAACGGGAAGTGAAGTGTCGTGCGCCTACCCTGCCCTCGCCTGCCTCGTTTGACCGTTCCGTCAAAAAAAGCATCGGCCGCAGGCCGTAGTTCTTTCTTGTTTCATACTTTCCGGAAGAGATCCTCTATTCGTTATGCACGGCGGCAGGTCTCGAGCGGTGCATTCAGGGCACGGGCCCAATTGGGTGGCATCCGATTGGGCCGCGTCCAAACACCTTCGCGAATCTTCTTCAATGCGATATGCAGCGCGTGCAATGCGGGGAAGCGCTGCAGGCTGCCCTGCTCCATCGACCACACCACTTGGCGCAGCAGCTCTGGAGCGGCCTCGACGGACGTGAGGCGCTGAATCTCACGGCGCAGCCGCGCGAGTTCGAAAACAGACAGCTGGCGGGACTGGCGGGGTTGTGGGCCAGGCAGCACCTGCACAGGCGCCCTTGCCGGGCCTCGAGACACGCAGGCGAGGAACTGGAGCACTGTGCCCTGCTCTTGCGCCGACAGCCTGGTCTGCGCCTCAAATTCCATGTGTCCGCGATGAGTCCGCAGTGCCTCCTTGTAACGGCTTTCTTCCGTGACCGACAGGGCGGCCGTGAGCCGCGCGAGCGCCTTCAGACGGTCTCGCCCCCGCAGGCCCGCGAAGGGATCGACCGGCGCCGCCGTTTCAGGTTGAGCGGCTGCTTGGGGCTCGGCGACCGCAACCTTCGTCGCGGCCCCCTGCTCCCGATTGCCCGATCTACGGTTGGGATGGCGGTCCAGTTCGGTGAGCAGTTCCGTCGGTATGCGTACTTCGGTAACCGCCGTCGCCTGCTGGAACGGATTGGCAGGGTCTCGGCCCGGATCGGTGCGTCGCAGGCACCCCAGTTTGCTCAGCAGCTGATAGGACCGCGTAACCGTGGAGGGGTCCAGGCAGCACTCCCGCGCGACACGTTTCAACGGAATTTCCGAGCACCAGTCGCCGCGCAGGTGGCCCTCCTGCCAGTGAAGCCAGAACACGCGCTCGGCTGAAGCCGGGATGCCCTGCGACCAGATCCATCGCTCCAAGGGCTTGGGCCGTAAACTGAAGTACTTCTCCCGCGTCAGCCGGACGCGTGGATCGTGTGAATATTCTGCAGACATGAACTATCCCTCGCCAATACAGACGATTTCGAGAAACCAGATCGATTCCGGGAGGGATCCGCTCTTGACCCGAGGAACTCGGGCCACTAACCTTGATTTGCGACTTCTAGGTCAGTTTCGCGGCTTCCTGCGAATCGGTCCTTGATGGTAGAAAGGCCCCGTACGGGGCCTTTTTATTGGCTCGTTGTCATGTGACGTTCCTCCTCGTTGGCCGGAACTTTCCTGCGGGAAAGTTTTCAGCCCAGGCCATCTGGCTTTCGGGACCCTGCCGTCGTTTCGGTTCGCTCGGTGAGAGGTTCACCGCAGAACTTTCCTGCAGGAAAGTTCGCAGCCCGCTGTGGTGTATCTGCCCGACAGCGGCCGATTGACCGATGTGCGGGAAACACAGAAATTGGCGCCCCCAGAAACGCGAAAACCCCGAAGAGCCGGGGTTTGGTGATCGCTGAGGAAAGGGCGAGGGACTCATGGTCCGTCCAGTCGTTTGCGGAGCCAAGCCTCGGCCCAATCCTTGAGTTCTTCGCGCATCTGCTTCTGCATGGCCTCATTCACATGCTGAAGCTTGAGCACGATGCGGTTGCGACCTGAACCGACCTTCAGCGGCACCCTGCCGCCGATGCGCACCGATTCCTCGCGGGAAGTCCCGGTTGCGGGTGAACTCTTGCCGACTGCCGCGGCAGTCAGCGTGCGAAATACCACATCCGCAGCGGCCGGCGGTTGACGCTGTGCCAACCGTTCGGCCGCTCGCAAAACGGCTGTTTCGTTCGCCTTGAGCGCCTGGCTGAGCGTCGGTCCCCAGTTCATCGGGATCGAACGTTCATCGCCAAAGGCGGCCAGTACCAGGGCGGGGAGGGCGGCGACGGCCAGATACTTTGCTACGGCCGCTTCGCCCAAACCAATTCCCGCGGCCAGTTCGCGCTGGCTGTCATAAATTCCGGCCTCAAGCCATCGCGCAAACATGCGCCCTTTCTCAAAGGCAGACAGGTCGTAGCGTTCCTCGTTTTCCCGGTACATTTTCAGCACCAGATCGCGGGCATCCGCCGCAGCGGCATCGATCAGCGCGAGCACCGGGAAACCCCCGGCACAGGTCGCATCGAGCGCCAGGCAGGCAGCGTGGCGACGGTGGCCAGCGATGATCTCGAACTCGTAGGGCAGGCCATTCTTGAGCGGGCGAACCCGGATGGGATTTTCCTGTCCATTGGCCTGAAGACTGGTCTTGAGCTCAATGAACTTCGGGTCATCGGCCAGCAGCGAGCGCTCATGCCGGTTCCGGAATTCGGTGGCCCGGATCTTCTTCGGATCGAGCTCCAGGAGCAGACGACCCTCAGCCTTGGCCTGATCGTAAAGCTTCGCCCGCGTGGCGACGTGCTCCGCGTAGAGATTCGCCTGCTCAGCAATGGGACCCAAGTGCCGCGCCTGGGGTGGCGCACGCTCCTCCGGCGCAATGGCGGCCCGCACGGAAAGGGTCTGATCGAGAATTGCGCGGCGTTCCTTGGCCTTGCTTGTCATGCCGGGACGCCTTCGCGCACGATGGCATCCGCGCGGATTGCTGACCGGGCCGCGCGGGCCTGCAGCGCCTGGTGAATCAACGACTCCACTTCGGCATTCGCCGCATTCATCGCCTCAATGGCACGATCCAACGTGCGGCGGTCACCGTCGTAATCGGCCACCTCATAGAGCGTCAGCAACTCAGGCCCGACCTTCTCGAGCGCCGAACTCTGAACCATGGAGTGCGCGCAGGTCTCCTGTGGAAAGAACTGCCGGATCCAGCGCGTGATCTGGGCGTGAGTGCTCTCATTGCGCACCCGCGTCAACAGCACCGAGGCGAACTCATAGATCTTAGGTGCGGCCTCGGCCCGATTGAACGCCTCCATCAGTTCGGCGACCAGCTCAAAGAACAAGGAGGAGGACTGCAGGTCGATCATGGCCGGCGGAAGCGTGATCAGGAGGCCATCGGCTGCAAACATGGCGTTACTATTCACGAACGACAGCGAAGGTGCCGTATCCAGAATGATTACGTCATAGAGGTCCCGCAAGGGTGCGAGGCCATCCGCCAAGGGACGATGGAACGCGAAGCCTTCCTCATCCCGCAAGCGCGCGGCTATAGCGAATTCTGACCCGTAGACGCCCAAATTCGAGGGGATTAGATCAAGGTTGAACCAATGCGTGGGTTGGACGATTGACCGCAGGTCGCCCGTCCAATGCGGGTTCGGCCGACCGTTGAAATGCGGGCCCTCCAGAAAAGTCCGAACGGTCTGCTCATCCCCGACTTCGGTATGCGGCAGGATGCCGAACAACTGGGTCAGGCTCGCTTGGGCATCAAGGTCGACCAAGAGGACGCGGTACCCATTCAGCACCAGATATTGCGCCAGATGCGCCGCCGTCGTGGTCTTGGCCACACCGCCTTTGAAGTTGCAGATCGACAGCACGAGGCCCGGCTGGCCGGGCGCGCGCTTGGGCGCCAACTCGAATGCTTCGCGCAGCCGATATACTTCCCCCAGCGCAAATTCGCGACGCCTGGGGTTGGCGGTCAGACCCTGCGGCAGTTCCGGATGGCGGTCGAGGCGACGGTAAAGGGTCTCAACCTTCAGTCCAAGCAGGGCGGCGACCTCAGGCCCAACGAACTTACGAAGTGTCTTGCGGTGATTCGGGTGGGTCGCCAGATCGCGGATCGTCTTATTCAGATCTGCCGCTCGCCGCGCGAGGTCGGCAACACCCTCGGAGTCGACTGGCTTGCGAGCCTCCGTGAGGGTAATAACATCTGAGACCGCTTCAGGTTTCGCAGCCATCTAGCAAGTAGGGCGCCGAGCAAGCATAAGCATGGGCGGATCCTACTGGAGCTGTTATGTTATGGCAAGACTCTTTGATTCCAAAGCCAACACCGGGTCGGTGGAGCTGTCGCCGCCTATAGGTCCAGCACGACGTCACGCTCCGGCTGGGCACAGCACAGCAAAAGATTGCCTTCGGCGGGCGGCTCCAGCGGAGTCGGGCGATACGCCACAGTTCCTGAGATCAGACCGCTTTCGCAGTTGTGGCATACACCGGTCCGACACGACCACCGCACCGGCACATCGCAGGCTTCCGCCAGTTCCAGGATGCTCTGGTAGCCGGTTTGTGGCCAGTGGGCCGTGACACTGCTGCGTGCGAAGGAGACCAGCGGGCCGCGTTCCGTATCCTGGGGTGGCGGATGGGGCGCGCGAGCGGCGTTATGCACCAGGCCCGGGGTCATCGACTCACCGCCATTGAAGATTTCGGTGTGTAGCCGTTGCGGTGCCACGCCCACCGAGACGAGCAGCGCCTTCATGTCGGCCATGAACCGGCTCGGGCCACAGGTGTAGACCTCGGCGTCCGCCGGCAGCGCGAGGGCATCGAGTACCGCTTGCGAGATGTGGCCCGCGGATTCGAAATCCCTACCGAGCACATCCTGCGCACGCGGCCGGCTGAAGCAGACATGACGCCGGCCGTTGACGAGTGCGGGCATCAGGCGCGCGACCTCCGCGGCGAAGGGGTGGTGCGCCCCGTCCCGGGCAGCATGCAGCCACACCACCGGACGCGTGGCATGCGCCGCGGCCAGTGCGTGCAGCATCGCCAGCACCGGAGTCGCTCCGATACCAGCGCTGAGCAGCACCACGGGCCGATCGCCCGGCGCCAGGATGAAGCTGCCGCGCGGCGCACTTACATCCAACTCGTCACCCACCCGCAGGTGCTCCTGCAGATAAGCGCCGCCTATCCCGTGCGGTTCGATCTTGACACTGATCCGATACCGTTCGGTGCAACTCGGCCCTGACAGCGAGTAACTGCGAAACAGCGGCGGGCGGCCCGCGGTCGGTTGCAGCCGCAGCACGACGTACTGACCGGGCAGGGCAGGGGGCAGCGGCCCGCCCGCGCTGTTCTGCAGCGTGATCGACACAACGTTGGCGGATTCCCGATCCAGGGCCGTCACCCGCAACCGCGCGAAACCCGCTACCGACGGATGCGCCGCCACCGCCGGTATCAGCCCGGCGTTGCCGGAGGCACGGCTTTCCAGTAACGCCTGGAGCGAGGCGCGCCAGCCGGGCGAGAGCGCCTCGATCCGCAACGCACGCCGCAGCTTCTCGGGGTCGTGACCCGGCAGATAGAGCAGGGCATTGATCTCGGCGACCGTCATCCGCTCGGTGGCTGCGCCCACCTGCACAATGCTGTCGCCGGCACCGACCTCGCCTTCCTGCAGCACGCGAAAGTAGAATCCGGGCCGGCCGCTCGCGGTGAGCAGTGACGCCATCTGCGGTTCGTTCAGGCGGATGCCCAGCCGATAGCAGGTCACCCGCGGTTGCGTGACCTCGAAGATGCCGCCGCCGATCTGGAACCGGTCACCGATGCACACTACATTGTCAGGCAGCCCCTCAACCGTGAAATTCTCGCCGAACTGGCCACTCACGAAGTCGCTGCGCTTGAGCTGTTCCTGCCAGTGCCGGTAGGAGTCCATCTGGTAGACATACACGGCACGGTTCACGCCACCATGTCCGGCTAGATCTCCTTGTCCGTCGCCGTCCAGGTTCAGGCGCCGGGCCTGACATCGCCCGCGCACCGGATCCTTGAAGATTCCGGTACGCACCGTGCGGCCCTGCCACTCGATCTCCCGCGGCAGGCCGACATTCACGGACAGCAGCCGGGCCATGACACTCAGCGCGTGCCGTAACCGGTGAAGATGTAATCCTTCTTCGCCACTGCCGTGTGGCAGGCAAAGCCGCAGGTGATGGTGCCGGTCTTGTCGGGTGCGAAGGAGGTGGTTGCCGGGTCATAGTCGAACACGGCATACGCCCAGCCTTTCGTGTTCGGATATTTTTTGCTGTCCTTTTCGATGAGGAACACGTCCTGCAGCGTATCCGGCACGCGCACCCAGAACGGCGATTCGGCATTCACCTTCGGTTTCCACTCGATCTTGGCGATCTTGGAGCCATCCGGGAACGGCTGACCGTTACCTGGAATGCCGGCGCGATACGCCTGGATCATCGTGGGGTTCGCGACCATGACCTTGAGCAGGCTTTCCGTCTGGCTCACCGCCACGACCTGCCAGTTCTCGTAACCGCGAAATTCAGAGAACGCCAGTCCATTGGGCACGCGCAGGGTGTACTTGTCCTGAGCCGAAATCGCAAAGCCGGTCAGGAAGGCGACCACCGTGCCACAGGCCAGAACCAGCGCGAACTGCGCACGACGGGATCTGAGAAGACGTCGATTGAACATGACTGCTGTCTCCGGGATGGATGTGCGGGTTGATCTGTCTCGTCGCAGTGATGACATCAAACGTCCCTGCACGCTGCCATTGGACCTAAGTGTCGAAGCGCGGCTGCGCGTCGGGCAGTCGTGCTGATCTGATACTTAGGGATCATTGGCACGTCTGCAGCGCTATGGGAGTTTCGGCCCTGGCCTGCAACGGAGGGATCTCATGGAAGCTCTGAGTTTTCGCAGCACCGAGTCGGCATCGGATGCGGTACGGCATCTGTTTCGGTCCGTGCGCCGCGCCAGTTGCCTGCAGACGCTGGAGCTGTCGGATGCCGATGCCACCGCGCAGTCGATGAGCGATGCGAGTCCGGCGAAGTGGCACCTCGCGCACACCACTTGGTTCTTCGAGAACATGGTGCTGGTCCCGCACCTGCCCGGGTACCGCCTCTTTGACGACCGCTATGGCTTCCTATTCAACTCCTACTACGAAAGCCTGGGGGAGCGACACCCGCGCCCGATCCGTGGCCTGCTGACGCGGCCGGCATTGGAAGACATCCATGCCTACCGCGAGCACGTCAACGCCGGCATCGAGCGACTGCTGGCGCGCCGGCCCGGTGCCGAGGTCGCAACGGTGATCGAGCTCGGTTGCCACCACGAGCAGCAGCACCAGGAACTGCTGCTGACCGACATCCTGCACCTCTTTGCACAGAACCCGCTGCGCCCGGCCTTCAAGGCGCCCGAGCCGCTGCCGGTGGAAATCCGCCCACGCGATAGGCCCGAGTACCTGAGCTTCGAGGGCGGTGTGGTGCTGATCGGTCATGACGGGAACGGCTTTGCCTTCGACTGCGAGGGACCGCGGCACCAGGTCGTGCTGCAGCCCTACCGCCTGGCCAACCGCCTCGCCACCAATGCCGAGTGGGTGGAGTTCATCCGCGACGGCGGCTACCGCAATCCGCTGCTGTGGCTCTCGGCGGGATGGAATGCGGTGCGCGCCGGGAACTGGGTCGCGCCGCTGTATTGGGAACGGCACGGCGAGGTCTACTGGTCGATGACCCTGCGCGGCCCGCAGCCGGTAAATCTGGATGAACCGGTCACGCATGTGAGTTTTTTCGAGGCCGATGCCTTTGCCCGTTGGGCCGGCAAGCGCCTGCCCACCGAAGCGGAATGGGAGCACGCGGTCGGCACCACCTCCCGCCTCGGCAATTTTGCCGACAGTGGTCGACTGCGGCCGCTGCCGGCGCCGCAGGGCCAGGGCCTGCGGCAGATGTTCGGGGATGTCTGGGAATGGACGCGCAGTGCTTTCCAGCCCTATCCGGGGTTCACCCCATCCCCCGGTGCGCTGGGTGAATACAACGCCAAGTTCATGTCCGGTCAGTTCGTCCTTCGCGGCGGCTCCTGCGCGACACCGGCCTCACACATCCGCGGCTGCTACCGCAACTTCTTCGCACCCGACGCCCGCTGGCAGTTCAGCGGCGTACGCCTGGCCGAAGATGCTCCGGCAACCCGGATCAGGACGACTGCCGATACGACGACGGACTGTTTCCGCAGCGATGTGCTCGAAGGGCTGGGCCGGGCGCGCAAGAGCCTGCCCAGTCGCTGGCTCTACGATGACCTGGGCAGCGAACTGTTCGAGGAGATCACCCGGCTTCCTGAGTATTACCCGACCCGCACCGAAACGCAGATCCTGCGCGAGCAGGCCGAGGATATCGGCGCCTTCTGCGGCGCGAACCGCACGGTGCTGGAATACGGTGCCGGGGCGGGCATCAAGACCGAGATTCTGATCCGGGCGCTGCACAATCCGCGCCTGTACGTGCCGGTGGATATCGCCGGAGAATTCCTCGATCAGACCACGGCGCGCTTCCGGGCATCGTTTCCCGACCTAGCCACACGTCCCGTCACGGCCGACTTCAGTCGCGACTTTGCGCTGCCGGAGTGGATTCCGCAGCCGAACCGTGTCGCCTTCTTTCCGGGCTCGACCCTCGGCAACCTTGATACCCGCGACGCGGCGGCGTTCCTGCAGCGCATGCGCGGCCAGGTCGGCGCCAGCGGCAAGGCGCTGATCGGGGTCGACCTGTGCAAACCGCTGGAGGTGCTGCTGCCCGCCTATGACGATGCCGCCGGCGTCACGGCACGCTTCAACCTGAACCTGCTGACCCGCATCAATCGGGAGCTCGAGGGCGACTTTGCGCCCGGCACTTTCGCGCACGAGGTGATGTGGAACGAGGCCGAAGCGGCCGTGGAGATGCACCTCGTCAGTCTCATGCCGCAGACGGTCACCATCGCCGGGCGGACCTTCGAGTTCGCCGCCGCGGAGTCCATTCATACCGAGAGCTCGCGCAAGTACGACATTGCAGGCTTCACGCGGTTCGTGAATGCCAACGGCTGGCAGGTCGAGCGGGTGTGGACCGATGCCGACCGGCGCTTTGCGATCTTCGGCCTGAGCTAGCGCCACTTTTATATTTCAGGAGTGATCATGGTTACAAACTGGAAACGGTCGCTGCTGGCGGCAGCGCTGCTGGCCGGCGGATCCGCAATCCCCGCGCTGTCCCAGGTCCCACCGGCCTCGAGCGTGAGCGCACCGAAGCAGGAAGTGCGCATCGAGCGGCGCACGCCGCAGTACTGGCGCGTGATCCTGGATAACCCACCGTTCAACATCTTCGGGCCGGAGACCATTCCGCAACTGCAGGCCGTCATTTCCCAGATCGAGACCGATCCGAACCTGCGGGTGGTGGTCTTCGAAAGTGATGTGCCCGGCTACTTCCTCACCCACTACGACTTCGTGCCGCCGCTGTCGGCGACCACCGGTCTGCCGCCCGGGCGGACAGGTCTGCCACCGCTGCCCGACATGTTCGTGCGCCTGACCCGCGCCCCGGTGGTGTCCATCGTGGAGATCCGCGGCCGCGCGACCGGTGTGGGCAGTGAGTTGTCACTGGCCAGCGATCTGCGCTTCGCCAGTCGCGAGAAGGCCATCCTCTCGCAGTGGGAAGTGGGCGCTGCGCTGGTGCCGGGTGGTGGGCCCATGGCCCGCCTGCCGCGGCTCATCGGTCGGGGCCGCGCGCTCGAGGTGCTGCTGAGCGGCGAGGACCTCGACGGGGATCTGGCTGAGCGCTATGGCTACGTGAACCGCTCTCTGCCGGACGCGCAGCTCGATCCGTTCGTGGACACGCTGGCGCGACGCATCGCGACCTTCGACAAACAGACCATTGCCGACATCAAGCGACTCGTGAATGACACCAGTTTGCCCTCCGATGACGAGATCGGTGCCGGCTGGGATGCCTTCATCGCCTCGGTGCAGCGTCCCCAGGCCCAGAAGCGCGTCACGCAGCTGATGGGGCTGGGCCTGCAGCGCACACCCGATGTCGAAAAACGCCTGCCGGACTACACCGGCAAGCTCTCACCTTAACCCCAGGAGCACACCCGCATGAAGATTCTGATGGTCCTCACCTCGCACGACGTTCTCGGCAACACCGGGCGCAAGACCGGATTCTGGCTCGAGGAGGGCGCCGCGCCGTACTTTGTTTTCCGGGATGCCGGCGTGGAACTGACGCTCGCCACCCCCAAGGGCGGTCAACCGCCCGTTGACCCGAAAAGCGACCTGCCGGAGAACCAGACTGCAGCCATGGCACGGTTCAAGAAGGATCCGGTCGCGCAGAAGGATTTTGCGAACACCAAGAAGCTCGCGGATGTGAAGTCGGAAGACTTCGACACGATCTTCTATGTCGGTGGCCACGGTCCGATGTGGGATCTGGTGGACAACAAGACCTCGATCGCCCTCATCGAGTCGTTCTACAACGCAGGCAAGGCGGTGGCGGGCGTGTGCCACTCCTCGGCGGTCTTTCATCTGGTGAAGTATCAGGGTGAACCCCTCGTCAAGGGCAAGCGGGTGACCGGCTTCACCAACGAGGAGGAGGAGGCCGTGAATCTCACGCACGTGGTGCCGTTCCTGGTCGAGGACGAACTGACGAGGGTGGGTGGCATTTTCGAGAAGGAGCCGGCCTGGAAGCCGCTTGCGATCATCGATGGCCGCCTGGTCACGGGCCAGAACCCGGCCTCATCCACCGGGGCCGCCCGGGCGCTACTGCGCCTGCTGGCGCGCCCGAAGTCAACGTGGACCACGGTCGAGATCTCGCACGAGTCCGCCGAAGAGGCGAGCCAGGCCGCCTGAGGCGGCCGCGGGGTACGGTGGCGGAATCGGATTTTTCAGGTGCCGCCGCCGCCCACCGCGAAGCGTGAGGAGGTACTAATGGTGCGCATGGGACTCGAAGTCGTGGTCATTCCGGTCTCCGATGTCGATCGGGCGAAGTGCTTCTATCGCGATCTGGGCTGGCGGTTGGACGCCGACATCGTGAAGGGCAGCGCCTTCCGGCTGCTGCAGTTCACGCCACCGGGCTCGGCGTGCTCGATTCACTTCGGCAAGGGCATCACGACGGCGCCGCCCGGCTCCGCAGGCGCCCTGTATCTGGTGGTGTCGGATCTGCAGGCCGCTCACGCTGAGCTCAGCAGTCGCGGTCTGGACGTGAGCGAGATCTTCCATCGCGCTCCGGGCGAAGCCTACGAAAGCGGCGCGGACCCGCAGCACCGCAGTTACGGCTCCTTCGTGTCCTTCCGCGATCCGGACGGCAATGCCTGGATAGTGCAGGAGGTGACCACCCGCCTGCCGGGCCGCGAGGACATTGCCGAGGCGCACCGATGATCGTCACCTGTTCTCATTTCGCCTCGATTCTCGAGGTCACGCCCAGTGCACTGGGCTGCGAGGAGTGCCTGCGCCTGGGCTCGCCCTGGGTGCACCTGCGCCTGTGCCGCACCTGCGGGCACGTGGGCTGCTGTGATGACTCACCCCATCGGCATGCCACCGGACATTTCCACCGCACCCGGCATCCCGTCATTGAGGCCTACGATCCTCCCGAGGGCTGGGGCTGGTGCTACGCCCACAAGGTCATGCTGGATCTCTCGGATCGCATGACCGCACACAACGGACGCATTCCCCGCTATGTCTAGAGGTCCATCATGAGCGCAGTGCCCAGGCGTCCCGATCCCTATGATTTCCTGCCGCCGGTTCCGGCCTTCAGCCTCGATAGCGAGGATGTCCAGGACGGTAAGCCCCTGGATGTCAGGTTCGCGCATTCCTGGAGCGCCGGCAGCCAGGACATTTCCCCCGAGCTGCACTGGGCGGGTTTTCCGAAGCACACGCGTGGTTTCGTGGTGACCTGCTTTGACCCGGACATCGCCAACGGCAGTGGCTTCTGGCACTGGATGCTGGTGGGGCTGCCGTGCACCACCACCCAGCTGTCACGCGATGCCGGCAGAGGCCGGGAGCTGCCCAAGGGCGCTTTCCACATCCGCAATGATCTGGGCGCCAGCGGCTATCTGGGACCGGCGCCGGCGAAAGGGGATGGCCCCCACCGATATCTCTTCGCAGTGCATGCACTGGATGTGAAGAAGCTGGACGTTGCGGCGGATATGACGCCGGCCTTCGTCGCCTACAACGTAACGCAGCACACGATTGCGCGCGCCGTGATCCGCCCGACATTCGAGGTGTGAGGGCCGCTCACTCCACGATGTAGAAAAGTTCGCCGATCGTTGCGCCGATTGCGGCGATGCAGATCAGCACGATCCACAAGGATGAGCCGAAGGCGGCCGCTCTGGGCCAGACCGGATCGCTCTGCTCAATGAGCTCCTCGACAGTCTTCTCATCGCCCGTTGATGAACCGGTTTCCATGGCGCTCTCTCCTTGCGCCGACGCCGGCGCGTATCTGCAGTTCATCAGTAACCGTCAGTCGCCCGCCATTGGACAATGGTATGTGCGTTGCCAAGTCAACACGATGGTATCGACTACACCATTGTGCAATGGAAGAAGCCTGTGACGAGCTGATCTGATGGCCTCCGAGCTCTTCGTTGCCAAACAGGGTAGGTGCCATGAGAACCAGGATTACTGCAGGAAGCATTGTCGTCGGACTCCTTGCATGGGGGAGCTCGGCGCATGCCGGTGCACCCGTGCCGTTCACTGAGGATCTGTTCGTCGACTGGAACGGGCTGCGCAATGAACTGCGCGACCTGGGAGTCGACATCCGCCTGGGCTACACCTCAGAGACCGCGACCAACCTCCAGGGTGGCGATCACACAGGCGTGACCTACGATGATCAGTTGACGTTCAATATCGGTCTTGATCTGCAGAAACTGTTCGGACTCGAGCAGGCCAAATTCCAGATGACGGTGACCGACCGCAATGGCCAGAACCTGAGCAGTGTCGAGGATCTCAAGACGCTGCAGCAGGTCCAGGAAATCTACGGTCGTGGCCAGACCTGGCTGCTCACGCAGTTCTGGTATGACCAGAAGTACCTCGATGGCCACGTGGACTGGAAGATCGGCCGGCTGACGGAAGGGGAGGATTTTGCGGCCTTCTCCTGTGATTTCATGAACCTGACGTTCTGCGGTGCGCAGCCCGGGAACCTCGTGGGCAACTACTGGTACAACTGGCCTGTCAGCCAGTGGGGCACGCGGGTGAAGGTGAACATCACCGGCTTCGGCTACGTGCAGATCGGGGCCTTCGTCGTCAATCCGAACTACTTCTCGCAGCACTATGCCTTCGACTTCGGCAACCCGCCCGGCGCGACTGGCGCGTTGCTGCCCTTTGAAGTGGGCTGGTTGCACACCTTCGGCGCCGGACTCGACGGTAGCTACAAGTTCGGGGCCTGGTACAACAGTTCCCGCGGTAATGACGTGTTCGAGAACACGGCCGGTGAGCCGCTGGTCATCGACGGCGGCAAGCCGCTGGTGCGCCACGGCTCCTATGGCGAGTACATCAATTTCCTGCAGCGTGTGTCCGGATCCGTCGAGACCGGGCGCGGCATGAGCCTGTTCCTGAATGCGACCTCGGCGGATCGGCGTACCGCCGACCTGGACAAGCAGGTGACCTTCGGACTGTTCGACACCGGCATATTCGCCTCGCGTCCCGCCGACAAGCTCGGCGTCGCCATTGGCGGCACCCATGTCAACTCCCGCATTGCCGCCGGTGAGCGGTTGCAGAACGCCCTGGGCGGTGACCAGACTGCGATCCAAGGGTCCGAATACGCGGCGGAGATCTTCTACGGTGCCGTCATCGTGCCTTGGTTCGAGCTGCGCCCGAACGTCCAGTACGTGCGCCATCCGGGGGGCACCGCGCAGAACACCGACGATGTGATCGTGGGACTGAAGCTCGCCGCGAACTTCTAGAACAGGCTCGCCGCGTGCGCCCTCAGGCGCATCGCGGCGGCCGGCCAGCGGGGTTGACGCTACTTCTTCAGTTCGATCTTGACTCCTTCGCCGGCGAGGTTGAAGCGCAACCCCTGCTCGGTCTCCACCAGCTTGATGACCACGCCGTGCTCGTTCTTCAGATACGAGGCACCCGCGCCCCCGCCGAGCGCGATACCGGCGGCCGCCACCGTGTAGTTACCGGTGAAGTCCTGCAGATTCGTCAGGTGATACACCTGGCCGCTTGCCGTGATGCTTGAGACCCCGGCATCCACGACCGACAGGCCGGAGATCTTGAACGTATGCCCCGCACCGTTGTACGTGAGCTTGCCGTTGCCCCACACCCAGCCCACACCGGCTGCCACACTGGTGGCACTCAAGGACACCGTGGCATCCGGCGTTCCGCCTTCACCGACGGTGTCGCTGTCGGTCGCTTGAGCCGCAAGCGCGGTGCCACACATCAATACCATTGTCGCCATTGAAGCTAAGAGTCGCATAATTCCTCCATTGGAATTCAAAACAGGGCGCACTACCGCGGGAGAGTCCGCGTGAGCAAAGGCTAGCGCGCGGACTCATCCGACCCTTGCATGAAAGGGCGGTTTCTTGCCTCACCGTGCGGCTGCGTTCGACGGCGGCTGTGGAAAGATGGCGGCAATGCGGTTCAATAACGCATGACGCATCCAAGTTCGCGCGTTGCCGCTGCGGGATGGTTGCTTCCAGCATGTGCCAGCAAGAACCCCAGCAATGGCCGCGGTGATGACGCCGGATGAGGACACAGCCGCGGTGGCCTGCCGCGCGGACACGGACGGTGGGCGACGGGTGATGCTCTACGGTCGCTGGGACATCCGCGCCATTCACCAGCGCCCGCATGAACTGCTCAGCTGCCTGCGCTCGGCCGCCACCCGCGCCACCCGCTGGGATCTGACGCAGGTCCGGGACCTCGATGCAGCCGGCGCAACGCTGCTGTGGCGGGCCTGGCAGCGGGTGCGGCCGGCACAGCTGCAGATGCGGGCGGAGGACGCCTGGGTCTTCGACAATCTGGCGCGCCAGTCCGCCGCGGCGGTGCAGCTGCGCCGCACAGGGTTGCGGCGGCTCGTCAGTCAGCTGGGCCGGAGCGCGGCCGAGTGTCTGAGCCACAGCGCCGGGATCCTGAGCCTGCTGGGCGCGGCGGCGCTCGACAGCGTCGCCATGCTGCGAACCCTCAAGGACATCCCGCGCCGCGAGATCACGGCCACCATCTTCCGCACCGGCGCGCAGGCACTCGCCATCTCCGGACTCGTGGGGTTCCTGATCGGGATCGTGCTGTGCTATCTCTCCGGACAGCAGCTGCGCGACATCGGCGCCGAGTCGTACGTGGAGAACCTGGTCGGGTTCGCGGTCTTTCGTGAGCTCGGCCCGATGCTGGCGGCGGTCCTGAACGCGGGCCGCTCAGGCTCCGCCATCACGGCGCAGATCGGTGTCATGCGCGTCACCGAAGAACTCGCGGCCCTGTCGGTGCTGGGTATCTCGCCTGTGCGCCGCCTGGTGGTCCCCCGGTTGATCGGGCAGGTGGTGGCATTGCCACTGGTGGTCGTGTGGACGGACCTCGCGGCCATCATCGGGGCGATGCTCGGTGCGCATCTGCAGCTGGGGATCGCACCGGGCGATTTCCTGCGCGGCATCGTCCGAGTCATCCCGCTGTCGAATATGCTGTTCGGAATAGGCAAGGGGGCCCTGTTCGGCGCCGCGGTGGCCCTCATCAGCTGCTATTACGGCTTTCGTATCCGGCCGGACTCCGCAAGCCTCGCCGCCGGCACCACGCAGGCGGTCGTGACCGCGCTGACCACGGTGCTCATCATCGATGCGGTACTCGCGATCGCCTTCTCCCAGGTGGGGATGTGACCGTGGGAGGCTCCAGCCCCATCATCGCCGTGGAGGGTCTGCAGACGGACTACGACGGAGTCCTGATCCACCGCGACCTGAACCTCCAGGTGGGACGCGGCGAGACCCTCGCCATCATCGGCGGCTCCGGAAGCGGCAAGTCGACGCTGCTGAAACTGATGCTCGGGCTCATGCAACCGAACCGCGGCACGGTACGGGTGCTGGACTGCGACATGGCCACGCTGACGGTGGCCCGGCGCAAGCAGTGGGCGGCGCACTGTGGCGTGGTCTTCCAGGGCGGCGCACTGTTCAGCGCCCTGAGTGTCTTCGACAACGTCGCGGTTCCCGTGCGCGAGGCGCACTGGTGGCCGGAGGAGTTCCTCCAGGAGCTGGTGCTGGTGACGCTGCAGAGCACCGGCATCGACCTGGACGATGCTCGCAAACTGCCTGCGGAGCTCTCCGGTGGCATGGTCAAACGCGTGGCGCTGGCGCGCGCCGTGGTGCTCAAGCCCGAACTGCTGTTCATGGATGAGCCCACCGCCGGGCTTGATCCGGAGCAATGCCATGCCGTCGTGGGTCTCATTGCGCGCCTCACCCAGGCGTTCGGACTCACCGTGGTGATGGTCACTCACGACGTCGAGGCACTGCGCGCGCTTGCGGACCGGGTCGCCGTGCTCGCCGATCAGCGCATCGTCGTGACCGCGCCGCTCGCCGAGGTGATGCACTTCGAGCATCCCTTCGTCCGCCATTTCTTCGATGGATACGGTCACCATGGAGAATAGGTCCTATACCCTGGGGGCGGGGATTTTCGTGCTGGCGCTGCTGGTGCTGCTGGCCGGTGCCATCCTCTGGTTCAATACCCGCGGTCATCTTCACGGTACGCTCTACGATCTCATTACGAGTTCCTCGGTGGCCGGCCTGACCACCGGTGCGGATGTGAGCCTGCGGGGCGTGCATGTCGGGCAGGTACAGAGCATCGCCTTCGACGGCGATGACCCCTCGACCATCCGCGTGCGCATTTCCGTGAGTTCCCACGTCGCGCTGCGCAAGGGCTCGTACGCAACCCTGAGCTATCAGGGGCTGTCCGGTGGGGCGTATGTCGAACTGGATTTTCCCAGTCAGGAGCACGACATCCTGATCAGCACCGTGCAAAACCCGGCGAGACTCCCCCTGCGCCTTTCCGCCTGGGCCGCGCTGCCGGATACCGGTGAACGCTTCCTCACCTCCTTCACCGACACCCTCGGTCGGGTCAACTCGATCATGAGCCCGCAGAATGCGCAGCATCTGTCGCGACTGCTCGTCTCCTTCACGGTCGCGGCAGACCAGATCGCCCAGGTGGCGCGCGACCTGCAACCGGCGGCACGGCGCGCCAACAATGTGAGCGTGAATGCGGATGCGACGCTCATTGCTGCGCACAAGACCATCGAGGACGTGGATGCGCTGGTGGTGGACGCCCGAACACATCTCGGGGCGCTCGATGCGGTCGGGGAGGGCGCCCGCGAGACGGGCCTGGCCGCCCGCGGTGTCGAGCAGGCGCTGGTGGGGGATTCGCTGCCGAAGCTCGACCAGGTCCTGGAGGGACTGTCGCAGAATTCCGATACGCTGCAGGCGCTGCTGGAGAGCATCAAGCAGCAGCCGCAAAGCGTGTTGTTCGGCACTCACCTGCCGCCACCGGGACCGGGTGAGCGCGACTACGTACTGCCGCGGGTGCCGCAATGATCCGCATCCTGACGGCGATCGGCTTATTGGGGCTGGTGGCCTGCGTCACGGCGGTGCCGGTACCGAAGCAGTTCGATCTGGGAGAGTTCAGGGGAACCGGAAAACCCGTCGCGGGACTGACGGCAACCGTGATCATTCCCGATGTGATGCAGCCGAGCTGGATCCGCACCCGGGACATCTTCTATCGGCTGGAATATGAGTCGCCTGCCGGACCCCAGCGCTACTCGATGAGCCAGTGGGTCGCCACCCCCGGGGAACTGTTCACGCTGCGGTTGAGGCAGGCGGTGCAGGCCGCCAACACCGGGTTTACCTTGCCGGCCGCGACTGACTCGGGCGGGTACCTGCTGCAGGCGACGATCGAGGAGTTCACGCAGGTCTTCACAGCACCCGCTGACAGCCGGTGCGTCGTTCAGCTGCGCGCCTCGCTGTGGGGCACGCACGGCCGGATCGTCGCCCAAAGACAGTTTCGGCTCGAGACGGCGGCGCCCACCGCCGACGCCCAAGGTGCGGCGCGCTGCCTTGCGAGCACCGTGGATGCGCTGGATGAGCAGCTCATCCAGTGGCTGAGCGACAATACTGCCCAACCCCGGTGAGACTGCCCTGCTGATACTTTCGTACGATGGTGACCCCGCGGCGGTTCCTGGCCCAATGGCAGCTCTGCCCTCTGCGTCTGCGGAGCGTGCTCTATGAGTGAAATCGTCTACAAGGTCATCCGGCACGACGGCGGCTGGGCCTATCAGGCCAACGGCACGTTCTCCGTCCGTTTGTCACCCGCGATGCAGCCCGGAAGGCCGCAAAGCTCGCGGCCGCCGAACAGAGGATACCGGGCAAGCCCGTGAAGATCTCCTACGAGGATGAGAAGGGGCGCTGGCACACCGAGGTGGATGCGGGTGGCGAGCGGCCCAGCACCCGGGTTGACGGATGAGGGAGGGGACCCTGGCCGACCCTCACGAAGACACTGCGGTACTTTGCCGGCTAGGCCCCGGGAGCTGGCTTCGGTGTGCGCTGCGCGGGATCGAAGAAAAACGTCTCATCCGCGATGCGTTCACCTTCCCAGCGCTGATAGGTCAGCTCGTCCATCGTGATGAACCGGCCGTCATGCAGCTCGAAGGCGAAATTCCAGCGGATGACCACGAAATCTCCGTTCATGAAGATCGGCCGGACGCATTTGGATGTCATGGACCTGAAACGCGCGAGGAAGCGATGCTCGTTGGCAATGTGGGCATCACGCCCAACGCGTGCCTCGCCCTGGTTCTCGCGCATCGAGGAGTTCTCGGCATAGAACTCCTCGACGGCCTCAACGTGCGCATTGGCTTCCACGCGCGCCACAAAGCGATTGACGGTTTGCAGAGTTGGCATTTCAGTGCAGGCTCGCGCCGATCTTATAGATCTGCCCAGTGTGGGCGCCCAGGATCGAGCGCTTGTACGCCTGGGCAGCGGTGACCGCCGGAACCGGGATCACTCCGGGTGCGAAACTCCCGAATTGGGGGACCGATTCCTCGAGCAGGTTCGGACTGACCAGGTTGATCCGCAGCCCGCGGGGCAGTTCTATGGCCGCGGCAATGACAAACCCCTCCAAAGCCCGGTTGACGGTCGAGGCGGCGGCGCCCATCGGAATTGGCTCTTCACTGAACAATCCGCTCACCAGGGTGAATGACCCACGGTCGCTGATGTGCGGAATGGCCTGTTGAACTGCCGAAATCTGTCCCAGCAGCTTGCTGTTGAAGCTGAACTGCCATTGTTCCCGCGTCAGTTCCGTCACCGGCCCGAAGGCCACGTCGCCGGCGGCAATGGCAACGGCGTCGAAAGGCTTCAGCCTTTGATAGACCGAGCTCAGACCCTTCGGATCCGCAAAGTCTGCGAGCACATCGCCCGCTTTCCTGCCGATTCGCACGACCTGATGGTCCGAAGCCGTGAGCAGTGAGGCGACCTTCTGCCCCAAAGTGCCTGATGCGCCGATCAAGAGAATTTTCACTGCGGCCCTCCTTGACGGTGCCGGATATCAAGGCTCCCATGCTGACTCGATCCGCAGCCAGCGACTTGTCCCGGCGGCTCGAAATGCGAATCAGTGTGCTAATCACGCGTACGGTCGGCCTCAGTGCCTCCGCGCGCTTTTAGGGAGAACCCGACGGAACAGCGAAACTCAGGCTGGAGAACACGGTCTCGAATCCGCTGAGCATGCCACCGTGCAACATCACGAATTTTCAGATTGGAGCTGAGTTCTGGAGCGGTGGTAAGCGCTGGCGCTGTACGGATATTGGCACCCGTGTGATTGTTGCCATATCCCTGGAGCCACATGAGGTGGTCGAGATTGACTCGCACTCTGGACTCGAGCAGCGGCGGTACGAGACCAACGACGCGAGCTGGTATAACGGGCCACCGTACCCGATAGTCGAGCATGTGTTCGATGAGGATGGCATCGAGGACTGCTCGATGATGGCGGAGGGGGAGGGCTCTTAGACGGAGTCATCGACGGTTCGCTGATCGCTTCCTCGCGCGTTTCTTCGACAGCGCATGGCCGGGCTTTCGAGCAGCATCCTTTCGCTTTGTGAGGCGGGCGGCGGGAATGCTTCGCTGCCTCGTGACGGCGCGGTGGACTACTTTTGCGAGTCGCTGGCGATAGTCCTCGGTTTCTTGTTGGGTTGCTTCCAATCGCAATTCCAGCGCCGCGATCGTCGTATCCCGCTTCGTTAGCATCGACAGAGCTGCGCGCAGATGCTCCTCCAACTCTTTCATCGTGCGTTCACGGGAGCGCAGCAACTCGTCCAGCTCTACCTCTCGTTGCGAAAGCGTATGCGAGCGAAGCTCCAGGCGACTCTTGAGCTGCGATAGCTGCTCCTCGGCCTCCGAATGAGTGCCCTGGGCGGCCTCAACCGCGACGGATAACGCCCGCTCCCACAATCCCTCCGCGAGGTCCGCCACCGCTGCGGGTAGCCTGCGCAAGGTATCGGGTGTGCCCGCCACCTTATTTCCCAGGTCGCGCCAGTAGCGATTCAAGCCATCGAGGATCGTGCGCGGGGAGCCCCCGCCCACAGCAACGCGGACGCTTTCCAGTGTAGGTCGCACGCCCGTTTTCAGGATGTCGGTGGCGGCGCGCTCGATCTGCGCGTAGGTGACTTCCTCCCTTCTTTTGCGGGTCCGGCCATAAGAGGGCGCGTTTTCCATCCTAGAATAATATCACAAGATAGTAATAGTAAAGACTGCAATACTAGCCATGATAATTGAACTTATCGGCACTGATGGAATTCTGGTAGAGTCGGGTGCATGGCCGAAAATCCGGGGAAATCAGCGTTGGGGGCGTTCCAGCTAGATAAGGGCTACTCGGGCGGCCGGGGCGTCGTCCACACCGCTGAGGGTGGGCCCACGGACGAGCAGGTCCGCGCCGCAGGCGCGCTGCGTACCTGGGATGCCATGGCCCAGGGGGCCTATCCGCCCAACACCGTCAGAGCCTGGCGAGCCGATTGGCGCGCCTTCACTCAGTTCTGTTTGACGAAAAACGAAAGCCCGTTGCCGGCATCGCCTCATACAGTTCGAGCCTACGCCCAACACTGTATGAAGAAGATGAAAAAACCGGCGACGATTAGGCGGTACTTGGCGACGATCGCCCGGGCTCATCTCGCGGCCGAGTTGTTGAGTCCGTGCGCGAGCGAGCCGGTGCGATTGGCTTTAAAGGAAATGGCGCAAAAGGTACCCGCGCGCCAACGCCAGGCGAGGGCGCTTGGATGGGCTGAGATAAAACAGTTCCTGGAGACAGCAGGGAAGGGTATACGCGCCGATCGGGAGCGGGCTCTACTGTGCGTGGCCTACGACGCCATGGCGCGCCGCAGCGAGCTTATCGCACTGAACCTCGAGGACCTGACGTTTGCCAAGGATGGGACGGGTACAGCCCTCATTCGGCGCTCCAAGACCGACCAAGCCGGTGAAGGTGTGCAAGCGTATCTTGCCCGTGACACGGTCAAGCACCTGAAGCGCTGGTTGAAGGCTGGCGAGATTACTGAAGGGGCGGTCTTTAGGCGACTGGTGGGGCGTAAGAGGGTGGGTCCCAGATTGAGCGTCGATATGATCGCTGACATCTTCAAACGGGTCGGAAGATGGATCAAGCTAGCGGACGAGGAAGTTGCGCAACTGAGTGGGCATTCGATCAGGGTGGGAGCTACTCAAGACCTACTGGCACTGAACATCGATCTTGCATCCGTCATGCAAGCGGGAAGGTGGAAGTCCACCCGTATGCCGATGCGGTACGGAGAGCATATAACTGCGGCGCAGGGAGGGATGGCGCGTGCTGCCATTGAGCAGGGTAGGGACTCAGCGTGAGTGCGGCGAAACGGTAGAGGGGTACTCGCCGTGCACCGGCCGATGGTTCGCCGGTCAAAAGTCGGGAATCGATGGCGCAGAGAATAAACCGAA
>Ga0302311_10001132_pt1 | contig 31970 bp, 30 predicted proteins | sample III_Palsa_N1_3_FD_200449 | JGI IMG/M metagenome (GOLD analysis project Ga0302311, IMG submission 200449) | Peat permafrost microbial communities from Stordalen Mire near Abisko, Sweden - III_Palsa_N1_3 | ecosystem: Environmental > Terrestrial > Soil > Palsa > Peat permafrost | place: Sweden... | reverse complement strand
CCGAGCCCGGCGCGCTGCGCGCGCCCTTCGCCGCGATCGTCGGCGAACGCAACACGATTACCTCGCCCAGTGAATTGCGCACCTACGAATGCGACGGCCTCACCGGCTTCCGGGTGCGGCCGGGCGTGGTCGTGCTCCCCGCGACGACGGAAGAGGTCGCGGCCTGCGTGCGGCTCGCGCGCTCCCTCGATTTGCCGATCGTCCCCCGCGGCGCCGGTACCGGCCTCTCCGGCGGATCCCTCCCGACCGAAGGCTGCGTTGTGATCGGGCTGGCGCGCATGCGGGCGATCCTCGCCGTCGATCTGCCGAATCGCACGGCGCGCGTGCAGCCCGGCGTCATCAACCTCGACATCACGCGCGCGATCGGCCCCGGCGGCTATTATTATGCGCCGGATCCCTCATCGCAGAGCGTGTGCACGATCGGCGGCAACGTCGCCGAGAATTCCGGCGGCGCGCACTGCCTCAAGTACGGCTTCACCGTCAACCACGTGCTCGGTCTGACGCTCGTCCTCGATGACGGCGCGGTCGTCGAGCTCGGCTCGCATTTCGGCGAACCCGATGCGCTCGGTTACGACCTCGCCGGGGTCGTCGTAGGCAGCGAGGGGATGACCGGGATCGTCACCGAGATCCTCGTGCGCGTGCTGCGCACCCCGCAGCGCACGCAGACGCTGTTTGCAACCTTTCCGTCCACGGACGAGGCGGGCGATGCGGTCTCGCGCATCATCGGGGCCGGCATCGTCCCGGCAGCGATCGAGATGTGCGATCAGCTGGCCATCGAAGCGATCGTCGCGGCGACGCACGTCGACTGGCCGCTCGACGTCGGCGCGCTGCTCCTGATGGACGTCGACGGCACAGCAGCCGACGTCGAGGAGACGGCGGAACGCGCGCAGACGCACCTGCGCGCGGCCGGCGCGATCGAGATTCGCACACCCAAAGATGAAGCCGAACGTCAACTGGCGTGGAAGGGCCGCAAGGCGGCGTTCGCGGCGATGGGCCGGATCTCGCCGAACTACTACGTCCAGGACGGCGTCATCCCGCGCAAGCAGATCGCACCCGTGCTGCGTGAGATCGCGGCGCTGGGCGCCGCTGCCGGGCTGCGCGTCGCGAACGTCTTTCACGCGGGTGACGGGAACCTGCACCCGCTGGTCCTCTACGACGCCCGCATCCCCGGTCAAGAAGCCGCAGCAGAACGTCTCGGCGGCGAAATTCTGCGCGTGTGTTTGCGCTACGGCGGCTCGGTGACGGGCGAGCACGGCGTCGGTCACGACAAGGCGTGCTATCTGGGCGAACAGTTCTCCGTCGATGATTTAGCGACGATGATGCGCATCCGCGACGCCTTCGATCCCGAGCGGCGCTTCAACCCCGACAAGGTCTTTCCGACGCCGCGACTGTGCGGCGACAAACCGGGAACCTACGTTCCGCACGCGACGGAGACCAGCGGCGCGGCGGCGCGCGGATGAACGAACCCGTGGCGATTGCGGGCGTCGCGGCGACGGAGATCGTCACCCCCCGCGATCTCGCCGAGCTCGCGGAAATCGTGCGTGACCGCTACGCGCGCGGCAGCAGCTTTGCGTTCGTCGGCGGCGGCACGCAGCTGGACCTCGGAAACGCCCCGTCGCAGCTCGACACGATCGTGCGCACCGCGGCGCTCGACCGCGTCATCGATTACACACCCGAGGATCAGACGATCACCGTCGAGTGCGGGATCACGCTCGCGGCGCTCGATCGCATGCTTGCCGAAAACGGGCAGATGCTGCCGCTGGACAGCGGTGCTCGCGAACGCGCGACCGTCGGCGGGGCGATCGCGACGAACGTGAGCGGCCGGCACCGCCGGCGCTATGGGACGGCGAAGGACATGATCGTCGGCGTCGCGATCGTGCGGCCTGACGGAACGCCATCGCGCGGCGGCGGCAAGGTCGTCAAGAACGTCGCCGGCTTCGACCTGCCCAAGCTGATGGTGGGCTCCCTCGGTACGCTCGGCGCGATCGCGACGGTGACGCTGCGGGTCTATCCGGCGCCCCAGGGGACGGCGTTCGTGAGCGGCGCCTACGAAGATGACGACGGTCTGGTCGCGCGCGACGTCGCGGCGCTGGATGCCGCGCTCGTGCGCGACCGGCTCGAACCCGTCGCCGTGTGGGCAACGCGGAGGCCGGACGGCCGCTATCGCGTGACGGTCGAGTTTGCCGGTTCGCGCGTCGCCGTCGACGCGCAGTGCCGTGCCTGTGAGGCGCTGATCGCGGAGTTCGGCGTCAGCGTGCGCACCGCGGACGCGGCTGAAGGTGAAGACGAAACGCGCGCCCGATTCGCCGCTGCTCCGCGGATCCGCATCGGCTTTCCGCCGGCTTCCCTCGCGCAGTTCGACGATCTCATGCAGCCGCTGATCGATGGCGAGACGGCATTGGGTGCGTACCCCGGCGTCGGCGTTGCATATCTGCGCCCTTCGCCTGCCGTCGATTATCGCCGGTTGTTGGAGGCCGTGCGCAAACGCGAAGAGATGACCGCCGTCGTCGAAGCGATGCCCCCCGATTGGCACGGCATCGACGCCTGGGGGAACCCGCCGCGCGCGCTGCGCGTGATGCGCGCCCTGAAAACGAGCTTCGACCCGCGCGGCCTCTGCAGCCCCGGCCGCTACGTCGCGGGACTGTAGTGGAGACGCGCAGTTATAGCGATCTGATCTCCGACTGCGTGCATTGCGGGTTTTGTTTGCCGGCGTGTCCGACCTACGTCTCGTGGCACGAGGAGATGGACTCGCCGCGTGGGCGCATCGATTTGATGAAAGGCGTCGCTGAGGGCGTCATCGCGCTCGACACCGTCGTCGCGGAGCACATCGACGCGTGCCTGGGCTGTATGGCGTGCGTGACGGCCTGTCCGTCGGGCGTGCGCTACGATCTGCTGATCGAAGCGACGCGCGCGAAAGTTGAGACCGAGGTTCCGCGGACACCGGGCGACCGCGCGTTTCGCGAATTCGTGTTCGCGCTCTTCCCGTACCCGAACCGGCTGCGCGCGCTCGCGCCGTTCCTGTGGCTGGCGCGTGTCCTGGGAATTCCACGTCTCGCCGCCGGGCCGCTCGGCGCCGCGCTCCCCCCGCGGCTGCGCCAGCTCGCGACGATGGCACCGCCGATCGAATTCCAGGACCTCGTCGCGACACTGCCGGCGCGCACGCCCGCGCGCGGTTCGCAACGTGCGCGGGTCGCACTGGTCGCGGGCTGCGTGCAGCGCACGTTCTTCCCCGGCGTGAACGCGGCGACGATTCGCGTGCTGAGCGCGGAGGGCTGCGAGGTCAGCGTTCCGCACGGCCAAGGCTGCTGCGGCGCGCTCTCGCTTCATAGCGGTCGCCTCGAGGAAGCGAAGCGCTTTGCGCGCGCGCTGATCCCGCGCTTCGAAGGCGAGGACCTCGACGCGATCGTGATCAACGCGGCGGGCTGCGGTTCCACCCTCAAAGAGTACGGTGATCTCTTACAGAACGATCCGGTCTGGGCCGAACGCGCGCGCAGCTTCGCCGCCAAGGTGCGCGACATCAACGAGTACCTTGCCGAATTCGAGCCGCGGGCGGAGCGCCGGCCGATGCCGCTGCGCGTCGCGTACCACGACGCGTGCCACCTAGCGCACGCACAGCGCGTCAGAACCCAGCCGCGGCAGCTGCTGAGCACGATCCCGGAGCTGGAACTGCTGGAGATTCCGGACGGCGATCAGTGCTGCGGGAGCGCCGGCACGTACAATCTGTTCGAGCCGGCGTCGGCGCACGAAATCGGCGAACGGAAAGTCGACAACGTGCAGAGCGTCGCGCCCGACCTGCTGGCGAGCGCGAACCCCGGCTGCACGCTGCAGATCCAATCGCTGCTGCGCGAGCGCGGCGCGAACCTGCGCGCGGCGCACCCCATCGAAATCCTCGACGCAGCGATTACGGGAACGCGACTCGGCTAGAGAGACTCGCCCGAGGCGAAACCGCTAATGAGGCGGACGTCCTGACGGCGGTGGAGGCGGTGTCGGCGGTCCGGACGTCGGCGGCGCGGGCGGGCTCGTGGGCCGGAGCCCATGCACGCCGATCGACGTCGAGGTGATGTCGACGTTGACCGTCGCCGTCTGACCGTTGCCGCCGGTGATGAGGATCGTGCACGCGACGGCCGGCGGCGGCGACGACGTCGGCGCGGCCTGCGCGGTCACGCTGATCGTCGCGGCGGTCGAGGTCGGCGTAATCGGCACCGACGGCGGCGAGTCCATCGCGGCGGCGCCGTTGTCGTCGCAGTTCGGCGAGCCGATCGTGATCGATCCGCCGGGCCCGGTCTGCTGCACGGTGAACGTTTGCGCCGGCCCTCCGACCGTGGTGAAGGTCAGCGTATTGGTCGAGACCATCAACTGGCTGTAGGGGACCTGTGTCGGTGTCGGTGTCGGCGACGGCGTACCGGATCCTGCTGCGGTCGGCGTCGGCGACGGTGTCGGTGTCGCTGCGACGTTGTTGTTCGCGATGACGGCGCCGGCGATCGCGCCGCCGACGACGACCGGGACCACCCAGCCGGCCAGCCCCGTTTGCGTGCCGCCGGTTACATAGTATCCGGTCGGATCGGAGCCGGCGCCGGTACCCGCGAAGTCGGGATGACTGAGCAGCAGCAAGAACTGCGCGATCGACGGATTGTAGCTGGTGTCGTTCGCGGTGATCGTGAACGTCGCGAGCCCCGGCGGCCCGATGATGGTGATCGTGTAGCCGGTCAACAGCGTGACGACGCGCGTGCCGATCGTGATCGTGACGTCGCCGGGCGCACAATCGACGCAGATGAGCTGCGTGCCTTCATCGCCGACGATGAGGTAGCCGGTCGTGCCGCGGACGGCGATCTGCGAGGTCTGGGTTTGGAACGTGTAGTTCGAGCGCGTCCCCGCCGGATGCACGATCGCAAACCGCAGCGCGCCATGGTTGAGCGTCAGTGTGCTGCCGGGTCCGGCGGCCGCGTTATTGAACGCTCCAACACGGACCGCGGTGCGCTCGCCGATCGCCACCTGCGAACTGTCGGGCAGGGTCAGCGTTCCAAGCGAGGCTGCCTGCGTGACGGCGTAGGCATCGTCCGGGACGACGGTGCGGCCGAAGACGCGGGTGAACGGTGCATTGTCGGACGCCTGAACGCCGACGGTCCCCTTGAAGGGGGCCAACTCTTTGTTTGGTGCCTGTGCCGAGGCGACGTAACGCAAGGTGCCGGCGACCATGAGAACCAGGGCGCAGGCAATAACCGCGCGCAACCGTCGTGCCATGCGAGCCCCTTCCCGATGACCCGCTTGCGACCCTATGAAGAGCTGACGGCCGCCTGGCGTAGCCTACGCTTGCTCGGTTTTCGGGTTCGCGAGGTCGCCTGCGTCGGTGCCCCGCGTACCATCCTGCTCGCCGAGTACGGCGATCCGAACGGCCCGGCGGTCTCGCTCTCGGCAGGCGTGCACGGCGACGAGCCGGCCGCGTCGTGGGCGCTGCTCGGGATCGCACGCGACGGGCTGCTGAATCCGCGCTTCGCGTATCGCATCTGGCCGATGCTGAACCCGAGCGGATACCTCGCGCAGACCCGCGAGAACGCCGAGGGGGTCGACATCAATCGCAGTTTCACGCGCGGCGGAACCAGCCCTGAGGCGCGCGCGGTGATCACGGCCAATCGGGACCGCCGCTTCGCGCTCGCACTCGACCTGCACGAAGACTACGAAGCCGACGGCTGCTACTTGTACGAGCCGCTCCGGCCCGGCGCGTCGCCCCGATTTGCGGCCTCCATCGTCGCAGCGCTCGATGCTGCCGGCTTGCCGGTGCAGACAATCGGCGAGGGGTTCGACCTCGGGACCCCGCCCGGCGTCGAAGCGCCGTTTCGCTTGGAGCGCGGCGCGGTGCTGGTCGATGCCGAGAAAGAACTGCGCGTCTTCCCGGGCCTTCCGCAATCGATGTTCCACTACCGCCGGGGCACGCAGCCACTGACCTTCGAGTCGCCACGTTCGCGGCCGTGGGAGGCGCGGATCGCGGCGCACCGCGTGTTCGTGACGACCGCACTGGAGCGCTTCACCGCCTGAGCGGGGAGCCGCCGCCGCGCCGCGAACCGGCGCGGGTTATGGCAGTGCGCGATTCCCTGGACGTCGACGTACTCTTCGTCGGAGCCGGACCCGCCTCGCTGGCCGGAGCGATTCGCTTGCGCCAGCTCGCCGCAGCCGCCGGCTCGGAAATCGCCGTCATGGTGATCGAGAAGGGCGGCGAGATCGGCAATCACGGTTTCTCCGGTGCGGTCGTCGATCCCAAGTCACTGCACGAACTTTTTCCGGACGAGGATAGTACCGCCGGCCTCGACGTTCCGGTGTCGAGCGACGCGCTGTGGTTTCTCACCAACGGTGCGAAGATCGCGGCGCCGTTCACGCCGCCGGTGCTCAACAATCACGGCAAGTACGTCGCCTCGCTGTCGAATTTGACGAAGTGGCTGGCGGCGAAGGCGGAGTCGCTCGGCGCCGACGTGTTTCCCGCCTTCCCCGGTCAGGATTTGTTGTGGGACGACGAGCGCGTCATCGGCGTCCGCATCGGCGACAAGGGCGTCGCGCACGATGGTTCGCACAAGCCGAATTACGAGCCGGGACCGGACCTCAGCGCGAAGATCACGGTGCTCGGCGAAGGACCGCGCGGGACGCTCGCCAAGGCCGCGATCGCGCGTCTCGGTCTCGACCGCGAGCGCGATCCCCAAGTGTATGCGGTCGGGATCAAAGAGCTGTGGCGGGTTCCGGGCCGGCTCGCGCCGGGCTCGGTGATTCACACCCTCGGCGCGCCGCTGTGGAACACGTTTGGCGGCGGCTGGATCTACGGGATGCGCGACGACATCGTCGACATCGGCCTCGTGACGGGTCTCGATTACGCCGATCCGTCGACCGACCCGCACGACAACTTCCAACGCTATAAGATGCATCCCGCGATCCGTCCGCTGCTGGAAGGCGGCGAGATGATTCGCTACGGGGCGAAGGCGATTCCCGAAGGCGGATTGCACGCCATGCCGCGCATGTACGCCGATGGTTTGTGCATCGTCGGAGACTCAGCCGGATTTCTCAACGGGATGCGGCTCAAGGGAATTCACCTCGCGATGAAATCCGGGATGCTGGCCGCCGAGGCGATCTTCGACGCCCTGCAAGCCGGCGACACCTCCGCGAACGCGCTCGCCGCCTACGAGACGAAGTTCGGTGACTCGTGGGCCTTCGAAGAACTGCACGCGGCGCGCAACTTCCATCAGGGTTTCAAGAGCGGGCTATGGGGTGGTCTCGTCAACGCGCAGCTCGGGATGCTGACCGGCGGCCGCGGGTTCGGCGTGCGCGACCGGCTCAGCGGCGAGCACGGCTACGCGCGGATGAAGAAGCTCGGGCAGATCGAGGCCGTGGCGAAAACGAAGCGCGTCGTTCCGGACGGGAAGCTGACCTTCGACAAGCTGACCGACGTGTTCAAGAGCGGCACGATGCACGATGAGGACCAGCCACCGCACCTGCACGTCTCCGACACGAACATCTGCGCCGACCGCTGCACGGCCGAGTACGGGAACCCGTGCCAGTTCTTCTGTCCGGCGAAAGTCTACGAGCCGCAGTTCACGCTCGTCGACGGCGCTCCGGCCGAAGGCCGGCTGCAGATCAACTTCTCGAATTGTGTCCACTGTAAGACCTGCGACATCATGGATCCGTATCAGATCATCACCTGGGTACCGCCGCAAGGCGGCGAGGGCCCCGTCTACACCGGAATGTGATGCAGCGCCCGGGATCCGGCGCGGCTGACGTCGCCGTCATCGGCGGCGGGCTCGTCGGATTGGCAACGGCCTACGAGCTCGCAAAGCGCGGTGCAGCCGTCACGATCTACGAGCGCGGCGAACCCGCGCGCGCGGCGTCGTGGGCCGGTGCGGGAATGCTCGCACCCTTCAGCGAGTCGACGGATCCGGCGCTCTTCGCACTCTGCCGGCAGTCGCTGGCCGCGTATCCCGGCGTCGTCGCGGAACTGCACGAGCGCACGGGAATCGACAGCCGTTTCCGGCGCAACGGGACGCTGCATGTCGCGCTCGACGAATCCGACGTGGCGCGCCTTCGCGTACGCGAAACCGCCGTCCGCGTGGCCGGCGGCGACGTCGCGCTGCTCGCGCGCGACGACGTTCTGGCGCGCGAACCGTTTGTCGCCAAGCACGTCGCCGGCGGCCTGCTCGTCGCGAACGAAGGTCAGGTCGACAACCGGCGCCTGGGCCGCGCGCTCGTCGCAGCGGCACGCGGATGCGGCGTGCGTTTCGAACGCGTCGACGAGATCGCGGTCGCGTGCGACGAGCGGCGCGTGCGCGGCGTGCGCACGCCGCAAGGCTTCGCAGCGGTATCGACGGTCGTCAACGCGACAGGCGCGTGGGCGGGCCAGCTCGCCGGTGTCCCGGCGCCGGTGCGCGTGCCGATTCGGCCGGTCGCCGGCGAGATGTTCGCGCTCGCACTCCCCGCCGGCGCGATCCGCACGCAGCTGTGGCATCGCGCGTGCTACGTCGTCCCGCGCGACGACGGACGGCTGTTGGTCGGCGCGACCGCGGTGGAACGGGGCTTCGATGTGCGCGTGACGGCGTCCGGACTGCACGAACTCCTCGACGCCGCCTTGTCGTTCGCGCCGGCGCTCGCCTCATTCGCCGTCGTCGAAACGTGGGCCGGCTTGCGTCCGGCAACGCCGGACGGCCGTCCGTACATCGGTGCGACCGCGCTCGAAGGCTACGTCGTCGCGTGCGGCCACCATCGCAACGGTATTCTGCTCGCGCCGGAAACGGGCCGGCTGGTCGCCGAGCTCATCGTCTCGGGTAGCGAGCCGCCGCTCCTCTTGCCGTTCTCGCCGTGCCGCGCCGCGCCCACGTTCGGGGAGGGTCTCGCCACGACCGCGAACCCCGCGTCGTGACCATCACGATCAACGGCGAGCCGCGGGAAATCGGCGCCGCTGCGACGGTGCAGGCGCTGCTCGAACGCTACGACGTTCCGCGCGAGGGTTCGGCCGTCGCCCTCAACGACGACGTCGTGCCGCGCGGGCGCTACGCCGATACCGCGCTGCACGACGGTGACCGGATCGAGATCATCGTCGCGGTCGCGGGCGGGTAATGGCAGCGATGCACGACGACAGGCTCGCCATCGGGTCGCACACGTTCCGTTCGCGGCTCTTCGTGGGGACCGGCAAGTACCCGGCGCTCGACATCATGCAGGCCGCGCACGCGGCGAGCGGCGCCGAGGTCGTGACCGTCGCGATCCGCCGCATGCACCTCGACGACGCTTCGGGCAAAACACTCGTCGACTACATCGACCGCTCGAAGATGACGCTGCTGCCGAACACGGCCGGCTGTTATACGGCGAAGGACGCGGTCTTGACCGCGAAGCTGGCGCGCGAGGCGCTCGGCACCGACTTGATCAAGGTCGAGGTGATCGGGGACCCGCAGACGCTCTATCCCGACAGCGGCGAGACGATCGCGGCGTGCGAACAGCTCGTGCGTGAGGGTTTCACCGTCCTGCCGTACATCGGCGACGACCCGGTCGCGTGCAAACGGCTCGAAGACGCCGGCTGCGCGGCGGTGATGCCGCTCGCTGCGCCGATCGGGAGCGGCCTGGGCGTGTGCAATCCGTATTCGATTCGCATCATCAAAGAGCGCGCAGGGATTCCGGTCATCGTCGATGCGGGCGTCGGCACCGCCTCCGACGCGGCGTTCGCGATGGAGCTCGGCGTCGACGCGCTGCTCATGAACACCGGGATCGCGGCCGCGCGCGATCCGGTCCGCATGGCGCGCGCCATGAAAGCGGCGGTTGAAGCCGGGCGCGACGCATTTCTCGCCGGCCGGATGCCGAAGCGGCTGTACGCCAGCGCGTCGAGCCCGGTCCAAGATCTTATCGCCACGGAGCCGGTACCGGGCGCGTGAACGAGATCACCGTGTTCGACTTGAAGCGTCGCACCGACGCGGGCGAAGCGTTGGTGGTGCTCGACGTGCGCGAACCCGACGAGATCGCGACCGCTGCACTGCCGGGTGCGACGCTGATCCCGATGGGCGAGATTCCGGCGCGCTATGCCGAGCTGCCGTCCGATCGACCGATCGTTGTCCTGTGTCATGCCGGGAGCCGCAGTGCTCGCGTCGCGCAGTTCCTGAACGAGAACGGATATCCGAACGCCGTCAATCTGGCCGGCGGCATCGACGCCTGGTCGGTAGCGATCGATCCCGGCGTGCCGCGCTACTGAGCGCGGCTCACGTCTTGGTCGCGACGACGAACCAATGGACGCGGCCGATCGGTTCGTCACCATGGGCCCAGCGCCCGGCGGTCGCATCGGCATCGACTTCCTCGAGCGAGGTGATCGTGAAGCCGCGCATCGTCTCGATGACCCCGTCGCGGTCGAAGTAGGCGTGCGGGATCCCCGCTTCTTCACCGTCGCCCGGCGCGAAGGAGCGATCGTCGAGCGGAACGCCGAGGCCGTAGCGTGCATCACGGATCGACCCCAAGGTCAGGTACACCGGCGCGCCGTGCCGCAGAACGCGCCGCAGTTCGGCGATTCCGGCGCGCACCTTGTCGCTGGCGCCGTGAAGATACGCATGGGTCGCGAGGCCCGCACCGTAGTTTTCGAACGTGCCCGGCAGCTGCGTGTACGGCGTTTCTTCGGGGACCGAGAGGACCGGTATGCCGGCCGCGACGAGGGCCCGCGTATTGCGTCCCGAACCTGTGCCCACCTCGAGGACGGGCCCGGCGAGCGGATCGCTTGCAGCACGCGCGATGAGGCGTTGCGCGAGCGGGTGCGGGCCTTGATCCGATGACGATGACATGATTGCGGATCCTCTCATTCTGGTGGTCGGCGGCGACGAGCTGGCGGTTCGCATCTGCGAAGAGCTGTGCGTCACGCAAGGACATCGGATCGTCATGATGTGGATGCACGATCACGAGCTCGCCGCGAAGCTCTCGCGGCTGGGCTGCGACTACTATCCGCACGCCCCCAATGACGTCGAGTCGCTGCGCGCCGCCGGCGTCACGGCCGCCGTGTCGATCGTCGCCGTCTCCGACGACGATCGCCTCAACCTCCAGGTGGCGCTGAAGGCGCGCGAGCTCAACCCCGCGATCCGGATCGTCCTGCGCCAGTTCAACCGTACCCTGGGGCGCAAGCTCGAGCAGAATCTGCCCAACTGTTCGGTGCTGTCGGTGTCCTCCCACTCAGCGCCGACGTTCGTGGCGACGGCCTTGGACCCGTCTTGCTTCTACGCCCTGCAGTTTCCGGATGTGGATGGTGTCTACACCGGGTTCTCGCAGCGGCTCGCCGCCGATTTCGGGATCGTCGGGCTCACGCTGGGCGAGGCCCAAGCTCACCTGCGCGGCCGCATCGTCGCGCTGCGCGGCTCACCGGAGATCCCGCCGCGCCATATCTTTGCGGGGCACGAGCAGGTCGTCGTGTTCGCGCACGTCGAGCAGCTCGAGGCCACCAGCGGGACGCGCCAGATGGTGCGCGTGGAACGGCGACGCGAACGGCTGGAACGTTGGCGCGCCGGCCTCGTGCACCGCATCGAGGCCGTGCGTCAGTTCGACCCGATCCTCGTCCGCGTCATCGCGGTCGTCGTGACGATCTTCGCGCTCGCGGTGGCCTATTTCAGCCGCGTCTTGCCCCACGATCTCTTCACGATCATGTACTTCGTCATCACGACCGCGACGACGACCGGCTACGGCGATGTCGTGCCGAGCGGCCGGGGGCCGTTGCCGATGCTCGCGGCCGTGATCGTCATGATCACCGGGGTCGCAGCGTCCGGGATTTTCATCGCCTTCGTGACGGCAGCGCTGACCCGCGCGCAGTTCACGGCGATCCAAGGGCTGCGACAAATCCGGACCCGCGGCCACGTGCTGGTCTGCGGGGCGGGAAACGTCGGTACCCGTGCGATCGAATGCCTGAGCACGCTGCGGCAGAAGGTCGTCGTCGTCGACAGCAATCCCGATCCCGCACTCGTCGAGGCTTCACGGGCGCGGCGAGTGGAACTCGTCACCGGCGACGCGACCAAAGACCGCACGCTCGACCTGTGCAACGTCATGAACGCTCGCGCCGTGGTGGCCGTTACCGACAGCGATACGTCCAACCTCGAGGTCGGGCTCGGTGCCCGGGCGCGCAATCCGCACATCCCGGTCGTGACGCGCGTGCAGGATGAATCGTTCGCGCGCTCGGTCGCGCACCAATTCGAGGCGATCCACAGCTACTCGACGACGACGCTCGCGGCGGCGACGTTCGCGATGCTCTCGCGGTTCCCCGGGACGCGCGGCCGGATCGCGTTCGGCGATGACAGCTACAACGTCGGGGAACGCATTCAAGGAGAGGTGCCGGAACCTCCGCCCGCGGAGGATTGTATCCCACTAGCGGTCTGGCGGGAGGGATCGTTCTTGCACATCGATCGCTTTGACGAGATGGAGCCGTACGACCGGCTTCTCTTCCTCGTGCCGCTGTCACAATTTCAGGCTTCGGTCGCCGGCGAGGAACAGGCGGCAGCCGGCGTTCCGTAACGATCTGGTCAAGTCTGGGGGAGGCTCCGTGCTCGAAGAAAAGGCAAAGGTACCCGACGTTGGTGCCGACGATCAGAACGGGCGGCGCGTCGACCTGCGAAGCTTCGCCGGTCGAATGCTCGTCGTCTACTTCTATCCGAAAGCCGATACGCCGGGCTGTACGGTGGAAACGCAAGCGTTTCGGGATCTCGCCGGAAGGTTCGAGGCCGCAGGTGCCTCGATCGTCGGCGTGAGCCGCGACACGGTAGCGGCCCAGAAAAAATTTGCCGATAAGTTCGGCGTGAAGTTCCCATTGTTGGCCGACACCTCGTCGCAGATCTGCGACGCGTTCGGAGTGATCGTCGAAAAGACCATGTACGGAAAGAAAAGCATCGGCATCCAGCGCTCGACCTTCCTCATCGGCCCCCAAGGGACGGTCGTGAAGGTCTGGCCGCGCGTGTCCGTGGAGGGTCACGCCGAGGCCGTGCTCGAGGCAGTCAGATCGACGGGGTAACGACGCCGCGGCTTACGGTGGCGGGGTCGAGCTCATCGGTCCCGCGTCCCGATCGCGCATGCAGCTCGTATCTGATCCAGAACGGCGAATCGTCGGTCGTGTTCGATCTCGGCTCAGGGGCGCTCGCCAACCTGCGGCGCTACGCCGACTACGACCGCGTCGGCGCGATCGTGATCAGCCACATGCATGCCGATCACTTCCTCGACCTCGTTCCGCTGCGGTACGCGCTTCGGTACGGCAGCCTGCAGCGGAAGGAGAAGCTCCCGGTCTACTTACCGCCCGGCGGTTTGCCGATACTGCGCCGGCTGGTGTCGGCGTTCGCCGACGAGGGCGGAGAATTTCTGACCGACGTCTTTGCGCTGAGCGAGTACGATCCGTCACGGCCGCTGGCGCTCGACGGCGCCACGCTGCGCTTTGCGCCGACCGCGCACTACGTACCGGCGTTCGCCATCCGCTGGGAATCGAACGGCACGAGCTTGACCTACTCCGCGGATACCGCACCGGATGCGCAGGTCACGGCGCTCGCGCGCGGCTCCCACCTGTTCTTGTGCGAGGCAACCCTGCGGAACGACGAACGCGAGATCGGTCCGCGCGGACATTCGAGCGGAGTCGAGGCGGCAGAGATGGCGCACGACGCCGGCGTCGGACGGCTCGTGCTCACGCACTACGGTGAAGAGTCGACCGCCGAGGACCTCGACGCCGCCGCGCGTCGAGCCTACGCCGGCCCCATATCCGTCGCCGACGACCACGCAGTGTACGAACTCACCGGGCCATAAAACTCTTCCATTGGGCGGCTTGCGGCGTAGCCGCAAACACGAAGGGTTCGGCCGCAGCCGAACCCACTAATTCTCGGTTTTTGGGCCGCTCCGCGGGAGCGAGAACTGGATCAGCGAGCTGACGGGTGCGAGGCCGCGCGCGATCACCGCGTACGGCGTGACCTTCAGGTTCAGCTCTTCGAGCCGCGCTCGCGCGGCGAGCAGCTCGCGGCCGCTCGTCACGACGTCTTCCAACAGCAGAACGTGCTGTCCGGCGGTGAACGGCCCTTCGACGTATTCCTCGGCGAACGCGCCGTACTGCTTGGGCTGTTTGCGCACCACGATCATCGGAAGTCCCGTCATCGACGAGACGGCGGTGGCGATGATCACGCCGCCGAGCTCGGTGCCGCCGATCACGTCGGGGGCGATCTCCGAGATGACCGGCGCGAAGAGCCGTGCGATCCGGCGCAGCACCTGGGGATCGCTGAAGAGCCGGAACTTGTCGATGTAATAGTCGCTGCGGGCGCCTCCCGACAGCAGATACTCGCCGCGTGTCAGCGCCCGCTCGACGATGATGTTCCGCAGCCAACGTAGCTCCGGGATGCGCGCGATGGTGCTCTGCGGCTCCTCGAACAACGCTCTACTCCTCGCGCCTGCCGGAAGGGACCCGTCTCAGATCGACCACTGGTAGGCGTTCCATGACTCGTTGACTGGGTTCGGGTCGAAGCCCTTGAAGTTGGGGACGATCGGCTGAAGCTGGCGCGGAAACCAGATGTAGATGATCGGCAGATCGCGGGCGAGGAGCTGCTGGATTTTCACGTAGGCCGGCTTGCGGGCGGCATCGTCGTAACTGGCGAGCGCTTGGGCCTGCGCTCGGTCCATCTCGGCGTTGCAATAGCGTGAGTAGTCGACGCCGTCCGGGTGCTGGGGGCGCGGGATTTCGCTGCACTCGAACTCCGAGTGGTCGTCCGGATCCTGGCCGGCGACCCAACCGGAGATGTTGAGGTCGAACTTCCCGGTCGAGAGCACCCCGCCCTGACCGTAGGTCGCAAAGAGCAGGTTGGCGGGATACGTCTTGACTTCGGCGTCGATGCCGGCCGCGTGCAGCATCGACTGCACCTGCACGGTGACCTGCTGGCGCGTCTTGTTCTCGACGTTGTAGCTGAGGCTGAGCACGAGCGGCTGGCCGTCCTTGCGCATCATGCCATCGGGGCCGGGCGCGTAGCCCGCCGCTTCCAGCAGAGCGCGTGCTTTGGCGACGTTCGTCGGGTATTTCATGAGGTCGCTCGTGTAGGCCCATTCGAACGGCGGCTGATCGGCCCACGCGACCTGCGCCGTGCCGGACGTATTCTTGTCGACCAGCGACTGCTTGTCGATCGCGTACGAGATCGCTCGCCGTACGCGGAGGTCGTTGAGCGGCGGGTGCGACGTGTTGACCAGCAGCTGCAGCGTTTGCGGCTTGTCTTGCAGGATGACGACGACGTTGGGGATGCCTTTGACCTGACGGTAATACTGTTCCGACAGTTCGAAAATCCAGTCGACGTCGTGCGCGCGGAGCGCGTTGACCGACGTGTTCTCGTCGGGGATCTCGCGGACGACGATGCGGCTCAGCTTGGGCTTACCGCGAAAGTAGTCGTCGTTGGCGACCAGCTCGATGTGATCGCCCCGCACCCAGCGCACGACTTTGAACGGTCCCGTCCCGATCGGCATCTGGTTGAACGGGATCTGATTGAGGTTCGGGTACTGCGCCAGCAAGTGCTCGGGGACGATCGCGACCGGGCTATCGCTCTCGGCGAAGACGGTGTTGATGAACGGCGCGAAGGGGTGCTTCAGATGGAACACGACCGTCAAGGCGTCTGGCGTTTCGACGGACTTGACGTCCTCGTAGCCGACCCGCTCGTTCACGTTGTTCGCATTGTTCATCATCGCTTGCCACGAGAACTTGACGTCCTTGCTCGAGAACGGGACGCCGTCTTGCCATTTTACGCCGCGATGCAGATGGTAGGTGATCGTGAGCCCGTCTCTACTGATGCCGCCGTTCTGCAGCGTCGGCACGACCGTGGCCAGGATCGGGACGATATGCTTGCCGCTGCCGTCGACGCTCAGCAGCGTGTCGAAGCTCAACCGGTTGATGAAGCCTTCCGTCGTGTTTGCCGACAACAGCGGGTTCAGCGTATTCGGTGAACGCTGGGTCGCGACGCGCAGGACGCCGCGTCCGTCAGTTGCGGCGCCGCCGGAAGCGGTGCCCGGAACGTTCGTCGCGCAGGCACTGAGCGCCAGCGCGCACCCCAGTGCGCCGATGGGGAGCTTTCGCAAACCGATCACCCCTAACGCCGCTTGGCCGGCGTCTTCTTCACCGTCTTCTTGGCTGCGCTCGGCTTCCGTGCCGATGCGGCGCGGACGCTTGCGGCGCGCGTCGACTTCTTCGCGGCTCCGCGCGCGGGCTGCGCGCGCTTCGGCGCGGCTTTTTTCGGCGCCGGTTTGGCGCGACCCGAGGTACGCTTTGCCGGCGCGGCTTTTTTGATGGGCTTCTTGGGCGGCGCGGGCTTCTTGACGCTCTTCTTTGCCGGCGCGACTTTCTTCGCGGCGGGCTTGACGGTCGCGGCTTTGCGACCGCGCGCCGGCGGCTTCGCCTTGACGGCCTTTGCCGCCGGCTTCGCTGCCGGAACCGCGGCTGCGCGTGCGGCCGCCTTCGGCGCTGCAGCCGGCGGCGGCGCCTTCGCCGTACGCCGCACGGGAGCGGCGCTCTTGGCAGCGGCCGGCGCGGCTTTCGGTGCCGCGGTCCGGACGGCGTTCGCTTTGGGAGCAGCGGCCTTCGCGCCATCGGCCGCCGCGCGCGGCGCTTTGGGCGCCGCGACGGAACGCTCCGGCGCGGGCGCGGCTGCGCCGTTGGGGGCGGGCTGCACTTTGGAGCGTTTCGCTGCCGGCCGCTGGGGAGCGGCGCGCGGCGGTTTGGGCTGCGCGGCGAGGGGTGCCGGAAGCGGCGGCGGCGGCGGTTCCGGCTCGGGTTCGGGCTCGCGCACCACGCGCAGCGCAACGCGCCGCAGCGAGCCGCCGAGCGGGAAGACGAGTTCGTTGATCTCGAGATCGTCGAGCACTTGCAGGACGATGTCGAACGCGTTGCCCTGGTCGCGCGGCGAGTGGGCGTCGGAACCAATCGCGATCAGAACGCCGCGCTCCTTCGCTTTGCGCAGCAAACGCCGGTTCGCGCGCAGATAGCGATCCTTTTCCTCATCCGGATGATCGCGATAGAGGAAGCGCGTGTTGAACTCGATCGCCATCCCGCGCGCGGCCGCCGCATCGAGGACGCGATCCTCGTAGGACGCGAGTTTGGCATCGTCCGGCCAGTGTCCGAAGACGGCCGGCACGTAGAAGTGGCCGATGATGTGGCCCGGCAGCCGTTCGATCGCGTCGACCAGGATCGTGACGTACGATTCCCACAACGCGTCGGTGCCGACGACGTCGAAGAGATCGGCGAACTCCGGGTTGTCGAAGGGCCAGTTCCAGTTTTCGCCGTGCACCGGATGGGTGATCGGAATGAAGTGCACCGAGCGAATGACGGCGTCCGGCCGCATCGCGTCGACGATGTTCTGCGCGTCGGGACGCGAGCGCGGGTCGTTGTCGACCTCGGCGCCAATCGAGTAGCGCATTCCGCGGCGCAGCCCTTCGCTGACGACGGCCGCGTGGCCGACGTCGACGTTCGCCGTCTCGGCCGCGCCGTAGAGATCGCCGGCTTGGGCAAGCTTGAGTGCCCGCCGCACCAGATTGACGGCCGCCGGATCCTCGAAGGTGAGGTAATTCATGTGGTCGGCGACCATCAGGAAGCGCGGATAGCCGCGCCGTGCCGCATGGTAGAACCACAAGAACAGCATCCGCGCCGTCAGCGGGAGCGGGCGCTCCTCGGCGTAAGGCTTGTGCTCGCCTTTGGCGTGGCCGTGCGTATCGGGGATCGCGAAAAGCCGGGGGTCGTGCTCGGTGGAATCGTTCAACGTGGTCGTGGTCCGCTAAGGGTCCTCGTCGGGCAGCCGCGCGCAGGGTCGGAGCCGCGAGGGAACGGCGCGAAACCGGTCAGTAGAACGTGCCGTGACACGAACCGGCGCTTTTCGTCGGTTGAGGCACGGGACCTGCGGCGGGCACGACCGGCGCGGCCCGAAAAAAAGCCGCCCCCGTGGGGCGGCGGACAAGATTCTCGGGTTCGTGGGGCTCCGGACTTACGTCCGCAGACCTCCGATCATCGTGAAACGGTTCGTTGGACTGTCGCTAGAAACGATGACCACCTCCTCTTGTCCGCCTGTTAACCTTCGTTTGTCTACATCTGAAGGGGCCGCGGACGTATCGTGAGGTCGAGTTTCGCGTGTCGTTTTCAGCGATTCCTGCCGCGCGCAGGGGTCCGTCAGCGCGTTGAAGGGCCTGCGGCTACCGCAACGCCGGCAGTCGGATAGCCTTCCATCTCGAGCAGACGAGCCTTGACCTCGACACCGTACGCATATTGATGAAGCGCCCCGTTGGCGTCGACGACGCGATGGCACGGATAGAGCAATGCCACCGGGTTGCGCGCCATCGCACGGCCGACCGCACGTACAGCGGTCGGTTGGCCGATCGCTCGCGCGACCCAGCCGTACGAACGCACCTCGCCGGGCGGAATCGTCGCTGCCGCGCGCAGCGCCGACTGCTCGAACGGGGTCAGTTCGGTGATGTCGATGCGTTCGAGATCGGTTGTGTGCGTCCGGAAGTACGCTGCCACGGTGTCGGCGACCCATTGCGGTACCTGTGAAGGGATTAGGCCGCGCCCAAGCCGGCGCTGGAGCCGCGTCACGACCGCCTCGTCGCCTTCACCGCGATCGAGCGCGACGGCGGTAATTCCGCTGTGGCGGAACGCGACGTAGAGTTTTCCGATCGGCGACTCGAGCGTCACCAGCGAGTCCGGGATCACGATTTTGACGGTGGTCGTGATGTGCTCGAGGATCTTCGGAAACAGGCTCTGCGGAGGTTCCACCGGCGGCAGGCAGGTCAGACAGTACGCGATGCCCTCGTTCTCGCGGTAGATCTCCTGGCACTCGGGACAGCCCCTCAGGTGGGCGAGCACGTGTTCGCGACGAGGTTCGATCCCCTCGCGCATCTCATCCCACAGACGTTCGACGTCACAGCAGCGCATCAGGTCTACTCCTCTTCCTCGGTGGAAGGACGCTCGACGGTTGCTATCCGTCCGACTTGCGGCCCGAGGATCCGGCGAAGAATCCGTACGGCTCGGTGGACATGTGATTTCACGGTGCCGATCGGCTGATTGAGAATTTCGGCGATCTCGGGATGACTGCGCCCCTCGATGAAACGCAAGGTCGCGGCGGCCCGCAGATGCATCGGCAGTTGTAGGAGCGCCTGTTCGACCAGCACCATGTCCGCGGCGCGGTCGACGATCTGCTCCGGCTGGTCGGGGCCTTCTTGGGTGTCGTTGAGGAGCGCGTCGGGATCGGCGAGCGAATCGAGCGCCACGTTCGTCGGACGTTTCGAACGCAGCCGGTTGCGGGTGACGTTCAGCGTGATCGTATAGAGCCACGGCTGCAGTCTGAGCTCTGCGCGTTGGGCCGGTTCCATCTTGGCCAAGGCCCGGTACGCACGGACGAACGCATCCTGTACGATCTCTTCGGCGTCTTCACGGTTGCCGGTCATACGCAAAGCGAACCCATAGAGCCGCCGCTGGTAGTCGTCGACGATCGACTCGAACGTCTCGGGTCCGGGAACGGAGGGGGTCACCGTTGCCGGTGCGCTCACGCGGTAGTGATCTCCGATGATCGGTGCTGCGAACGCACTCATCTCGGTACCTAGACCAGACCCGATAGAGTGCAGGTTGCGGCCTTCCGTGCCTAGGTGGCATCGCCCCTGCGGAGCTCCACGTCGTCTCCGGGTGCCCGATTAGGGGCTGGCGTGCGCGACCGGGGCGTCGCGCAGAGAGCGAATCGAGCGAGCGTAGACGATCGAGACCGGGACATGCTGCGCGCTTCCGGCCATGGCGCCGTCGATCGCCAGCGTCGCGTTCAGCGCAACGAGGAGCGCCGTGTCGTACGCGTAGTACGCCGTGCCTTTCATGCGGATCGAGCCGACCAGCGCCATCGCCGGGCGATCGGGAAGCGGCCCCTGCAAGGGTCCGGTCGCCTCAAAAGCGATCCCCATCGAACGCGTCCCGGCGACCATGGCATCGGGCAGCCGGCGCAGCGTGCCTTGCAGCGGTGCGCCCGTCATCGGCGACGGAAAATCGAAGGGAACCGGACGTTTTACCCGCGCCAAGTCGCGCATCGTCGCCGCATCCAACTGCACTGCAAAAGGCTGGTTAAGAACGGTAAGGTAATCCGGGTCGTGCGAGGGTCCGTCCCGCAGCTCGCCGGAATGGAGCAGCGTGGACGTATACGAGGCCGTTTCGTGCAGCTTGCCGCTGTCGCCGTCCTTGTCGTACGACACCTGCGCCTTGTACGTCGTTCCCTGCGGGGAACGTGCGATCGCGAGCCGCTGCACGCCGCGATACGACGTCTGATCGTGGACGTCGCCGTTGCCGACCACAAACACGTCGCGACCGTCCACCGAGTAGGACTCCTCGGCCTTTGCAGCGGCGGCGCAGAGCGCTACGGCTGCCATGAGCGTGCCGGCGACGACGGCGCGGCGGAGAGTCATCAACATCCTCGGACGGTGGCGCAGAGGTACACGTTCCCGTACCACATTTCGTTCCCGGAATATGGTACTACGGAAACGTGCCGGGCCGGGTGCGACCGTGCGAAAATATAACCGCCGCCTGATCGCGGCTACAATCGTCGTTTTGGCGGCGCTGGCAACAGCCGTTCCGGTCCGTGCGGGCGACGGCTTAACGCTGAGCCCCGCGCTCAACGCCAAGCTCGACCGGATCTACCTGACGGCGTACGACGAGACGATCGCGCGCCACGTCGTGGCGCAGCGCGACGGGACGTCCTACGTTTCGACCGGCGACATCGATTCCGAGTGGCTGCGCGACGCCAGCGCGATCGTCCGGCCCTACATCGGGCTGTCGGCTCACGACGGCGAGGTCGCGCAGACTCTGCGCGGCGTGATCGCCCGCCAAGCGAAGTACATCCTCATCGATCCGTACGCGAACGCGTTCTCGCGCCGGTACCAGGTGGTCGAGCAGAAGTTCGAGGTCGACTCGCTGCTGTACCCGATCTGGTTCGCCTCAGACTACTATCGCCGCACCGGGGATCGCAGCATCTTCACCCCGATCATGCGGCGCGCGTTCGAGCGCGTGCTGACGACGCTGCGCGTGGAGCAGCACCATCCGCTGCGCTCGCGGTATCGCAACCCGCAGCTCGCCGACGGCGGCCGCGGGAGCGCGGTTCGCTATACGGGGATGGTGTGGACGGGCTTTCGACCCTCGGACGATCCGGTGCGTTACCATTACAACATCCCCGACAACATGTTCGCGGCGGTCGTGATGCGCGATCTCTCCTCGCTGGCCCGCGACGTCTGGCACGATTCGCGGATGTCGGCCAACGCCTGGGGGCTCTCGGTAGAAATCCAGCGCGGCATCGAACAGTACGGTACGCTCGAGCTCGCGCCGTTCGGCCGCATCTACGCCTACGAAGTCGACGGCCTCGGGCATGCCAACGTGATGGACGACGCCAACGTACCGTCGCTGCTCTCGATCCCGTACTTCGGCTACCTGCCGAAGGACAACTCGCTCTACCTCGCCACGCGCCGCTTCGCGCTCTCCACGCGCAACCCGTACTATTACGTCGGGAAGTATGCCCAGGGGATCGGCAGCCCGCACACGCCGCGCGGCTACGTCTGGCCGCTCGCGCTGTGCGTGCAAGCGCTGACCGCCGCCGACGACCAAGAGGTCGATCAAGTTTTCGGCTGGATTGCAGCCTCCGATGTCGGCGACCACCGCCTGCACGAGTCGTTCAACGCCGACTGGCCCGAGTCGTACACGCGCGCCGATTTCGCGTGGCCCAACGCGCTGTACGCCGAATTGGTGCTGACGCGGCGCGGCCAGCTCTACGCCCAGAAGTGAGTGCGAGCGGCTAACGGCCGTCGCTGAGCCTGCCGAGCCGGCGCGCGAAGTCGAGCGCGAACGCGGTTTGAAGCGCCGCCAGCGGCCCGACGATCGCGACGTCGACCGGGCACTGCGCCCAGAATTCAAAGTGCGGAACCCCGCGCTGCTTCAAGGCGTCGGTCAGCATACTCTCGAGCATCACCGGCACGACGGTTGCGAACGCGACGAGGACGAGCCGCACGATATTCGCCAAGCGCAGCGACAGCAGCAGCGCGCGACCGAAGCCGGTGAAGGCGGCGATTGCCGGCAGATCGGGGCTCAACGCCGCGATCGGGCCGGCTAACCCGAGCGCGCCCCACAACAGCCACGTCACTGGTGCCAGCGCGAGATACGCCGGATCGTCGAGCGGTCCGATCCCGCCTGCAGGCAACGTGTAATCGACAACGAGGTTGACGAGCACGAGCGCGCCGGCGACGGCGGGCCAGCGGAACAGTGCGCCGCGCAAGAGCGTCTTGGCTGCGGGGTGTTCGTCCGCGACGTAGCTACCAAGACCGAGCGCGACGGCCGCAACGACCAATGCCTCGGAGAGCACCGCAACCAGCTGCAGGACCAATGCGAGAACGAGCGGATCGGCTTTCGCCGGCGCGGCGAACTCGGCGATCGCACAGGCGACGAGCGATGCCGCTGCGAGCGCAAGGTAGAGGCCGAACCGCTCGCAGTAGGCGCGCCAGGCGACGTCGACGAGGGCGCCGATGCCGGAGGGGAGTCGTTCGGCGCTCTGGCCGCCGTTCACGCAGCGCGCAGAGCGCGGCGCAAGAAGAAACGCAGCGTAGCGGTCCCGGAACAGACGACAATATGGTCGGGATCCGCATACCGTTTGCCGTCGATCTCGACGATGAACGAACCTTCGCGCAAGCCGGCTACCGTCGAGCGCACGACGCGTTCGCGCTTGTCCTGCGGTGCGCGCGGACCGAGCGCTTCACCAACCGCGGCGGCCAGCACGTCGCTCACGCGCAGCGGCGTCGCCAGCGCGAAGGCGGCGGAAGCGGTTCGAGCGACCGCGGAGACGTCGATCGGGACGGCGACACGGAGCATACCGACGCCCCTCATTCCCGCAACGGCAGGGGGCCTCCCGGTTGGCGCGCGGAAACTCGTGAGCGATGTCCGAGCCGCCTCGCCGCCGACGCTCTGCACCGCCGCCGCGCCGTGCGTCGCGGGGGCCGAGCGTCCTGCCGACGATCGCGCTCGGTATCGGCGTCGTCGTCGCCGGCCTCGGCATCGGCGCCTTTCTCTCCGCGCTGCAAAGCAAAAACGGCACACCTTTCGCGACGCCCTCCGGCGGCTTGGCCGTCGTCACGCCGGTCGCGCAGCCGACGCGCGGACCCGTTGCGATCGCGACGATCGTCTCGCACGCGCGGCCCTCGGCAACACCGCAACCGACGCCGAGCATCAGCGCAGCGCCGACGGCGAGCGCGCTCGCGACGGCGAGTGCGGCACCGAGCGCCGAGCCGACGCGCACAGCGCACCCTACACCGTCGCCGACAGCCGCCGCGGCGAAGGCGACGCAGCGACCGTCGGCACGGCCCGAGGCGCTCGCTGCGGCGCGGACGACCGCCGCTCCCATTCCGGTGTACGTGCCGCCGTCCGTTGCACCGCGTGTCGCGGCGGCCACCGTTCGCCCCTTTGCCGCGCAAGCGGATTCGACGGTCCGGCGCTATCTCGACGACCTGATCGCCGGCAACGAGAGCGGCGCGTACGCCGCCTTCGGCACGACACCCGGCGATCCGAATGTCTCGCTGCGGGAAGAAGCGTTCATCGATCGCGGAACGCGCGTCGCCTCGGTGCGCACGACGCACGTCGATGCGACCGGCGCGACCGTCGAGGCGGAGATCGTGTCGGCGCACGGCTCCTATCTGGCCCGCTTTCATGTCAGCGGCAGCCCGTCGGGACCCGTGATCGACGGCCACGACTACATTCGCGAGTAGCGCCGATGACGACTGACTACATCGAGGGACTGCTGTCGACGGGCGAGGTGATTCCGCCGCCGGCCGATGTTGCGGGCTGGTTCCCGCATCCCGATCAGGACACGTTCGTCGCGTCGGCGCTGCGCGATCCGGAAGGCTTCTGGCGCGAACGCGCGGCGCGGATCGTCTGGGAGGTGCCGCCCCGAACGATCTTTCGCGGCAGCCTCGCAGAACCGCACTGGTTCGAAGACGGGCGCCTCAACGCCACGGTTTCGTGTCTCGACCGTCACGCGGCGTCGCATCCGGACGCGACGGCGTACGAGTATCTCTGCGAAAACGGGAGCGCCGAACGCCTGACCTACGCCGGCCTGCTGGCGCGCGTCGGCCGGCTCGCTAATGCGCTGCGCGCCGACGGCGTGCGGCCCGGCGACCGCGTCGTGATCTACATGCCGCTGACGCTCGAAGGCATCATCGCGATGCTGGCGTGCGCGCGCATCGGCGCGATCCATTCCGTCGTTTACGCCGGACTCGGCGCGACCGCGCTGCGCGATCGCATCGTCGACGCCGGGGCGGAGGTCGTGTTCGTCAGCGACGTCACGTACCGGCGCGGCAAAGGCACGGATCTCAAATCGATCGTCGACCGCGCCGTCGGCGGGCTCGACGCCGTGCGCCGCATCGTGGTGCACAACCGCGAAGGCGCGCCGCCGGCTGACCCGCGCGAGGTCGATTGGGAGAGCTATACCGCCGGACACGCGGATGTCGCGTCGCCGGAGATCGTCGGGGCGGAACATCCGCTGTTCATCCTCTACACCAGCGGAACGACGGGAAAACCGAAGGGTGTCGTGATGACGCACGGCGGCTACCTCGTCGGCGGTGCCGCGATGCTCGCCGAGACGACCGGCGTCACACCCGGCGACGCCTACTGGTGCACCAGCGACATCGGCTGGATCGTCGGCCACACGATGATGGTCTACGGCGCGCTCGCCAATCGCTACCGGTGCATCCTGCGCGAGGGTTCACCCGACTACCCGTCGACCGACGCGGTCTACGCGACGATCGCGCACTTCGGTGTCACGAAGTTCTACACCGCGCCGACCCTCGCGCGGATGCTGCTGCGGCTCGGCGAAGAGGCGGCCGCGCGCCACGACCTGTCGTCGCTGCAGGCGATCTTCTGCGCCGGGGAGCCGTTGAATCCGGAAGCGTGGCGCTTCCTGTTCCACGTCCTCGGCAAAGACCGCATCGCGGTCTGCAACCAGTGGTGGCAGACCGAACTGGCCGCGCCGACGATGGGCTTTTTCCCGAGCGCGCCGATCCATCCGGACCGCAGCGGCAAAGCGCTCGGGCCGATCGCGTTCGGAATTCGCGACGCCGCCGGGAACCCGGTGCCGACCGGACGCGGCGGCCTGCTGACGGTCGAGAACCCGGTGCCGTACATGTTCGCGTCGGTGTGGAACGACCCCGAGCGGTATGCGCAGTATTTTCGTTGGGGCGTGTACGTCGCCGGCGACGTTGCGACGTGCGATGAAAACGGATTCATCACCGTCCTCGGGCGCGCCGACGACGTGCTCAACGTCGCCGGCCACCGCATCGCGACCGCGGACGTGGAGAGCGCCCTTGTCTCCCACCCCGCATGCGGCGAGGCCGGCGTGTGCGGTGTGCCGGACGAACTCAAAGGCGAGGCGATCGTCGCCTACGTCGTCTTGCGTGCTGGGCACGAATCGTCCGAGGGATTGGCGGCCGAACTGATCGCGCACGTGCGCGCCGAACTCGGACCGATCGCCACGCCGGCCGCGATCCGCTTCGCGCTCAAACTCCCCAAGACGCGCTCGGGCAAGATCATGCGCCGTCTGCTCAAAGCGCAAGAGACGGGCCAGGAACTCGGCGACACGACCACCCTCGAAGAATAGCGTGGCGCGCCTCGCGTTGACGGCATTCGCGCCTGTGCTGGGCGCTGCGGCCGCCGCACTGACGCTGGTGACCGCGCCGGCTGCGGATTCCGGGGCGACCGTGAACGCCAAAGTTGTTCCGCCGAGCATGAGAGCGGCGGTGAACGTGCTGCGAACGCGCACGCGCCTGCCCATCATCGTGCCGGCGGCGATCGACGTCAGCGACGTCACCGGCCGGCGCGTCTTCGTGGAACTCGAGACGGCTACCGCAAGCGCGTACACGATCGACGTCGATCTTGCGCCGGGATGTTACGGCGTGCACGCCTGCGGCTACTTTTCGCTGTCGGCCGCGGCGCCAGGCGCCGGCCAACCGCATCATCGGCGCGTCGATCTCGGGCGCGGCGTCGCCGGCGATCTGCAGCCCTCGGCCCTCTATGCCTATCCGACCGACACCGTGATCTCGTGGCGGCTCGGGACGACGGCGTACACGTTGTCCGTCAATTCGCATGGACCGCCTGCGCTGCCGCTCGCGCGTGCGATCGTCGCGAACCTTCTCGGCGTGCCGCGCTGAGTTACACGTGCAGATAGCGACGGCGAAGTTCTTCGTCGCCGCGGACTTGCTCCGGCGTGCCTTCGAATTTGATCTCGCCCTGGTCGATGATGTAGCAGCGGTCCGCGACCGCGAGCGCGCTGTACAGGTTCTGCTCGACGAGTAAGGTCGTGATCCCGGCGGCTTTGATCTCGCGGATCACGCTTTCCACCTCGCGCACGACGAGCGGCGCGAGCCCCTCCGTCGGTTCGTCGAGCAGCAGCACCTTGACGTCCTGGAGCAGCGCGCGCGCGATCGCGAGCATCTGCTTCTCGCCGCCCGAGATCTCGTCGCCCTTGTGGGTGAGGCGCTCGCGAAGGCGCGGGAACTTCTCGTAGACGTGATCGAGCGTCCAACCCGGTGCGCGCGCCGTCACCTGGGCCAGTTTGAGGTTCTCCGCCACGGTCAAGTTGGTGAAGATCCGGCGCTCTTCCGGTACGAGCGCGACCCCGGCGCGTGCGATCGTCATCATGTCGCAGCCCATCAGCTCGCGGCCGTCGAGCGTCACGCTCCCCGTACGCGGGCGGACCCAGCCGACGATCGACTTCAGCGTCGTCGTTTTCCCGACGCCGTTGCGACCCAAGAGCGCGACGGTCTCGCCGGCCCCGATCTCCAGCGACACGTCGCGCAAGATGTGACTGTCACCGTAGTAGCTGTTGATCGCCGCGATGCGCAGCCGCGTCTCGCGCGCGGTGGAAGCGATCATGCGCCCGCGAACTCTTCCTCGGTGTGGCCGCCCAGATACGCTTCCTGCACCGTCGCATTGGCGCGAATCTCGGCCGGCGTACCGGTCGCCAGCACGGTCCCTTGGTGGAGCACGGTGATGGTATCGGAGATCCCCATCACCATCTCCATGTCGTGCTCGATGACGAGCACGGTCATCTCCGTCGACAGCCGCCGGATCAGGCCCTCGGTCTTGCGCGCCTCGTCCTTCGACATCCCGGCAACGGGTTCGTCGAGCAGCAGGATCTGCGGCTGCGTCGCAAGCGCGATCGCGATGTCGAGCCGTTTCTTGTCGCCATGCGAAAGATCGCCGGCGCGAACGTCGGCGACGGCCGCCAGCTCGAGCCGGTCCATCGCGCGCTCCGCGAGCGCGTCGACGTCGTCGAGCCGCGTCGAGCGCCGCAGCACCTGCAGCGCGAACGGGCCTTGCACGCGGGCGAGCGCGGCAAGGCGGCAGTTCTGGCGTACGGTCTGATCGGGGTACAGGCTGGCGGTTTGGAACGCCTTCGCAATTCCCAAGTGGACGCGCTCCGTACCGCTGACGCGGCTGACGTCGCGTCCCTTGTAGTTGATCGTCCCCGAGGTCGGCGCAATCGTCCCCGCGAGCAGGTTGAAGAACGTCGTTTTGCCGGCACCATTCGGTCCGATGACCGCGCGCAGTTCGGCGGGATCGACCTGGAAATCGATGTCGTGGTTGGCGGCGAAATGCCCGAACAGCTTCCCGAGCTTGGACGTCTCGATGATGCTGAGGGGCCCGGCGCGCCGGCCTTCCACGTTCGGCCGCAACAGCGGCTCCGGTTCCTCGGTGCGCGGTCGCAGCGCGCGCCGGAAAATCGAGCGCGGGTTCTTTTCGCGCTGATTGAGGAGCGTGCCGAGCACGCCGCGCGGCAAGAACACGATGACGGCGACGAAGATGATCCCTTCGATGAGGCGCCATGCCGGCGTCTTGCCGGAGAGGACGTTTTCGAGGTACATGATGAGCGCCGTGCCGACCACCGGGCTGACGAGCGTCTGTACGCCACCGACGACCGTGTAGACGACGAATTGCCCGCTGCGCTCGATCGAGAGCGACTCGACGGCGACCGTCCCGTCGTAGCACGCGCGCAGCGCGCCGGCAAGCCCCGTCAGCGCGCCGGCGATCCCGAACGCTGCCAGACGGTAGAGCGGCGCGCTGAAGCCCACCATGACGCTGCGTTCTTCGTTTTCACGAATCGCGGTCAGCACTTCGCCGAACTGCGAGCGGATCAGCAGCCGCGTGAAGAGCAAGACGGCGATGAGCGCGATCGCGGCGAGGATATACCACAGCTTGATGTCGCCGAGGTTGCCGAAGGGCCCGAGATCGACCGGCGGCAGACCCACGGTGAGATCAACGTTCCACGGACCGATCGGCAAGAGGGCGTTCGGAATCGACTGCAGCCCATCGTCGCCGTTGGTCCAATCCTTCGCCTGTTCGACGATGAAGAACACCATCTGCGCGAACGCCAGCGTCAGCAGCGCGAAGTAGATGCCGTAGAGCCGGACGGTGACCGCTCCCACCAGGAGCGCCATGATCGCCGTCACGAGCGTTGCTCCGAGCACGGCCAGCCACAAATTTGGATGCTGCGGCATCGCGCGCAGCAAAAGAATCGCTGCGACGTATCCGCCGCCGCCGTAGAACATTGCTTGCCCGTACGACAGCATGCCGGCGTACCCGAGCAGCAGGTTGAACGCGACGGCTGCGATGCTGGTGATCAGAATCTGGGTCGCGAGACCCGCGTATCCGCCGATCGGGTGCAGCACGAACGGAAACGCTGCGAGCGCGAGCGCCGCTAGCAGCACGAAGCGCAGGTCCGCAACGAGCGAGGCGCGGCGCTCGAAGGCGGCGCCTTCGGGTGCAGCGTTGGGCGCCGTCGTCATGACTGGCGAATGACCTCGCTCTCACCGAGCAGGCCCTGCGGACGAAACAGCAGCACGAGCGCCATGCAGATGTAGATGATGACGTTCGCCGCCGGCGCGTAGACCAGCGTCGTGAGGCTCTGCAGTTCGCCGATCAGCAGACCCCCGAGCACGGCGCCCCAAAAACTTCCCAACCCGCCGACCACGACGACGACGAACGACGGGACGAGGAACAAGAAGCCGGTGCTGGGGTCGATCGAGTAGATCGGCGACGCCGCGGCGCCGACGAGTCCGGCGACCGCTGCGCCGAGCGCGAAGACGACCGTCGAGGCCTGTCGGATGTTGCCGCCCAGCAGCTGGACCATGATGCGGTCGCGTACGCCGGCCCGCACGACCAGACCGTAGTTGGTGCGCACGAGAAACAGCCAGACCAGCCCGATCATGATCAAGACGCCGACCGCGAACACGAGCCGATACGCGGGATAGGCGATCGGTCCGAGGCTGACGGCTCCCTGGAGCGCCGCCGGCGTCGGGAACTGCTGCGTCGTGCCGCCGAAGATCAGCCGCAGCGTCTCTTCGACCACGAGCGCGATGCCGAAGGTAACCAGGATCTGCGCCGTCGGGGTCTTCTCGTAGAAGTATTGCAGCACCAGGCGGTCGAGCAGGACCGCGAAGACGGCGACGGCGAGGGGTGCGGCGATCAGGCCGGGGACGAACCCGACGTGCTGCGCCACGACGAGGCCGACGTACGCGCCGATCGCGTAGAAGGCGCCGTGCGCGAAATTCACCAGCCGCAGCGTTCCGAAGATGATCGTCAGCCCGACCGCGATCGCAACGTAGATCAAGCCTTGTACTAACCCGTTGAGCAGGGCCTCGATGACTGCTTCCACGTGATTCCTACCGGTGATAAGGAAAGGGCCGGCGCTCGAAGGGCGCCGGCCCTAGGCCTTCGTCGAGTTCGTGCGTTAGACCGTCGGTTCCATCTTGCAGGACAGGCTGGCTAACGGTTCGACGCAGCTCGGGCCAGGATGCACTTCGAGGACCTTCGCGTACTCGAACCCGCCGGGCCCGCGTTGCGCACTCGGAATGCCTTCGACGACGAGGCACGAGTTCACGCCCTGGTGGTCCTCTTTACGGTACCACTCCTCTTCCTTGGTGAACTGGAACCGCATGCCCTCGAGCTTGTCGGCGACCTTCGCCGCATCGGTCGAGCCGGCGGCTTCGACGGCCTTCTTGTAGACCATGATGTCGGCGTAGGCGCACTCGGCGCCGTTCGACGGATAGAGACCCGGGTATTTCGCTTGGAACGCCTGGACGAACCGCTTCGCGCCCGGGTACTTCGTTTGGTGATAGGCCCAGTAGAACGGCGCCGTCGAGACGACGTTGTCGAAGTTGTCGCCGGCACCTTTGGCCATGTACTCGTCGACCAGCGGCACCAGGATCTTCGTCGATTTGGTCAGGCCGAACTGCGCCGACTGGTTGAGGCAGTTCACCATGTCCTTGCCGAACTCGGTGATGACGAGGACGTCGGGCTTCGCCGCCTGCGCTTCGGCCAGCGCCGACGAAAAGTCGGTGGTGCCGAGCTTCAGCAGCACGTTCTTGACCGTCTTCGCGCCCTTCGGCTCGACGACGGCGGTCAGGTTATCGTAGACCGAGTGGCCCCACGAATAGTCGGCGGTGATGTGGAACCAGCGCCCGGTGCCGTACTTGGAGAGCAACGTCTTCGCCATCGACTGCGCGCTCATGTAGGCGTCGTTGTAACGGCGGAAGGTCACCTTGTGGCAGTTCTGGTTGGTGGTTTCGTCGCCGTGCGTCAGCGTCGCCATGAAGATGGTGTTCTTCGACTGGCAGAGCGCCGAAACGGCGAGCGCGGTCCCGGTCGAGGAACCGCCGGTGATCATGACCGCGCCGTCGCGTTCGATCATGCGCTGCGCGTTGTCGCGCGCGACGTCGGCTTTGGTCTGATCGTCGCCTACCGTGGAGACGACCTGCATCCCCATGATGCCGCCGTGCGCGTTGACCTCTTCGATCGCGAGATCGTACGCGCGCTTCTGGTCCGTCCCTTGATCCGAGTACGGTCCGGTTTGCGGGATGTTGAGCCCGATCGTGATCTGCTTCGTCGGTGCGGCGATGACGTAGGGGCCGCCACCCAGTGTGAGCGCGGCCGCGCCTGCCGTACCGGCGACAAAACGACCGCGCGAAAGCGCTTGCTTCAAAATGTACTCCCAGAGCGAGGTGGAGGAGCGACTTCAGACAATCTCAGGAAACCTTCCTGCGTGTTCCGCACGGGCGGGCGGAAAAGTCTTGACACGGCCTGCCGCCGGCAGTAAGGTCGGCGTGCGCCATGTTCGACTATATCGAACCGAATTCCATATACTGAAATGGCTGAGCTGCTGGGGACGGTTCGCCGGGCGACGCGCGTGCTCGACTACCTGGCGGCACGCAACGAGCCGGTGCCGATCAAGCGGCTGGCGCAGGAGCTCGAACTCAACCTTTCGACCGCCTACCATTTGATGAACACGCTCGCCTGCGAGGGCTACGCCGTGCGCGATGCGGACGGCCGCTACCGGCTCGGATCGAAGGTCGCGCTGCTCGGCGATGCGTACGCGCGGGCGTGGCCGGTCGAACCGGCGCTGCGCGCGCTCGTCGCCGAACTCGGCGCGCGCACGAGCGAGAATGCGTATCTCGCGATGGCGAACGGGACCGACGTCGTCATCACCGACATCGTCGAGTCGCAGCAGCGGGTGCGCGTGCACGCGCTGCACCGCGGCTACTCCTCGGATCTACACGCGCGCGCGCTCGGGAAGGCCGTCTTGGCGTTTCTCGACGAGGCCGTCGTGCGCCGCTACTTCGCCGACCATCCGCCGCGCCGGCTGACGGCGCGCACGGTCGTGAGCATCGACGGAATCCTGAGCGAACTCGAACGGGTCCGGCGGCGCGGCTCGAGCGAGGACGTGGAAGAGTTTTGCGAGGGGGTGTGCTGCGTCGGCGCGCCGTTCTTCGCGGCCGGCGGCCGCCCCGCCGGCTCACTGTCGGTCTCGATGCCGTCGTTTCGCTTTCGCGCGCGGCGCGTCGCCGCGCGTGAGGCGGTGCTCCAGGCCGCGAACGCCGCGACGGCCGCGCTGCAATCCGTCGATCGGAGGGTCCGGAATGGCTAAGACGTTACCGGGCGGCGTCGACGC
>Ga0302311_10001130_pt1 | contig 32035 bp, 33 predicted proteins | sample III_Palsa_N1_3_FD_200449 | JGI IMG/M metagenome (GOLD analysis project Ga0302311, IMG submission 200449) | Peat permafrost microbial communities from Stordalen Mire near Abisko, Sweden - III_Palsa_N1_3 | ecosystem: Environmental > Terrestrial > Soil > Palsa > Peat permafrost | place: Sweden... | reverse complement strand
CCAGCAGGATGCCGCTGATGCCGTTGGAGACGTCCTCGAAGCGGTCGATGACCTTCTCCAGGTGGTCGAGGATGTCGGCGCCGACGATGAAGTCCATCGGCCGGTCCTGGCTCGCGGCGAACAGCGCCTTCATGCCGGCGTCATAGACCTCGTCCGAGCGGTTCTCGATCCGGGTGACGGCCTCGGAGATGGCGTTGAGGCGGGCGGCGTTGCGGGCCATGTCGCGCAGCAGCTCGGTGGCCTCCAGGGTCAGGTACGAGGCCTGGATCGCCAGGTCGCCCAGCTCGCGCATCTGCGGCTGGAACTCGGAGACCTCGAACAGGGTGATCGATTTGGCGGTCTTCTGCATCTGGTCGATGGCGTCGTCGAGCGAGGTGATCAGCTCGCGGATGTCGCCGCGGTCGAACGGGGTGATGAAGGTGCGGCGCACGGCCAGGAACACCGCGCGGGTGATCTCGTCGGCCGCCTCCTCGTAGCGCACGATCGCCGCGCAGGCGGCGGGCACGCCGGCGCCGCCGTTCAGGAGGTCGCGCAGCGATTCCGCGCCCTGCACCAAGAGCCGCGCGTGCGCCTCGAACTTGTCGAAGAAGCTGTCCTCGCGGGGCAGCAGCGCCTGGAACCACCGCATGCCGTTCTCCCCTCCGCCGACCCGCCTTTCTGGCCGCAGAATCGCAAGCCCTCAATAGCGCAGAAAGGGCCGCCGTTCCTCCGTCCACGACGTTTCGTCGGGTTTGGCGAGCGAATCCGCCGCCGATGGATTGCAATATTGCATGTCATATCTATGTTGTGGCCGTGCGACTGGTTCTCGACACGGCGACGATGGTCGCGGCGATCCGCAGCAGCGCCGGCGCGTCGAACCGATTGCTTGTGCTGGGCTTGGAGAAGCGTCTCACGATGTTGGTCTCGACACCGCTGCTGATCGAATACGAGGCGGTGATGACGCGAGCCGAACACTTGGCTGCATCGGGGTTCAATGCGGGCGATGTCAACGCCATCCTCGATGCGGTGGCCGCCGTTGCCGAGCCGGTGCGCCTAGCGTTTCATTGGCGCCCGTTCCTGCGCGACGCCGACGACGACATGGTGCTCGAGACCGCAGCGAACGGACGGGCGGACGCCATAGTCACGATGAATATCCGCGATTTCGCCGGCGCGATCGAGGGCTTCGGGGTTGAGGTGCTGGCGCCTGGAAAAGCGTTGGCCAGAATGGAGACGGAGCGATGAGGAAGAGCAACTTCGCCCTGCGCCTGCAACCGGCCCTGCTGGATGAAGCGCGCAAGCTGGCGGCAGCGGAGGGCGTGGCGCTGAACCAGCTGATCAATGTGGCCGTGGCCGAGAAACTTTCGGCGCTGAGGACCGAAACCTATTTCTTAGAAAGAGCGGGCCGGGCCGACATTGGCGCGGCGATCGGACTGCTGGCGCGAGCCGGACGCGGAGCGGCGCCGATGAAGGGCGACGAACGCGAGCCGAAGAGCGACGCCTAACATCGTCGTTGCTGGGCCGTTTCGCGGTCCGCCTAATATCGCAGATACACCTGCCGCTCCTCCGCCCAGGACGCCTCGTCCGGCAGGGCGAGGGCGTCGAGGTCGGCCGGCGTGGCGGCGGGGTCGTCGACCCATTCGCGCAAGGCGGGGCCGCCGTTGATCACGTCGATGGGCAGCTTGCCGATCTCGTATTCGTAGGGGAAGTCGCGCCAGAGGTCGTAGGCGGGATAGAGGCGGCGGATGGCCTTGAAGGCGAGCGCCTGGACGCGCCAGGGCTTGAACGCGGCGTGGTCGTAGGCGGGGCCCTCGGTGACGATCTGGACGCCGTGGCAGAGCTGGCCGACGTGCTTGTGGAAGGTGGGCTCGAACCAGCAGTCGCGCAGGGCGCAGCCGGCGAGCCAGTGGGGCGCGAGGGTCCGCATCTCGGCGATCACCTGGCGGGCGCCGATGTCAGGCGCGCCGAACAGCTCCAGCGGCCGGGTGGTGCCGCGGCCTTCGGACAGCGTCGCGCCCTCCAGCATCACCGTGCCGGGATAGGCCCTGGCCATCCAGAGGTTGGGCGCGTTGGGGCTGGGATTGATCCAGGGCCGTTCGCCGAGCGGCCAGCCGAAGCCGGGCGCGGCGTCCGGCGCCCAGTTTTCCATCTCGATGACGCGGTAGTCGACATCGAGCTTCAGCGTCGCGATGAACCAGGCGCCCAGCTCGCCCAGGGTGAGGCCATGGCGCATCGGCAGCGGCCCGGCGCCGACGAAGCTTTCCCAGCCGGAACGCAGCCGCAGGCCCTCGACCGGGCGGCCGACTGGATTGGGCCGGTCCAGCACCCAGACCGCCTTGCCCGCCGCCGCGGCGGCCTCCAGCATGTACCGGAGGGTAGTGATGAAGGTGTAGATGCGGGTGCCGAGATCCTGCAGGTCGATGAGCACCACGTCGAAGGTTTCCATCATCGCGGGCGTCGGGCGGCGCACCTCGCCGTAGAGGCTGAAGATCGGGATGCCGAGCGCCGGGTCGTGGAAGTCCGCGGTCTCGACCATGTTGTCCTGCTTGTCGCCGCGCAGGCCGTGCTGGGGGCCGAAGGCGGCGGTGAGCTTCACGTCGCCGAGGGCGGCCAGGGCGTCGAGGCTATGGGTCAGGTCGGCGGTGAGCGAGGCCGGATGGGCGACCAGCGCCACGCGGCGGCCGGCCAGCGGCGCGCGCGGGGCCGGGTCGGCGATGAGGCGGTCGATGCCGAAATTCATGCCAGCAGCTCATAGGCGAAGCCGGCGGCGTGGTGGAAGTCCGGGCGGCCGGGGGGATGGGCGAGCGCCCAGTAGGACTTGGCGCCGCTGGTCTCCTCGATGATGGCGCTCACGGCGAGGCGGGCCGGCGCGGCGGCGGGAATCGCGACGCGCAGTTCGAGGCTCTTGGCGGCGGTGTGGACGTCGATCTCCAGCGGCGCGGTCTCCAGGGGCGCCATGTCGGCGCGATAGCCGGTGAAGCAATAGGCGGCCCACTGGGTCGAGGGAGCGAAGTTGAACTCGGCATAGGCTTCGCCCGGCTCGGGGCGGACGAAGGCTTCCAGGCAGGTGGCGCGCCAGAGCTCGTCCGTGCGGCGTGGCGGCGCCTTCGGGGGCAGCACGATGGCGCTCATGTTTCCGGTGACGATGTAGGTCAGGCTCAGAACGCCCGGCGCCGACCGCGCGATCTCGATCTCGATCCCGCAGACGGCGCGGCTGGGAAAGTCCGGATGGTCGGTGAGCAGGCGTCGCACGGCGAATCCCTTTGGGGCAAGCCTAGCCGAGCGGGCCGGCGGGGTCCCGCGACACATTTTGCTTGGTGACGATTCAAGCGCGTTGTACCTGGCGACAACGAACTGACGGGAGAGGCGCAAGATATATCGAACTCACCGTAAACTACGGTGAATCTACGGTGAAGACGTGGATTCAGGCCGCGGCCGCAGCGCCCCGCGCGGCGTCGAACTCGGCCCACATCGGGGCGCAGTCGACGACCTGACGGGTTTCCATGGCGCGGTCGATGGCCATCACGGCGAGGCCGGCTTCCAGGCTGTCCCACGGCGTCACCGGGAACGGGCGCTCGCCGTCGAGGGCCGCCAGCAGGTCGATCGCCATCGCCTGGTCGGCGCCGTTGTGGGCGTCGGCGGTGAGGCCGCCGTAGTCGATCCGCTCCGGCTTGCCGCGATGCAGGGCGCGGCGGACCATCAGCCGGTTACGCACAAGGTCGGCGATCAAGGCGCCCTCGGCGCCGGCGAGGTACCAGCGCCGCTCCGAGAGGGCGACGTGGCTGTTGGAGTGGAAGGCGAGCTGGAAGCCGCTGTCGTATTCGACGATGGCGGTCTGGTGGTCGGCGAGGTCCATGTCGGAGTGGAAGGCGTCGTTGGCGGCGCGCCAGCCGGCGTCGCGCAGCGCATAGGCCGCCGAGCCATCCTCATAGGTTTTCGGCGCGTCAGCGCGCTCGGGGGTGAAGATGCGCCGGCCGCCGAAGCTCGCCACCCGCGCCGGCCGCGTCCCGGCGATGCGGCCGAAGATATCGAAGTCGTGGCAGACCTTGTCGAGCATGAACGAGCCGCCCCATTCGGCGCGGCGGCGCCAGTTGCGGGCCAGATAGGCGCCGTGCTCGGGCGGCAGGTGCTCGGTGGCGTCCATCGAAACCAGCGGCCCCAGCTCGCCGGCGTCGACGCGGGCGATCACCTCGCGCACGATCGGCATCGAGCGCATGACGAGGCCGATGAAGAGCGGCGGGATGGCGCCGCCGGCGAGGCGCCGGGCCAGGGCGACCGACTCGGCCTCCGTACGCACCACCGGCTTCTCCGAGAAGATCGGATAGCCGGCGGCGAAGGCGGCTTCGAGATGGGCCAGATGCAGGTGGTTGGGGCTGCCGATCATCACCAGGTCGTAGGGACCGGCGGCGAGCAGCGCCTCGGGGCTCTCGAAGGCGCGGCCGGGCCGGATGCCGGCGGCCTCCAGGATCGACGCGCCCACCGGAGCCGGATCGACATAGCCGTCGACCCCCAGGTCCCAGCCCATCTCCTTCATCGCCGCCAGCACATGGGCGATGCGCTGGCCAAGACCGATGACGGCGATGCGGCGGGTGGTCATTTCTCCCAACTAGCGCCAATTTCAGCGCAGCGCACCCTTCTCCCCTTGCGGGAGAAGGTGGCCCGCGAAGCGGGTCGGATGAGGGGTGTTAGCGCCGACCTCTCGGATTGGCCAATCTCGAACCCGCCGCGCCGACACCCCTCATCCGTCGCCTTCGGCGACACCTTCTCCCGCAAGGGGAGAAGGGCGTTAGTTGATTTCCCGCGCCACCAGCCCCGCGAAGGCGATCGCGGTGCGGTCCTCAAACATCGGGCCGACGATCTGCACTCCCGTCGGCAGGCCGTCCGAAGTGCGGCCGAGCGGCGCGCAGGTCGCCGGAAGGCCCGGAAAGCCGGCGAGGCCCGGCCACGCGATCTGGGCGCCGAATGGGGTCTCCTGGCCGTTCAGGGTCAGGGTGCGCGCGCCCCAGCTCGGCTCGTCCTTGTGCGGGAACGCGACGACGCCCAACGGCGGCGCCAGCACCACGTCGAACGCCTCGAAGAGCGCGGCCCACTGGCCGCGATGCCGGGCGATCACGTCGAGGCCGTCCATCCAGGCGTGCGCGTCGATCGGCGGCCGGCCGCCTTCCGACCTCTGGCCGCGGCTGAGGGTCGTCCCCAGCATGCGCATGTAGGTCTCTTGGGCGGCGACGAGATCGGGGACCAGCGGACTCTGGCGCTGGACCTTGGCGCCGAGCCGCGCCAGCCGCTCTGCCAGCGCCTCGATCGGCCCCCGCACCTCGGCGTCGACGCCGGCGAGCGGGTGCTCGGCGATCACCAGCACCCGGAAGTCCTTCAGCGCCGCGGCGCGCGGCGGCTTCAGGCCCAGCCGATAGCCACGCGCCATGTCGCCCTCGGGACCGGCCAGTACGTCCAGCGCCAGGTCGAGATCGGCGGCGGTTCGGGCGAGCGGCCCCACCACGCCGAACAGCACCGGCTCGCCGGTCGTCGGAACGCCCGGCGGCGTGTGGCCGGTCAATGGGATCAGGCCGTAGGACGGCTTGTGGCCGAAGACGCCGCAAAAGTGGGCCGGCACCCGGATCGAGCCGCCGATGTCGGAGCCGAACTCGAGCGGGACCATCCCCGCCGCCAGCGCCGCCGCGCCCCCGCCCGACGAGCCGCCTGGGCTGCGGCCCAGGTCATGCGGATTGTTGGTGCGCCCATAGACCGGATTGGCCGCCTGCCAGTCGCCGAGGCTGGGTGGCACATTGGTCTTGCCGAGGATGACGGCGCCGGCGGCCTTCAGCCGGGTGACGCCGGTGGAGTCGGCGTCCGGCGTCCAGCCCTTGAATGGTTCGAGGCCCCAGGTGGTGGGCAGGCCGGCGATGTTGTGTGATTCCTTCACCGTCACCGGCACGCCGAGCAGCGGCCGCGTCTCGCCGCGCGCCAGCGCCGCGTCGGCGGCCTTGGCCTGGTCCCGCGCCCGGTCGAAATCGCGCACCACGACGGCGTTGATCGGCTCGTCCTTCGCCTCGATGGCTTGGACGGCCGTCTCGAACAGTTCCACCGCGCTCAGCTGGCGCGCCACAAGCGCCTGCGCCAGATCTCCCGCGCTGGCGGTGGCGTAGTCGAGCGGCTTTTGCTTGAGCATTTTTGTCCTCCCGTTTCGCTCACGAGACCATTGGGCGGTCCTCGTGACAAGGTTGCGTCAGGAATGAGCGACCACGGCGAGGTTTCATCCAGCTTGGCCTCAATAGGGCTGCATTGGCGTGGTCTATGGCGGGCGGGGCGCGGCCGAAAGGCTCACGCATGAAGACCTATCGAATCCTCGTTCACGACCGGCGCTGCGCCGCGCCGATCGAACTGGCGGCCGAGATGGCGCGCGACGACCGCGTGGCGGAATTCGCCCGCGACCGGTGGCTGGCCTCGGTACATGTCGCCGCGATCGAGGTGTGGGAAGGCGCGCGGCGGATCTGCCGCTTCGCCGACGCATCGCTCAAGGCGGCCTGAACGACCCTCAGACCCCGTCCAGCTCCGGGTAGTGGCGGAAAATACCGTTCTCGTTGAAGGCGATGCGGCGCGGCGAGGCCAGGTAGCGGGCGATGTTTGGCCGACCCTCGACCCTGTCGGCCAGGGCCAGCGCCTTGCCGATCTTGGGCGCCAGGGCCGCCATCGCCGCGGGCAGGGCGTACTGCAGGCCGCGCACGACCTGGAACAGCGACAGATCGGCGTAGCACAGCTCTTCGCCCGCCAGTCCCGCGCCGCTGCGCTCCAGGATCCGCTCGAAATAGCCGAGATACTTCGGGATCCGCTCGCGCCGGAACGCCTCGGCGTTCGCCTTCGCCGCCTCCTTCTGGTCCTCGTAGTAGAGCGACCCCGAGATCGGGTGATGGATGTCGTGCGCCTCCTTCACCAGATCGGTAAAGGTGAGCTGCAGCTGGTTGACCCAGAGCCGCCCAGCCTCGTCCGCGGGCGTCAACCCATGCCGCGCGCCCAGGAAGAAGAGGATGTTGGCGGTCTGGGCGAGCACGAGGCCGCCCGCCACCAGCACCGGCGGCGCATAGGGCGGCGGGGCCAGCTCGCCCAGCTTCTGCATCAGCGCCCGCTCGCCGCCGCCTTCGCTGACCGGGAGACGGGCGACATCGACATAGTCCGCGCCGGCTTCCTCCAGCGCCAGCCGCACGAACTCGCCGCGCCCCTGGATGCCGGGCCAATAGTGAAGCTCATAGGCCATTCTGGTCGTCTCCTGTCATCAACGGATACAACATGTGTCGGGCCGGCTCCGATCCAAAGCGTCGCGGGCCCTTCCGCCGATGGCCGGCCAAGCGCATATGGGCGCCATGACCTCCGTGTCCGAACCGCGCTCCGTCGCCCGCGCTATGTTGCGCGGGCTGCGCGGCCGCTGCCCCTGCTGCGGGACCGGCAAGCTCTTCTATCGCTATCTGAAGGTCGAGCCGGTCTGCCAGACCTGCGGCCATGACCTCGACCGCTACCCCGCCGACGATGGCCCGGCCTATTTCACCGTGCTGATCGTCGGCCACCTGGTGATCGTGCCGTTCCTGATCCTCTGCGCGCCGCTGATCTGGAAGGCGCCGCTGTGGGTGCTGCTGCCGAGCGCGCTCACCGCCGTGGCCGTGATCACCCTGACCGCCCTGCCCATCATCAAGGGCGCGGTGGTGGGCCTGCTCTACGCCCTCGACATCACCCGCGCCGACGGGCGCCTGCACACCGCCGACGCCGCCGAGTAGGCGGCGTCACGCCTTGACACCCACCCCGATCGGGCAGCTGACGCCGGTGCCGCCGACGCCGCAGTAGCCGTCCGGGTTCTTGGCCAGGTACTGCTGGTGATAGTCCTCGGCGAAGTAGAACGGCCCGGCGTCCTGGATCTCGGTGGTGATCGTCCCGTAGCCGGCCTTGCCGAGCGCCGCGCGATAGGCCTCGAGCGAGGCCTCCGCCGCCGCCCGCTGGGCCGCGTCGTGGACATAAACGCCCGACCGGTACTGGGTGCCGACGTCATTGCCCTGGCGCATGCCCTGAGTGGGATCGTGACCCTCCCAGAACACCTTCAGCAGGTCTTCGTAGCTGACGACCTTGGGGTCGAACACCACCAGCACCGCCTCGGTGTGGCCGGTGCGGCCGCTGCAGACTTCCTCGTAGGTCGGATTGGGCGTGATCCCGGCCACATAGCCGACGGCGGTCACCCAGACGCCCGGGACCTGCCAGAACATCCGCTCCACGCCCCAGAAGCAGCCCATGGCGAACACCGCCGTCTGCGAGCCTTCGGGATAGGGGCCTTTCAGCGGATGGCCGTTGACGAAGTGGCGCTCGGCGGTCCGAAGCGGCTGGCCGCGCCCCGGCAGGGCTGTCTCCGGGGTCGGCATTTCCAGGGGCTTGCGGAAGAACATCGGCGTCGCGCCTCGCGTGAAAGGACGGCCCTACATAGTCGCTCCGAAGCGATATTTCACGCTCGCTTGTGGCCGGCCGCGCCATCGCTATATTCCGCCGCTCGCCGCGGCCCGCCCGCGTGCGCTGGTGAGGTGGCCGAGTGGTTGAAGGCGCACGCCTGGAACGCGTGTATAGGTGAAAGCCTATCGAGGGTTCGAATCCCTCTCTCACCGCCACACAGTCTCAGAAAGAGGCTCTGGCGTCGCCAAGGCGGCCTAACCGGCGGTACTCGCCGGACTATTCCCCTTCAAAGCGTCGTAGCCCCCCGCAACCCGCCACCGAACGAGCCGTTCCCGGGCTGAATCCCCGGCCCAGTCTCTGCACGTCCGGGCACCGGTTGGGTTTCCCTGCAATTCCCTGGTAACAGGGACTTTCAGAGACCTTCGAGGAGGCTCGCGACGCGCGAGACGAGGCTTTCCTGAGCAAAGATGGGTAGTTACGGCGCTGCGCGCCCCACGGACCCGCGCAAATAACAGGGAATTTAATATCGGTTATCTGGGTATGTTTTCGCGATATCAGCGAAAGAAATTTACCATCCGGATCACGTCAAAGCTCGCCGTAGAGCTTCCGCTGCTCGGGCCAGGAGAGCGGGATCGGCTCGTGGATCAACCGCTCAAGATTCAGCGCCGGTGGCTGGCGGCCGTCGATGATGCTCTGCTGGAGGTCGGGGGCAAGGAACGCCAGACGGCAGAGCCTGCGCTCGTACGGGTTCGGCGGCGCCTTACCGCTAGAATCATGCATGGCGCCGTCGGCCGCCCGCCAGCCGATAGCGACGGTCAGCTTATGCGATTGGCGCAGCGCGCGGATCAGGATGGGATCGTGACGGGAGGGTGGGCTGCCCGCGGCGCCCGGCGGAGGCATGATCCAGGTCCGTCCGCCGCGCAGCTTGCAGCGGATGGGCAGGTCAATGGTGACCAGTCCACGATCGGCGGGGTGGAGCGCCGCGCCATCGGCGGCGCGCATATCGAGCGCCGACCGCAGCAGGGTCAGCCGCACTAGATCACTTCCGACATCGATCCGCCGCACCGCGCCGATGATCTCCGCGAGCGACGCATCAGGCGCCGCTCGCACCAGTCCGGCCAACCGATCGCGGACGAGCCCCTCGACAGCGTCGGCCGCGATCCGACGGAGGTCGTCGTCGTGCCCTGCCGACGCGCGCCCCTGCTGCAGCGGCGCGGAGACGTAGTAGCGGTAGAGGCGCCCGCCGCGGCCATAGCTGAAGGCCGGGCTCATCGGCTGGCCGTCGGCGTCGAAGATCAGGCCCTTCAGGGCCATCGTCGCGGCGCGGGTTGGGCGGTCGCGGCGCTCGCGGCGCTGCTCGGCCAGCCGCGCTTGCACCCGCTCAAAGAGTTCCGCCTCGATGATGGCAGGGTGGCTGCCGGGATAGCTCTTCTCGCCGTGCGGGATCTCACCGAGATAAAGCCGGCTCTTCAGGAGGTGGAAGAGCGCGCCGCGCCAGAGCCTAGCGCCGCCCTTCGACTGGCCGCCCTTCGTCGTCCAGGTCTTCGAGCGGATATCTTCCGCTTCGAGGAAGGCTTCCAGCACACTGACCGAGCCCAGCTTCAGGTAGCTCTCGTAGATCAGCCGGACCCGCGCGGCTTCGCCCTCGTTGACAACCAGCGCCCGCGTCTGGGGGTCGGTCGGCGGATCGTAGCCGAGCGGCGGCACGCCCCCCATCCACATGCCGCGGGCCTTGGACGCGGCGATCTTGTCCCGGATCCGTTCGCCCGTGACCTCCCGCTCGAACTGGGCGAAGCTCAACAGGACGTTTAGCGTGAGCCGGCCCATGCTGGTGGTGGTGTTGAAGGCCTGAGTCACCGAGACGAAGGAAACTCCGGCCGCGTCGAGACGGTCGACGATCTTGGCGAAATCGGTCAGCGAGCGCGTCAGCCGATCGACCTTGTAGACGACCACGGTGTTGATGCGACCGGCGTCGATGTCGTCCAACAACTGCTTCAGCGCCGGGCGGTCCATGTTGCCGCCGGAGAAGCCGCCGTCGTCATAGCGGGTGGGCAGGGGTCGCCAGCCCTCGCCGGTCTGGCTCTTCACATAGGCCTCGCAAGCCTCGCGCTGGGCGTCGAGGCTGTTGAACGCCTGATCGAGACCCTCCTCCGAGCTCTTGCGGGTATAGATGGCGCAGCGAACCAGCGCCGGCTTGGCGGCGGCGGGCTTCATGCGTCCTCCCCTTCATCCCGGAGGCCGAAGAACCTCGGCCCGTTCCAGCGCGTGCCGGTGATCGCCCGGGCGACTTGCGAGAGGCTTCTGAATCGCTGGGTGCGATAAAGGAAGCCGCCGTCGGATTGGACCGTCACCTCGTGGCGCACGCCCTGCCACTCGCGCGCCAGCTTGGTTCCGGCGTTGGGCCGTGGCGCGGCGCGTAGCTTCGCCACCGGACGCCGGAGGGCCCGGCGCGTCTCCGCGCCGAGTCCCCCTTCCGCTTCCGCCTGGATCCGCCAGGCCAACATCATCGCCAGCAGTTCCGGCGAGCGCAGCGCCGGTGGGGCGCCGTAGCGCGTCCGCCACTCCGACCGCAGCGCCTTGAGGCCGAGCCCCTCGAGCGCCGCCACGGCCGCCGCGGCGTCCGCGCCGCTCAAGCGCCCGCCTCGTCGCGGGCCGGGATGCGGTAGACGCGGCCGCCTTCGGTCTTCTCGCTGAGCACGGTGAGTCCGAGGTTCTTCTTGATCGCCCCCGACATTGCGCCGCGCACCGAATGGGCCTGCCAGCCAGTAGCGGTTATCATTGTCTCGACCGTGGCGCCTTCCGGCCGGCGCAGCAGTGCGACCAGGGTTGCGATCTTGCCCTTGGGTGCCGGCAAGGCCGCCTGCGGAAGCGGCGATTTGGGTTCAGCGTCAGGCGTCTCCGCCGGCGCCGGACCGTCCAGAACGGTCGGCTCCGCCGTCCCTTCGCCCTGGACGGCGCTCGTCGCCGCGCGTCCAGCCGCCGTGATGATCAGGCGGCCGCCGTCGCCGGCAGGCGTCCAGATCGCCAGCCCCAGTTTGATCAGCGCCTTGGCGGCGGCTTTGGCGCCATCGGGGATTTCGATGACGCCGTCGGCGTCCACCGCAGCCAGCAGCTTGCGTTGGGTCTCGTTCAATTTGGTCATGATGGTGATGTCCTTGCTCGTTGGAAGGCGCTCATCGCCCCCACCGAGCAGAGCCCGGACTGGCCGAGCTGCACAAAACGAGCAATGCTTCCCCTGCCGCAGAAGTCCAGCGCAGCTTGTTGATGCCGCTGCTGAAATTTTAGAAAGGCGAGCCGAATAAAGGGTTTTGACACGTTAACTCCGCGCGACCGCGGAGAGCCCCTCCCCTCCCCGGATCAGGCAGCTTGGGTCGCGGCCGCCCACGCATCATGGGCCGCGGCCCGAAAGAGGCGGAGTGTGGGTCGGCGGATCAGGTGGGGCTGGGTGTTGAAGGTGTTGTAGACGGCGGCGTGGGTGGCGAGGAAGCGTTGGGCTGAGCCCTGGGACTTAAACTTCTGCTGCTTTCGCTCCCGTCGTCGAATGGCCAGGTGGCTGTTCTCAGCTCGATTGTTTGCGCGCATGCCGCCTGCTCGGTGGCGGCCGATAAGACCAAGATCCCTGAGTGCAGCGCGATAGGACGCCAGCTTGTCCGTGGTGACGGTCTCCGGATGGATGCCCTGGTTCCTGAGCAGCTTGCGCAACAGTCTGAGCGCCGCCTTCTTGTTGCGCCGCTTCTGGACCAGCATGTCCAGCACCTCGCCCTCGTCATCGACGGCGCGCCACAGCCACATCCGGCGCCCACCGATCTTCACCACCATCTCATCCAGATGCCAGCGGCCGGTCGGCGCGCTCCGTCGCCGGCGCAGGTTCGCCGCGATTTGCGGGCCGAACTTGATCACCCAGCAGCGGATTGCCTCGCGACTGACTTCGATCCCGCGCTGGGCAAGCAGTTCCTCGACGTCGCGGATGCTCAGCGTGAAGCGAAAATAGAGCCAGACCGCATAGCGGATGACATCCGGTGCGAACCGGTGACGCTTGAACGAGATGGGAACCATGGTCTCCGACTACTTGCCGACCTCTCAGTCGGACCAAACCGGCAGTGTCGTTTCGCCAACCCGGCCCGAACCGGAGACTTGTAGCGTTAGACTGTCAGCACCCTTCAACGGCCTGCTAGGGACCATTCCGCGAAACTGCACGTCCAATTCAAATAGGCCGAGCCCGGAAATGGGGCGTTCAGCTATCAAGTCGCCCACCCGCTCGTGTCGGCTCGCGCCGGAGACTTGGCCGCGATGGGCGATCAAATCCTCTCTAATACGCGAACGTGAGGCTCGAGAAGGTGGTGTCGAAGTCGGCGTCTGGATTGCCCTGGATCGGCTTCGTCCAGAGGACATTCACTAGCCAGGAGCCGACCTGCGGTACGAAGAACGAGGCTCGACCCGACCGGTCCGTCACCTTCTGTTCCAGCGGCCGGCCATCGAATTCCAGATTGGTGAGCATGACCAGCGCGCCGGCCAGCGGCCGACCTTCGTAGAGCACCTGAACCGGCAGCAGCTCGCCCGCCTTCAGCGCATAGGGGTTCTTTTCCGGCACGATCTCAAGCGGCAGGCCGACCGGCGTCGTGATGCGCCGCAACGCCTTCGCGTCGGGGGCGCCGACCTGCAGTAGCGCCTTGGCGCAGCGGCTGTAGATCTCGCGCCCCGGCGTCTCCGTCTTGCCCGTCGCGGCGCGAAGCTGGAGGGCCGGCGTCAGGCCTTCGAGCTTCAGGTAGTCGTTGAAGCGGATGAACGGCAGAATGCTGGTCGCGTGGTTGCTCTGGAACACCAGCATCTGGTCGCCAGGCGGAAAGGCGAGGGTCGCGTCGCGCTGGTGATCGGGCTTGAGCGCGGCTCTCAGGTCGGCCTGGCCGTTCGGCCCGATCACGGAGAAGCGGACGACCCGCTCGAGGCTGCCCGACCAGCGGGTGCGAAACTCGCCGTGGCCCACCTGGATCGTCATATCGTCGGCAGCGCTCGGCGCGGGCTTGAAGCGCATCGGTTGTAGCCAGAAATCATGAGCGAGAGCCGGGGCCGCTACAAAGAACGCGACGACGAAAGCTAAGACTCCACGCACGGTTTGCAGCGACCCCATGATTTCGCAGGACGCGCCGCGCCCAAGCTATAATTGATGAGGATGTCAAACGAGGCCCCCTCCAAGCTAGCTTCGGAATCTACTCATTTGGGTGCGAGCCGGGGTGGTTGTGAGGCGAGCTCAATTGACTTCGATGCGGAGCTGAGACAGACGCCGATCGGAGCACTCGCCGCCGGAGTGTCACGTCAGGTCGCCAACCGATGCGCGATTTCCGATCCAGGCCATGGCTGGCGGCGCTGGTCGCATTCGGGGCTTTAGGCCTCGCCGGACCAGCGTTCGCCCACACCGGCACCGGCCTGCCGGGCGGCTTCGCCTCGGGCTTCCTTCATCCGCTGAGCGGGTTCGACCATCTGCTGGCGATGGTGGCCGTCGGGCTCTGGGGCGCCTTCCTCGGGCGGCCACTGATCGTCGCGCTGCCAATCATCTTCCCGACGGTGATGGCCTTCGGCGCCGCGCTGGGCATGGCCAACGTACCTATCCCGCACGTCGAGATCGGGATCGCGCTTTCGGTGCTGGTCCTCGGGACCGTCATCGCGTTCGGTCTCAGGGCGCCGATATGGGCCGCCTCGCTGATCGTGGCGGCCTTCGCCATCTGCCACGGGTATGCGCATGGCCGGGAATTGCCGTCGGCGGCGGACCCGGTCGGCTACGCCGTGGGCTTCATGCTCGCCACCGGCCTCCTGCATCTAGCCGGGATCGGATTGGGGCTGATCAACGAGGTCCCGCGCGGGCAGATCGTGACCCGCAGCATCGGCGGAGTGATCGCCGTGAGCGGCCTCTGGTTCCTCTACACGGCCGTCGTCGCGTGAGAGGCGGCGCGCTCCCCCCGGCGCTCCTGTTCGCGGCCTTCGGGCTGGCGCTCGCGTTCGCCCAGCGGCGTTCGCTGCTTCCGGCGATCCTTACGGCGGCGGCGATCGCCGCCGTGCTGAGCTTCGTTCCGATCGGCAGCCAATGGGCCGATCCGATCTTCCTCGCATGTTGGATCAGCGTTCTGATCGCGGCGCTTTCGGTCCACCTGCCGCGCGGCCTGGGGCCGCGCCTGGCGATCGTCCTGGCGATCGACATCGGGGTCTGGGGCGGCGCGGTGATCGCGGTCTCCGGAAAGCCGCTCGATCTCGCGCTGTCGGCCCCCTGGATGCTGCTCGCTTTGCCCGGTGGATGGCTTGTCCACACGAAGCGTCAGATCGCGGTCAAGGTGCTGGCGAGCTGGCTGATCGCGGTATCGCTTCTGATCGCGACCTTGCAGGTCACGACTCCGACGCCCGGCTATGTGCAGGACCACATGGATTGAGCGCGGCGCTGCTTCCCAGCGTCAGATGAACCGTGGCCAACCTGAGTATTTCCCGAGTCTGGAATGTGGCTGCGGCGAGGCTCCTATTGCACCCAGGAAACTTAGGGCTGCGGGACACGATCGATGCGGACACTTCGGCACAGCAAGACGGCGACGGCGCTTGCGACGATCCTGGCGCTGACGGCGGGGCAGAGTTTCGCCTCCAGTCACCGGGAAGCGCCAGGCATCACCAAGATGCCGAAAGTCGACGGAACCGACTTCTACATGTTCCGCAGCTATGAGCCGGGTCGGAGCCAGTACGTAACAATCCTGGCCAACTACCAAGGCCTGCAAGGCCCGGGCGCCGGGCCGAACTATTACACCCTCGACCCCGACGCGATCTATGAGATCGAAATCGACAACGTCGGCGACGGCCATGAGCATCTGACCTTCCAGTTCAAGGTTCAAAACCGGCTCCTGAACGGAACCGGCATCACGCTGAACATCGGCGGAAAGACGGAAGCGATCCCGCTGCGGGCTATCCCGCAGGTTTCAGGCAGGGATGCGAACGTCGGCGAGCAGGAAATCTACACGCTGACGCTGGTCACGGGCGATCGCCGGACCGGAACGCGTCAGGCGGTGACCAACGCCGCCAATGGCGACACCGAGTTCTTCAAGCCAATCGACGATGTCGGCGACAAGACCATCCCGCAGTACGCGGCCTATTCCAATCAATTCATCTACAGCATCAAGATTCCGGGTTGTTCGACTCCTGGACGGGTCTTCGTCGGCCAACGTTCTGACGCCTTCGCGGTGAACCTCGGCCCGACCTTCGATTCGGTGAACTACGTGCCGATCGAAGGCGACAGCTCCCCCGGGGCCGGCGACGGCAAGGGCTTCCCGGGTGGGATCACCCAGAGCCACGCCAATGACGACATAATGGGGAAGAAGAACGTCGACACCTTCGCGCTGGAGGTGCCGATCTCCTGCCTGACGGGGGCCGGCAACGGCGTGATCGGGGGCTGGACCACCGCGAGCCTTCCGCAGGCGCGCCTGTTGAATCCGAGCCCGACCTACACCACGACCGCGCTGCAAGGCGGCGCCTACGTCGAGGTGTCACGCCTCGGAGCGCCGCTGGTGAACGAACTGGTGATCGGCCTTCCGGACAAGGACGCATGGAATGCATCCGTGCCGAGCAACGACGCAGTCTTCGGCGCCTACGTGACCAACCCGACGTTCCCGGCGATCCTGAACATCCTGTTCCTGGCGCCGGTCAACGCCACCCTGGGCACCAAGTTCACCAACCTCGCGCCAACCAATCTGCCGCGGAATGATCTGGTCGCGACCTTCCTGACCGGGATCCCGACGCTCAACCAGCAAAAGACGGTAACGGACTCCGAGGAACTGCGGCTCAACACCGCCGTGCCGCCCACGCCGCGGGCGAGCCAGAGCACCTACGGCGTCGTCGGCGACGACCTGGCGGGCTATCCGAACGGCCGCCGACCCGGTGACGACTCGGTGGACATCACCCTGCGGGTGGCGATGGGACGCCTTTGCTACCCGGTGCCAATCAACGGCGTCCAGACGGCGCTGGGCCTCTGCAAGCCCACCGACGCACCGGTTGGAAACGTCGCCTTCACCGACGGGGCGCCGGTTCACGCCACCGACGTGCTGAACGCCTTCCCCTACCTCAACCTGCCCATCCATGGCGCGCCGGGCCATGACGCGAGGAACCCGTCATGAAAGTCGACAAGAACCTTCGGCTTGCCCTGACCGGCGTCTCCTTCGCCGTCGCCGCGAGCGCGCTGGCGGCCTGCTCCGGCGGAGGCTCGGCCATGGCGGTCTCGCCACCGCCGCCACCGCCTCCGCCCCCCGCGCCTCAGGAGGACTTCTTCGGCACCGGCTTCGGGACCGACTTTCGGGCCATGGCGAACTCGACACCCGCGGTTCCCAAGCCGGGCGACATCATTCCGGTCAGCTACACCACCGAGCCGCAACCGATCACATTCCCCTCCTAGGTGGCGCAGGAGTACGCTTGATTTCGATCGCCCACATTCGCGGGTCAATCGAAGCGATCACCGTCGGCGCCGTACTGATCGCCGCGATGGCGGCGCATGCCCAGGTTCTTGAGATCGGACCGACCGGGGCGGTGACGACCTATGACGGTCCGACCGCCTTCCATGCGGATGGTTCATCGACGGCCATCCGGGTCTCGGCGCCGACGCCGCGGCGAATCTACCGGTCGGCGAGCGCCGACAGTCATCCGGACCTTCGGGCCGCGGCGGCGCCCGGCGGCGCCGCGGCGCTCGCGACGAATGCGGCCATCGCCGCGCAGATCAGTCCGGAACTGGTGGAGGCGGTGGCCTGGCATGAATCCCGATTCCGCGCCCGGATCGTGTCTCGGGCGGGGGCCATCGGCGAGATGCAGCTCATGCCAGGCACCGCCCGCACCCTCGGGGTCGATCCCTATGACCCGCAACAGAACTACATGGGCGGCGCGCGCTACCTCAGCTCGCTGATGCGTCGATACGACGGTGATCTGGTGCGGGCCCTGGCTGCGTACGACGCAGGGCCTGGCGCGGTGGACAAATATGGCGGCGTGCCGCCGTTCAAGGAAACCCAGGCCTATGTGGGCGCGATCCTGGAAAGCCTGAGCTGGCGCGCGTTGCTGCCGACAGGCTCAGACGTAGCGAGGTGAGATGAGGCCGATCAGGACAGGACCCATCGCTTCCATCGCCGCCCTCTCCTTCGTCGCGGCGCTGGCGCTCGGCGTCTCAGGCGCGAGCGCCCAGTCGGTCTCACTCGATCCGGCGGGTTCGAACGTCATCCTGACGGCCGTCGACTGGCTGCAGGGCACACTGCTGGGCAACGTCGCGACCGCGGTGGCGGTGATCGCGGTCGGCGCGACGGGCCTGATGATGCTGACCGGCCGCATCGACTGGCGGCGCGGCGCGACCGTCATCCTGGGGTGCTTCATCGTCTTCGGCGCGGCGGCGATCGTTGCCGGCATCCGGTCGATCTCCACGGGAGCGAGTTGAGTTGGCCGAACTCGATCGCGATCCTGTGTTCGGCGCGCTGACCCGTCCGCAGATGTTCGCCGGCGTCACCTACAGCTACTTCGTGCTGAACGCGATCGTCACGGTCGAGCTCTTCCTGCTGACGAAGTCGTTCTGGTCACTCGGGATCGCCCTGCTGCTCCATCTGATCGGTTACCTCGGCTGCCTGAAGGAGCCGCGTTTCTTCGACCTGTGGCTGGTGAAGGTCAGCCGCTGCCCCCGGGTGCGCAACGCTTCGTTCTGGCGCTGCAATTCCTACGCGCCATAGGCCGATGTCGCGGTCCGATTCCAGGGAGGCGGAGCGTCTGGATCCCCGGCGCGAGCAGCCGGCGGGCGCGCAGCTCCCCTACGCGCGGCACGTGGACGACGCGACGATCGAAACCCGCGACGGCCGCCTGCTGCAAATCATTCAACTGCGCGGTTTTCCGGCCGAAACCGCCGACTCCGACGAGCTGAACTATCGAAAGTCCGTGCGCGAAACCATGCTGCGCGGGATCGCCAACTCGCACTTCGCGCTCTACCACCACATCGTTCGCCGCGAGGTCACGCCGGAACTTTCCGGCGCTTATTCGAACGCCTTCAGCCGGTCCGTCGACGACGCGTGGCGCGCCCGCCTGGCCACGCGCAGGCTCTATGTGAATGAGCTGTTCCTCACGGTGATGCGGCGGCCGCTGCAGGGCCGTGTCGGCCTGCTTACGGGCGTGCTCCAGGCCATTCGAGGCGCGGGCGACGCTCAGGAAGAAGCGGCCGCGCGGGTGCGCGATCAAGGCGCGCTGAACGCGGCGCGCGACACCCTGCTTTCGGCGCTCGCGCCCTATGGCGCCCGGCTGCTGACCGCCTATCGGGGCGCGCAGGGCGATTGCTCCGAGGCACTGGAGCTGTTGTCGTTCCTCTACAATGGCGAGATGCGCCCCGTGCGTCTGCCCAGCGCCGACATCGGCCTCTACCTGCCCTACCGGAGGGTCAGTTTCGGAACCAACGCCCTGGAGCTCTCGGCCGCGGGCCAGATCGAGCGCGGCTTCGGCGCGATGATCTCGATCAAGGACTATCCGGGCCAGACCACGCCGGGGATGCTCGACGACCTGCTGCGTCTCCCCGTTGAGATGACGATCACCCAGAGCTTCGGCTTCGTCGAACGCCAGGCGACGCTCGATCGGATGAACCTGGCGCTGAGGCGCATGCGGGCGGCGGACGATGAAGCCCTGAGCCTGCGACGGGACCTGATCACCGCGAAGGACGAAGTCGCCGCTGGCCGTTCCGCCTTTGGCGAACACCACCTGACCGCGATGGTGAAGGCGCCCACGCTCGACGTGCTGGACGACGCCGCCGCGGATGTGCAGTCGGCATTCACCGAACTGGGGATCATCTCCATCCGGGAAGACGTGAACCTCGAGCCCGCCTTCTGGGCTCAGTTTCCCGGCAATTTCAAATACATCGCCCGGCGCGCGCTGATATCGAGCAACAACTTTTCCAGCTTCGCCAGCGGTCACAACTTTCCAACCGGGCAGGCGGAGGGAAACCACTGGGGCCCGGCGATCTCCTTGCTGGAGACCACTTCCGCCGGCCCCTACTATTTCAACTTCCATCGCGGCGACCTGGGGAATTTCACCGTCATTGGCCCGTCCGGGGCCGGCAAGACCGTCGTGCTCGGCTTTCTGCTGGCCCAGGCCCAGAAGTTGCACCCGCGCACGGTCTATTTTGACAAGGATCGCGGCGCCGAGATCTTCCTGCGCGCCCTCGGCGGCCGATATGACGTGCTACGCACCGGAGAGCTGACCGGTCTCAACCCTCTGTTGCTGGAGGATACGCCGTCCAATCGCAGATTCCTCGGTGACTGGACGGCGAAGCTGCTGTCCGCGACGGGACCCAAGCTGGATGCGGACGACCTGGCCGTCGTCGCCGAGGCCGTCGACGCCAATTTCTCGCAACCGGCGCCGTTTCGGCGGCTGCGCTACTTCGCCGAGTTGTTCCGCGGCGGCGGCCGACCAACCACCACCGACCTCGCCGCGCGCCTCGCCCCTTGGCACGGCGCCGGCGAGTACGCTTGGCTGTTCGACAACGCCGAGGACGGCCTCGATCTCGATGTCGACACCATCGGCTTCGACATGACCGCCATCCTCGACGATCCGACGGCCCGGACGCCGGCGATGATGTACCTCTTTCACCGGGTCGAGCAGCGGCTCGACGGCAGTCCCACGATCATCGTCATCGACGAGGGCTGGAAGGCGCTCGACGACGACGTCTTCGTGCAGCGGATCAAGGACTGGGAAAAGACGATCCGCAAACGCAACGGCATCGTCGGCTTCTGCACCCAGAGCGCCCAGGATGCGCTCTCCAGCCGGATCGCCTCGGCCATCGTCGAGCAGGCCGCCACCCAGATCTTCATGGTCAATCCGAAAGCGCAGGAGGCCGAGTACTGCGATGGCTTCGGCCTGACCCGCCACGAGCTGGATCTGATCCGTACGCTGCCGGACACGACCCGGTGTTTTCTGATCAAGCACGGCACGGACAGCGTCGTGGCGCGGCTGAACCTCGCCGGCATGACCGATCTGCTCACCGTGCTCTCGGGCCGGGAGGGGACAGTGCGCCGCCTCGACGCACTGCGCAGCGAGGTCGGTGACGCGCCGGCCAGTTGGATGCCGCGCTTGCTGGAGGCGGTCTGATGTCGGACCTCTGCCCGGCTCCGGACGCGACCGCGCCCCTGGTGCGCGGCCTGCTGGATGTCGTCGATTGCAACACCCAAGCCCTGGTCCACACCGGCTATTCGACGCTGTTTGCGCCAGAGAGCGCGCTGGCGGGCGGCCTCACCGCCTTGCTCACGCTCTACGTCGCGATCGTCGGCTACCGCTTGCTGCTGGGACAATCGCAGCTGCGGGTCGGCGAGTTCGCGATCACCGCGCTGAAGCTCGGCGCGGTGATCGCCCTGGCGACCCAGTGGGACACCTACGAGGCCGTCGTCTACCGGTTCCTCTTCGAAGGGCCGCAGCAACTGGCGTCGATGATGCTGTCGGCGGTGCAGCCGGAGAACTCGGCGTTCCGCGGCAATGTCTTCGACGGACTGCAGCGCGCCTTCGACGACCTATCCGGGGCCGCCAGCGGGTTCGCCTCCAACGCGACGCCCCAGGCCTCGCCGCTGCTCGGCGGTTCGGGTTTCGGAGCCCTCTTGCTCACCTCCACGGCGACAACGCTGCTTCTCTCCAGCCTGGGCGTGCTGCTGGCGTCCAAGATCGTGCTCAGCTTGCTGCTGGCGGTGGGGCCGATCTTCATCGCGCTGTTTCTCTTCGACAGCACCCGCGGATTGTTCGAGGGCTGGCTGCGGGCGGCGATCGCCTTCGCCTTCGCGCCCTTGGCCAGCATTCTGCTGCTGGGCGTGGCGCTGACGATGCTGGAGCCCTCGCTGCTGCAGATGGAAGAGCAGCGCCGGCAGGGGATCTACCAACTCGGACCGGTCTACAGCGTCGCGACCCTGGTGCTGGTCTTCGCCGGCGTCTCGTTCGGCGCGGTCGTCGCCGGTGGCATGATCGCCCGGGGGTTCAAACTGCCGGGCCGGACGGTTTCGCCAGCCCTGGTGACGGCGTCGGACGCCGTGTCGCGCGCGGTCTTGAACGAGACGAACATATCCCGAGCCTCCAGGGTGGCGGCCGCGGCGACGGCGCTGGAGCGGCGCGAACGCGTCATCCTTCGCTCGACCGCGACATCGCTATCGTCGATCGGGTCGGTCGATCGCCGGTCGGACATCGTCGTCGCCGGCGCTCGCGGGGTCAGCGTTCAGACATCCGAGCCCCGGCTCGGGCAAAGCGCCCGCCGGGTCGCGCGCCCACGAACACTACGTCCCTCAGCTAGGAGCGCATGATGGCGGCCGATGGCGGCGCGAACGCGCCCGAGACGCGGGGCGCCTATTACCGAAGCGCCGCCTCGTGGGCGGACGACTCCAAAGCGACCTTGCGCACCTCGCGCCGCGTGGCCTGGTGGATCGCCGGCGCGGCCATCGTGGTCGCGGTCCTTGAGGCGGTCGCCCTGGCGGCGCTGGCGCCGCTGAAGACGGTGATCCCCTACACCATCCTCGTCGATCGCCAGACCGGCTATGTGCAGACCGTCAAGGGGCTCGAGCCCGGGACGATGACCCAGGACAGCGCGGTCACCCAATCGTTCCTGGTTCAATATGTGATCGCGCGGGAGACCTTCGACGCGGCCGACCTGCGCGATAACTACCACAAGGTGCTGGTGTGGTCGGCAGGAGATCAGCGTACGGAATATCAGCGCGAAATGCAGCGCGCCAATCCGTCGAGCCCGCTCAACGTCTACCAGCCCACGACGATCGTCTCGACCACGATTAAGAGCGTCTCGCTGCTGTCGCCGACCACGGCCCTGGTCCGTTTCGACACCACGCGCGGCGAGAACGGCGCCTCGGCCGGCGAAGTCCGGTCCTGGGCGGCGGTGCTCGCCTTCCGCTACAGCGGCGCGCCAATGACGATGGAGGACCGCTTCCTCAACCCCCTCGGCTTCCAGGTGACCAGCTATCGCCGCGATGCGGAGACCGTGGCCGGGAGCGCCGCGGCGGCCGATGTTTCGCCGGGCGCGCCGAAGTGATGTCGGTTCTGGCTCTCGCGCTGCTGGCGCTTTGCCTGGTGTCGCCAGGCCCCGCGGCGGCGGCCGAGACGCCGCGCGCCGGCGTCGTCGATCCGCGCATCCGCACCATCGCCTATGACAGCGACCAGGTGGTGCTGCTGACCGGCTATCTCGGCTACCAGATGATGATCGAGTTCGAGCCCGACGAGCGGATCGAAAACGTCTCCATCGGCGACTCGACCGGCTGGCAGGTGACCCCGAACCACAAGGCCAACCTGCTCTTCCTGAAGCCGATGGGCGTGAGCGCGCCGACCAATATGACGGTGGTCACCGATCGGCGGCGTTACTCGTTCGATCTGCGAGCGCGCAAGGCGCCGCGCGAACCGACCGCCGCTATGGCCTATATCGTTCGCTTCCTCTACGTCGACGACACGCCCGTTCACGTGGTCGCGACGGCGCCGCCAGAGCCGCCACCGGAACGGCGCAACACCAACTACTCCTATACCGGCTCGCGCGCCTCGCTGCCGTCGCAAGTGTTCGACGATGGGCGGTTCACCTATTTCCAATGGGCCGAAAACGTGTCCGTGCCGGCCTTGTTTCTGGTGGCGAAGGACGGCTCGGAGAGCATCGTCAACTACCACATCCACGACGGATATCAGGTCGTCGAGCAGACCGCACCGCGGTTCGTGCTCCGCAACGGCAAGGACGTGACGACCGTCATAAATGGGGGTTGGCGGGAGCCGGCGCCTGGCGATCTGGCGCCTCAGCCACACGACAGCAAGACAGCGAGGGCGGCGGCGCGCGCCGCGAGGGCGCCATGACCGACGAGATCGAAAACGCCGCGCCGGCCGGTGCTCCGGCGACTTCCACCAGTGCACCGGATTGGGATGCGTCACGCAAGCCCGCCGTCGCCGCGAGCCCGCGTTCGCGAGATGTATGGCTGATTTCCGGCGGCGCCGTCCTGCTTGGGCTGGTGGTGCTGTTGTGGCTGGGGTCCCGTCGTTCGGTCGAAGCGGCCGAAACACGCCCGTCGCACGCCGGCGCCTACCAAGCCGCGCCCGCCACGCCGGCGGAAGTGGCCGACTTCGCGTCGATCAGGCCGGCGTCGGAGGCCCCGCCGACGATGGTCGCCGCCTCCGGAAGCCCGGCGCCCACCGCGGCGGCGCCAGCCGGCGCCGCGTTGTCGCCAGCCCCGCTGACCGCGTCCAACAACGACGCGGCGGCGCGGCTGAGGGCGCCCGCTTTGATCGTCGATCTCGGCGATCAGGCGCCGGCATCGGAGGCGTCCCCGACAGCCCCAACTGGCGGCGCCAGCCCGCCGCCAGCCTCGACCGCGGCCGCCGGAACGCCGGGCGGAAACGGCGGCCTCGACCGCGACGAGCAGTTCGCCCATCGGGTCTCGGGCGCGGAGCCGGATCGCTCCGAGGCGACGCGCATCCGCAACCTCCGCGACACCATCCCCCAGGGCGCCATGATCCCCGGCGTGCTCGAGACGGCGCTTGATTCCGACCTGCCCGGTTTCACCCGCGCCGTGGTCAGCCGCGACGTGCGCGGCTTCGACGGATCGACCGTGCTGATCCCGCAGGGCAGCCGGGTGATCGGCGAATACAAGAGCGCGGCCGCGCAGGGCCAGACTCGCGCCTTCATCATCTGGACACGGATCATCCGGCCGGACGGCGTCTCGATCCAGATCGGTTCCTCGGGCACCGACCCGCTCGGGCGCGCCGGCCTCGCCGGCTCGGTCAACAACCATTTCATCGAGAACTACGGCGGCGCGATCCTTCTCTCCGTGATCGAGGCGGGCATCACATCGCTCGCGACCGTTCCCAGCACCCAGGTCGTGATCGGTTCGACGACCAATTCCGGCGTCGGCGGCGTCTCCAGCTTGACCGCGCCGACCATTCCGCCGACGATCAAGGTGCCCCAGGGCGCGCCCATCCGCATCTTCGTCGCCAGGGACCTGGACTTCTCGTCCGCTGGCGGGACGGGGCGTTGAACAGCGTCGCCCAGGCCCGAGGCGTCTATCTCGACGCCTACCTGCGTCCGCTGGCGGACTGGCTCGGCAAGCCCGATGTGACGGACATCCTGGTCAATGCGCCCGGCTGCGTCTGGGTCGAGACCATCGGCGGCGAGATGCGTCGCTACGAGGCGCCGGAGCTTACGGAAACCGCGCTCTGGCGGCTCGCCACCCAGATCGCGTCGATCGCCCACCAGGGCATCAACCGGGAAAATCCGTTGCTCGCCGCGACCTTGCCGGACGGCGCGCGGGTGCAGATCGCCGCCCCCCCCGCCACGCGCGGCCATATGGCGATCGCCATCCGCAAGCATGTGGTGAACGAACTCAGCCTGGACGATTACGACGCCGCCGGGGCTTTCGAGACGGCGCGGAGCGTCGGACTCTACGACCGTTCGACCGACGACGTCGACCTGGACGCCGCGCTGGAGGCGGGCGACATGGCCTCGTTCCTCAAGCTGGCCGTGCGTCGCCGCAAGAACATCATCGTCTCCGGCGGAACGTCGACGGGCAAGACCACCTTCCTCAATGCCCTGGTCAAGGCCATCCCCCTCGAGGAACGCCTGGTGGTGATCGAGGACACGCCGGAGGTGCGCCTGGATCATCCGAACGCGGTCGGCCTCATCGCCGTGCGCGGCGGACTGGGCGAGGCGCGCGTCAGCGTGGACGACCTGCTGCAGGCCTCGCTGCGCATGCGGCCGGATCGGATCATCCTTGGGGAGCTGCGCGGGGCGGAGGCCTACAGCTTTCTGCGCGCCGTCAATTCGGGACACCCCGGTTCGATCACCACGGTGCACGCCGACAGTCCTCGCGCGGCGGTGGACCAGATCGCCCTGATGGTGATGCAGGCCGGGGCGAACCTGACGCGCGGCGAGATCGTCGAATACGTCGGCGGCGTGATCGACGTCGCGGTTCAGCTGACCCGGCGCGACGGGCGCCGGCGCGTCTCGGAGCTGGCGTTTCGATCCGGACGGGGGACAAGGTGAGTTTCGACGCGCGCCGGGCTAACCTCGCCGACGCGGGCGAACCTCGCCCTCGCCCGGGTCGGCGCACGACGTTCGCGGCGACCTTCACCATGGTCGCGGCGGCGCATCTGCTGGTGCTGGCCCGTCTACCGGTCCAGGCGCCTGTCATGCCGCTCGCCACGCAGACGCCGGCGTTGTCGATCGATTTGGCGACTCTGGCGGCGTCGGCCGGGTCGCAGACGCCAGTTCCGCTGCCGCCGACACCCGTCTTGGCGCCGTCCGATCCTCCGCCGACGCCGGCTGCCGCACCGGCCACTCCGACGCCGACGCCTGTTCCGGCCGCCAAGCCGGACATCAACTCGCTGGCGCCGCCCCCTCTCGACCTGACCGCCGAACCGATGCAGCTGACGCCGTCGCCGAGCGTCACCGACAGCGCGAAGTCGGCGCCGGCCGCCCCGTCAGCGTCGAACACCAGCGCGACGTGCGATCTGACGGCGACGATGCAAGCCACCCTGCAGGCAAACGAGGCGGTCAGGAACGACCTGGCGGCGATTCCGCGGGCGTCGAGATCGGTGGCGAACGCCGTTCAGCTCTGGAACGGCGCCTGGGTGGACGCCCGCGGCATCGGCGGCGACGCGATCATCGAGCCGATCCGGGCGGCGATCGTCGCCGTCGTCGATGAGGCCCCGGCCGGCTGTCACGACCAGCTCGTCGCCGGGCCCCGCCTGCTCACGATCATGGATCCGCGCGGCACGGTGATCGTCGCGATCGGCTCCGACATCTGGCGATGGTCCGATCTTTCAATGCCCACACCGGAACAACCGCCACCTTAGGACGCTATGCAACCCGCGATTTTCAAGCGAATGTTGGCTAGCCGACATTATATTCACGCATTCGGAGATCCGAAGCCCTGATCAAACCGTAAGCACCTTCAAGTTCGGCTCTCGAACCTCGGGCTGATTTTCAGTCTGCGAGGCGGCCGCCGGAGGGACGTTCCAATGATGGTGACCCGGCCTCATACGGACGTCCTCGGGTATGGTGAAGTTTTGGCAGACGCCTGCGGACCAACGATATTTGCTCTATGCGAAATAGACGCGTTAGGTGGGAGCAACGTGGCTGATATATTGCCTGTCGACCAGATCATTCATGTGTCCGATCTTGATCATTTTGGAACCTACGATCATGCAAGCGGACAGGGTTGCGTCATCGTGGATGCGGACCGCGACGCCGAGGTCGCCTTGGCCCTGCTGACGCTGTTGCGTCCGGTTCGCCAGGCCCGGCCGGTGATCGTGTTGACGAATGGCGCGGACGTCCGGACGACGGTGTCCGTGATGCGCGCCGGTGCCTACGACGTGCTGGAGAAGCCCGTCGACCCCGAGCAGCTCGGGTTGTGCATTCGCGAGGCCCTGGCGATCGCGCATGCGGTCGAAGCGCCGGCCAGGTCTTTCGCGCCAAATTGGTCACGAGAGAGCGCTCGGCAGGCGGTGATTTCGCTGACGCCGCGCCAGCGCGATATTCTGTGGCGCATCGTCGAAGGTCAGCCGAACAAGAATATCGCCGCCGATCTCGGGATCAGCCAACGCACGGCGGAAAACCACCGCGCCGCTATCATGCGAAAATTGCGCGTCTCGTCGATCTCGGCCCTGGTGCAGGTGGCGTTAGCCGCGTCGGGCAGCTGACCCTCACTTGATGGGTGTGAACGGGGCGGCGACGCAGGAGCCCGTGCTGAGAATCGGGATCGAATACTGCGGGATGAAGACGCGCCGACTATAGACGCCCGTGGATCGGCTGACGTCGAAGCTGGCTTCGTTCAGATCGGTCTTGACCGCCAGCAGGTGCACGGTGTCGTTTTCCACCGAAGCGACCGGGAACGTCATGTTGCATTGCGTGTCACGGTAGCACCAGCGCTTGGCCTTGAGATCGATGCTGAGCCGCATGGCCATGGGGGTCGTGTCGACGACGTAGGATGCGGATGCATTGGCGTCGATATGCGTTGCCGTCCCCGTGCAGACCAGATCGAATTTCATTTGGTCGGCTGCTCGCGCCTCCGCGCCGAGAAAGAGCGAGCCCAGGACGATCGCCACCAGTTCAAGTCGGACGCGCATATCCGTTCCCTCAAGGACACACCGCCGCAGCGTTGGCCAAGCCTGTAATCCGCGCGTCTTTTTCAACCTTCAGGCGGGAAAAGCCAGATACGGCAAATACTCACACGATCGGACTCCAGGGTAGAGATAGGCCGCTTTGGAATAGCTAGAAGTTCGCCGTCACCCTGAAGCGGGCGGAAATCGGTTCGAGCGGATGGACTTGCAAGCCCGTCACCTCTGGGCCGCTCGGGGTCAGGCGAGAGGTGTAATAGTAGGCTGCGGCGTTGGCCTGACTGTCCAGAAGGTTGAAGACGCTGACCTGGAGCTTCAGCCGTGGGCTGACCTTGTAGCCCGCGTCGAGGTTCACCTCGGTGTAGCCCTTGTCTTGGGGATATTCGTCCCCGTCGGCGACGGGATAGGCGCCGAGAGCGCGCACTTCCAGGCCCCCGTACCAGGCGCCCAGATTGTCCACGAGGACTCCGAACGAGCCGGTGAAGCTGGGCGCATTGGCGACGTAGAATCCGTCGAGGCCGAACCGGTTTTCCAGATCGGCCAGCGAGTCGCGGTAGCGGGCCTTGGCGAAGTCCAGGTCGGTGTTGATCTCGATCCATCTGAACGGCCGGTATTCCGCGGAGATTTCGACGCCCTGGCGACGGGTAGCGGCGCTGGCCTGGTCCTCGCCCTGGTCCTGGTCGTAGAGCTGCTCGGAGCTGAAGTCCTCCTGGAAGACGGCGACCTGCGCCTGCACCCTGGGGACAATGTCAGTGCGCAGGCCTACCTCCTCGCCCGTTGTCGGCGACAGCAGGGTGGGTCGGAAATCCGGGTTGGGGCCTTCGTAGGGCACGGTGAGGAAGACCTCGCGGGCGTCGTTGGAGTGAAAGCCGCGGCCGGCGCTGACGTAGGCTTCGGTCTTGAACCAGGGGCCGAGAATGATGCTGCCCTTCGGCTGCGGCAGCGTCTGCGATTCCGTGCCCCGGAAGCCGGTGGTCAGGCTGTCGTCGTTCGCCCGGTAGTCTTCCTCGCGAAAGCCGATCACCGTGCGCAGCCAGCTGGTCCAATGGGTGGTGTTCTGAAGGTAGGCGCCCAGATCGTTCAGCCGCACGCTGTCGGCGCTGCAATGGCCGTCCACGGTCTGGTAGGGCGTCGCGCCGCCGGCGGCCGGCGTGCCCGCGGGCACCGGCCGCAGCCCCGGATCGCCGGCGAGGCTGGCCGCGTCGAGTTCGCAATAGGTGAGCGGCGTGCGATCGTGGGTGTGCTGGCGATCGACGTAGACGTTGTCGAAGCGATCTTGGATGCCGAAGACGGTCTCGGTGGAGATCCGCCCGAAGTCGTGGGTCAGGGTCACCGCGGCGTCGCCGCCGAACGTGTCACGCCGCTCGTCCTGCTGCTCCTGGTCGCCCTCGACATCGTCGAACAGGTAATGGGTAAAGTCATTCCAGAGCGTCATGGTCGAGTGGACCGCATAAACGTTCGAGGTGAACGCCCATCCGTCGCCGCTGGCGCCGTAGTGACCGGAGAGGCTGGCGCGCTGCGAGCGGTTGGCGTCGGTGGGATCGAGCGTGCCGTAGCGGCCGATCAGGCCCTCCCGCAGCGCGAAGACGGACTGGTCGGTCTCCATGAGGCCGGCGCTCTGATAGTACATGCCGGTGAGGCTGTAGCCGTCGGCGTCATCGCCGTGGCTGTAGCGAACGGCGGCGTTGACCCGGTTGAAGTTGCCGGGCGGGTCCCAGGGTCCGTCGAGATGGCCGACGGCGAGCGCGCCCCAAAAGCGGTCGTCATCGCCCAGATGATAGGTCCCACCGAGATAGCCTTCGAAATCGCGCAATGTGCCGGCGCTCGCCGACACTTCGTTTGGGATATCGTCGAGCAGTCTGACGTGTGCCGAACCCACGGCGCCGAAGTCGCCGATTGGCGCGTAGTAAGGCCCTTTGGTGAAGTCGAGCCCGCTGACGATCTGCGGCATCAGGAAGTTCTGGTCGGAATAGCCCTGGCCGTGGGCGTTGGTCGGCCGATTGACCGGCATGTCGTCGACGAAGCTGGCGAAATCGGTGCCGTGATCCAGGTTGAAGCCGCGCAGCAGATACTGGTTCGCTTTGCCCTCGCCGGAGTGAATGGTGACCACGAGCCCGGGCACGCTCTCGTAGAGTTGGCCAATGCGGAAAACCGGCCGAAGCACGACTTCTTGGTGGGTCACGGCCCCCTGGCTGGCGGTCATCGCCTTGCCGAGCAGATCGACGCGCGAGGCGGTCACAACGACGCCGGAGACGACGGCCACGGACCGCTGATCCGGCTGCGCGCGGGCGGCCGTGGCCAGCGCCAGCGCCAGCACAAAGGTGGCGCCGATCGCCAGCGCGCCACGGCGCAGCAACTTCATTTTCAAGCCCAACCGTAGGAAGCTGATCAGGAATCTTCCTGCGAAGAGCGTTGCAGTCGCACGGTCATGCGATCGTCGTTAGGCTCGGAAACTACCCACGCCGCAGTCTTCGAACCTATTGCTCCAACCGCACGAGAACCTCGAGATGGCAGCCGAAGGCGTTGTCAGCCCAAAATTCATCGCCAGCTAACCTGTGGGTCGGTACGCGGCGCGGATGGCTGGACCCAAGACCCCACAGGACCCGTTTCGCTGGTTCGACTCCTCGCCCGAGGTGATCCGGCTGGTCGTGATGATGTACGTCCGCTACCCGCTGTCGCTGCGCAACGTCGAGGATCTGCTGTTCGAGCGCGGCATCGACATCTGCCACGAGACGGTGCGGCTTTGGTGGAACCGGTTCGGCCCGATGTTCGCCGGCGAGATCCGCCGCAAGCGGGTGCAGCACATGCGTCAGTTCACCCATTGGAAGTGGCATCTCGACGAGGTCTACGTCCGCATCAACGGCGAGATGCGCTACCTCTGGCGCGCCGTGGATCACGAGGGTGAGGTGCTGGAATCCTTCGTGACGAAGACGCGGGACAAGGCCGCAGCGTTGAAGTTCATCAAGAAAGCGCTGAGGCGCCACGGCCGGCCGAAGGCGATCGTTACTGACGGACTTCGATCCTACGGCGCCGCGCTTAAGGAGCTGGGCGCCAAGGATCTGCAGGCGCCCGTTGGTCGCTGGAACAACAACAGGGCCGAGAACAGCCACCTCCCCTTCCGACGAAGAGAGCGCGCGATGGGCCGGTTCCGACGGATGAAGACGCTGCAGAAATTCGTCGCCGTCCACGGCTCAGTCCACAACCATTTCGCCCAGGAGCGCCACATCGTCACCCGCAAAATCTACAAAGAGAGACGCTCAGCCGCGCTGGCTGCGTGGCAGACAGTCATGGCCTAAACGTCGATTGGGTTTGGGTGATCTGCGCCCTTGCGGAGACATGTCGACTTTGGTCTGACAGCACCCTCACCATCCAGTCGGGCGCGAGGCTGAACGACGCGGCGGGCGACCTGACGCTGGCCGAGGCGGAAAAGAGCAAGGGAACGCTGCAGATCAACAACGGCGGCTCCACGCTGATCGTCGGAGGGAACGCGGTCGTCGGCTCCTCGGGATCCGGCGCGATCATCCTGGACGGCGGCTCGGCGACCTTCTCCGGGACGGTGACGCTGGGCGTGAACAGCGGCGCGACCGGCGGGCTGGACGTCACCGGCGGCGGCGTCACCCTCGCCGGCGATCTGACCGTCGGCAATGCGGGCGCGGGCAGCATCACCGTCGGGCCCAGCGGTACGATCGGGCCCGGAACGCTCACCATCCCAACGGGGTCGACCGACACCATCACGCTCGGCGAGGCCACGACCGGCAAGGGAACCCTGACCGTCAGCGGCGTGGGCGCGTCGGTGAAGAGTCTCGGGCTGACGATCGGCGCCGGCGGCGGCGGCACGCTCAACATCGGTGGCTACGGCAAGCTGTCCACGACCGGCGATGCGACGGTCGGCGAGGCGGTGACGTCGATCATCCAGAAGGTCACCGTCACCTCGGCCGGGTCCTGGGTCATCGGCGACAACCTTGCCCTCGGCAAGGCCGCGATCGCCATCGCCAGCGTCACCAGCGGGGGGCTGATCGAAGTCGACGGCAGCCTGGTGCTGGGCGTCGAACAGCCGGCGACCGGTATTCTGGCGCTCAGCGGCGGCCTGACGGTGGGCAGCAGCACCACCCTCGCCGATCTGAGGTGGGGCGCGGTGCTGGAGGTCGGCGAGGCCGGAACCGGCAACCTGACGATCTCGACCGACGCGGTGGCCAAGTCGCTCACCGGCGGGGAAGGCCTGGTCGAAATCGCCGCCGCCAAAGGCGCGACCGGGACCGTCACCGTGAGCGGCGTCGAGAGCGAGCTGAGCGCCGTGCGGCTGGCGGACGGCGGCAGCCTGACCTCGGCGGGCGGCGCCGGGAGCCTGACCCTGGGATCGGGCGGCGTGGCCTACTTCGCCGACGGCGGGGTCATCTGGGCAGGCGGCCAGGCCACCGTCGATGGCGAGCTCGACACGGCCGGAACCCTGACCATGGCCGGCCATCTGACAGTCGGCGGCGCGTCCTCCGGGGCGCGGGCCGTGGTGGGGACGGGAACGCTGGCCTTGACCGGCGGGACC
>Ga0302311_10001129_pt1 | contig 32044 bp, 31 predicted proteins | sample III_Palsa_N1_3_FD_200449 | JGI IMG/M metagenome (GOLD analysis project Ga0302311, IMG submission 200449) | Peat permafrost microbial communities from Stordalen Mire near Abisko, Sweden - III_Palsa_N1_3 | ecosystem: Environmental > Terrestrial > Soil > Palsa > Peat permafrost | place: Sweden... | reverse complement strand
GATCCAGCGCGGCATCAAGCACGGGGTGCGCAAGATCAACATCGACACCGACAACCGGATGGCGATGACCGGCCAGATCCGCCGGGTGCTGATGGAGAACCCCGGCGAGATCGATCCGCGCAGCTATCTGAAGCCGGCCATGGCCGCCATGCGCGCGGTCTGCCAGCAGCGGTTCGAGGAATTCGGCGCGCCGGGCAACGCCGGCAAGATCAAGGTCCTCCCCATGTCGGTCATGGCCAAGCGCTATGCGGCAGGCGAGCTGGCGCCGAAGTTCGGGGTGACCAAGCAGGCGGCGGAGTAGGGAGCCTAGCTGGCCAGAAGGCGGCGCGAAAGCAGGCTCTGCATGTCGCGCCGTCCATCGGCGATTATCAGAATGACGACTTTGCGGCCCATCACACGATAGATGATCCGATAGGGCGAGCTCACGGCCTGTCGAAAATCATGGATGCCAATGTCCGCCAATTCCAGCGGATATGATCCCCGATCGGGAAATTGCCGCAGGCTGTCGACGACTTCAAGGAGCAGCGCGAGTACTCGGTCGGCCCCTCGCGAGGGAGTCGAACTCGGCAATGTAGGCGTAGATCTCGTTCAGATCGCGCTCGGCAAACGCAGTCAGTTCGACGTCATACCGCATCAGTCCGACCGTACTTCGCCCTCAATCGGGCTACGACGTCCTCGATCGGAGAGGTTTTGCCGTCTTTGATTTGTTGGTCGCCCAGCGCGAGGATTTTAAGTAGCGCTAGTGTTTCCTGGGTCTGCTCGTAAGATGCGATATCTTGGATTACCGCCTTAGCTTCGCCGTTCTGGGTGATGATCATCGGCTCGCGCTGTTCGGCGAGCTCGTACAAAACCTCGGCGGCGTTGGCCTTCAGGTAGCTGACCGGCTTAATTCGCGATGCATACCGCATGGAGCTTTCTCCTCGGACCAAATTTGGTCCGTATTTGGTCCGAACGCAAGTATCTCAACTCTCCTCCTCATGCGCCCTCGCCAGCAGCGCCGCCGCCAGCCCCATCACCGCCGCGAAGGATAGCCATGCTCCCGGCATGGCCTTGTCGCCAGTGTGCTTGATCAGCGCGGTTGCAATGGCTGGCGAGAAACCGCCAAACAGGGCGGCGGCGAGACTGTAGGCCAGGGAAAAGCCGGCGGCGCGCAGGTTCACCGGGATCATCTCGGTGAGGAACACGACCATGGCGCCGTTGTAGCTGGCGTAGAGCACCGACAGCCACAGCTCCACCGTCAGCAGCCGCCCGAACGAGGGCGCGCCGGTGAGCCAGCGCATGGCGGGATAGGCGGTGACCAGCATCAGCAGGGTGCAGGCGTAGAGCAGCGGCTTGCGCCCCACCCGGTCCGACACCGCCCCCATGACCGGCAGCAGCACAAGGTTCGACAGGCCCACGCACATGGTCACCGTGAAGGCCGCCGTGGCCGACAGCTTCAGCACCGCGGTGCCGAAGGTCGGGGTGTAGGCGGTGATCATGTAGAAGGAGACTGTGGTCATGGTCACCAGCATCAGGCCGATGCCCACGACGCGCGCGTGAGTCAGGAGCGAGCGCCAGACCTCCGCCAACTCCGGCCGATGGGCCTGCTTCTCGAACGCCTCGGTCTCCTGCATCGAGCGGCGCATGTAGAACAGCACCGGGACGATCAGGCAGCCGATCAGCAGCGGGATGCGCCAGCCCCAGGCGTTCATCGTGGCGTGGCCAAGGGCGCGGTTGAGCGCAAGGCCGATGATGGCGGCGACCACGACGGCCACCTGCTGGCTGGCCGACTGCCAGGCGACGTAGAACCCCTTGCGCCCCGGCGGCGCGATCTCGGACAGATAGACCGACACCCCGCCCAACTCCATGCCGGCGGAGAAGCCCTGCAACAGCCGTCCGGCCAGCACGATCAGCGGCGCAGCCAGGCCGATGGTCTTGTAGTCAGGCGTCAGCGCCAGGGTGAGCACCCCCACCGCCATCAGGCCCAGGGTGAGCAACAGCCCCGCGCGGCGCCCGTGCTTGTCGGCATAGGCGCCCAGGATGACCGCACCCAGCGGCCGCATCAGAAACCCGGCGCCGAAGGCCATGAAGGCCGCCAGTAGCTGGGCGAGCGGATCATGGCTTGGAAAGAAGGCCGCGCCGATGGCTTCGGCGTAGTAGCCGAACACCATGAAGTCATACATCTCCAGGAAGTTGCCGCTGGCGACGCGGAACACCGACCAGAAGCCGGTCTCGGATTTATCGCTGCCCATTTACCCTCGCCGGCGCGGTGACCTTGGACGCATCGGACCCGGCTTCGCCGCCCGAGGCAACCCCTGGAGCCGCTTGCTCATCGGCCACTTAGTCCCGATATTGGCTGCAGGGAGCACACGCCAAGATGACGAACCACGACGGACCGCCCAACGGTCCATTCATGGCCAAGGTCGCGCTGACCGCCAATGGCCAGCCGCATACGCTCACCGTCGACACCCGCACCACCCTGCTGGATCTGCTGCGCAACCACCTGGACCTGATGGGGGTCAAGAAGGGCTGCGATCACGGCCAGTGCGGCGCCTGCACGGTGCTGGTGAACGGGGTGCGGATCAATTCGTGCCTGTCTCTGGCCGTGACGCATCAGGGTGACGAGGTCACCACCATCGAGGGCCTCGGCCTGCCCGGCCACCTGCATCCGATGCAGGCGGCGTTCCTGGAGCGCGATGCCTTCCAATGCGGCTATTGCACCCCGGGGCAGATCTGCTCGGCGGTGGGCATGCTGGCCGAGGCGGCGGACGGCGCGCCGAGCCAGGTGACCACCAATCTCGGCGCAAGTGAGATCGCGCTGACCGACGCGGAGATCCGCGAACGGATGAGCGGCAACATATGCCGCTGCTCGGCCTATCCGCAGATTCTCGAGGCCATCCGCGACGTGGCGGAGCAGTCCGCGTGAGGCCGTTCACCTACGAGCGCGCGGTTGACGCTGCCCAGGCGGCGAAGGCGGCGTCGGAGCGGCCTGACGCGCGCTTCCTGGCCGGCGGCACCAACCTGATCGACCTGATGAAGCAGGAGATCGAAAAGCCCGCCCACCTGATCGACCTGCGCGCCCTGCCGCTGGCGGACATCGAGGGCGCGGGGGGTGGCCTGCGGATTGGCGCCATGGCGACCAACAGTGCGGTAGCTGCGGACCGGCAGGTGCGCGAACGCTATCCGGTACTGGCGCAGGCGATCCTCTCCGGCGGCTCGGGCCAGCTGCGCAACAAGGCCAGCGTCGGCGGCAACCTGCTGCAGCGCACCCGCTGCGCCTACTTTTACGACGTCACCAAGCCCTGCAACAAACGCGACCCGGGGGCGGGCTGCGCGGCGATCGGCGGGCTGAACCGCAACGCCGCGATCCTGGGCCAGAGCAGCGCCTGCATCGCCACCCATCCCTCGGACATGGCGGTCGCCTTGAGCGTACTGGACGCGTTGGTGGAAACGGTCAGACCCGATGGCTCCATGCGGACCCTGCCGGTGGACGAGCTGCATCGGCTTCCCGGCGACACGCCCCAGACCGAGACCAGCCTCGTCGCCAGCGAACTGATCACCGCTGTCGTCCTGCCGCCACCGCCGGAAGGGCGACAGAGCTACGCCAAGGCCCGCGACCGCGCCTCCTACGCCGGCGGCCTGGCGTCGGTCGCCGCGGCGGGTGATCGGATCGCTCTGGGCGCGGTGGCGCTGAAGCCATGGCGGGCGCGTCTGACAGAGCAGGCGCTGGCCCAGGGGGCCTCGCCGGCCGAAGCGGCGGACGCCGAACTCGCCCAGGCGCAAGGCTGTGGCGGCAACGACTTCAAGATCAACCTGACCCGCCGGATGATCACGGCGGCGCTCAAGGAACGCTGATGGCCTCGACAACCCTCGCCGACTACGCGGCGCCCAACCCCATCAGCCGCAATCGCTCGGGCATCATCGGCCGGGCGGTGGACCGCTACGAAGGCCCGCTGAAGGTCTCCGGCACCGCGCCCTACGCCTTCGAGGTGGCCACGCCCTCGCCACCGGCCTACGGCGCCCTGACCTGCGCCGCCATCGGCCTCGGAGAGGTCAGCGCGGTGGATGACGCCGCCGCCCGCTCTGCCCCGGGGGTCAAGCTGGTGTGGCACGCGTTCGCCAAGCCTGACGGGCAGGCGGCGGCGGGCGCGCGCGCCTATGTCGGCCAGCAGGCGCCATCGGCGCCGACCTTCGCCAGCCCGCACATTCGCTTCTTCGGCCAGCCGGTGGCGCTGGTGGTCGCCGACACGCCCGAAAACGCCCAGTACGCCGCCGAGCTGATCAAGGTGTCCTATCGAGAGGACCGCGGCGAGTTCGCCTTCGATCCTCTTCAAACGGAGGTCCTCGACGGCGAATCCCGCGTGGGCGACTTCGAGGCGGCCTTTGCCGTCGCGCCGGTGAAGCTGGACGAGACCTATTCCACGCCGATCGAGAACCACTGCCAGATGGAGCCCTGCGCCACCACGGCCTGGTGGGAGGACGGCGCGTTGACGATCCACGCCTCCGTGCAGATGCTCAAGGGTCCGCAGCACGCCCTGGCCGCGGCGTTCGGCATCCCGAACAAGCAGGTGCACCTGATGTCCCGCTACATCGGCGGCGGGTTCGGCGGCAAGGGCTCGACCTACGAAGACATGGAACTGGCGGCCTTCGCGTCGAAGGTCCTGGACCAGCCGGTGCGGATCGCCCTGACTCGCCAGCAGATGTTCAACGCCACCGTCCATCGCCCGGCGACGGTGCAGCGGGTGCGGCTGGGGGCGACGCCGGACGGGCGACTGACGGCCTTCTCGCTGGAGGCGGCGACCCATTGCGCGCGGGACAATGTCTTCGTGGAGCGGGCGGCCAACTTCTCGCGCGCCCTCTACGCCGCGCCGAACCGGCTCACCGGCCATTCCTTGCACAAGCTGGACATCGCTGTCGCCAGCGCCATGCGGGCGCCGGGCGAGGCGCCGGGGATGATGAGCCTGGAATGCGCCATGGACCAGCTGGCCGAACAGCTGGGCCTGGACCCCATCGAGCTGCGCATCCGCAACGAACCCGACGCCCACCCGGAGACCGGCCAGCCGCATTCGGAGCGGATGCTGGTGGAATGCATGACCGACGGGGCCAAGCGGTTCGGCTGGGACAAGCGCAACCCGAAACCCGGCCAGGTGCGCGACGGCGACTGGCTGGTGGGCATGGGCATGGCGGCCGCCATTCGCGGCAACTTCCTGCTGCCGGCCAAGGCCAATATCCGCATCGAGGCGGACGGAACCGTGGTGTTGCGCCAGGGGATGACCGACATCGGCACGGGCTCCTACACCATACTGGCCCAGATCACCGCCGAGACCATGGGCGTGCCGCTGGAGCAGGTGGTGGTGGAGATCGGCGATTCCGGCTTTGCCCCCACTCCCGGCTCCGGCGGCCAGTTCGGCGCCGCCAGCGCCGGCTCGGCGGCGTTCGAGGCGGGCATGGTGATGCGCAAGACCCTGGCGGGTCTGGCCATCGCAGACCCGGCCTCGCCTCTGTTCAGGGCCAGCGAAGCCGAGGTGGATTTCCGCGATGGACTAATCACCGCCTCCAACAGGTCCGAGACCCTCGCCGCCCTGATCTCCCGGCAGGCGCCTGCAGGGATCGAGGTCGAAGGCGACTCGCGCCCGGTGGCTCAATCTCGGGACTATTCCCAGCACGCTTTCGGCGCCCACTTCTGCGAAGTCGGGGTGCATGTGGTGACTGGCGAGGTGCGGTTGAGGCGGATGCTGGGCGCCTTCGCCTGCGGCCGCATCCTCAACGCCAAGATGGCGCGCAGCCAGATCACCGGCGGCATGATTTGGGGCGTCGGCTCGGCGCTGACCGAGTTCAACGCCGTGGACCCGCGCTATGGGAGCCTGATCAATCAGGATCTGGGCGGCTACCTGGCGCCGGTGCACGCCGACATCGTCGACCTGGACGCCTACTTCCTGGACGAGGTGGACGACAAGGCCAATCCCCTCGGCATCAAGGGCGTGGGCGAGGTCGGCATCTGCGGCGCCGGGGCGGCGGTGGCCAATGCGGTCTACAACGCCTGTGGCGCCAGGGTGCGCGATTATCCGATCACGCCGGACAAGGTGCTGCCGTTCCTGCCGGAGGTTTGAGGGCGACGTTGTAAATCGCGGGTCCATCCCCATTTATGCGGCCCGACAGCCACATAGCTGGGAGCAGCAGCATGATCGAACGCAGGCCTTTCACTGATCTGGGTGGCGCCGACCATGGCTGGCTCAAGGCGCGGCACCATTTCTCCTTCGCCAACTACCATGATCCGAAGCGGATGAGCTGGGGCGCCCTGCGCGTCTGGAACGACGACGAGATCGCGCCGCAGTCAGGCTTTCCGCCACATCCGCACTCGGACATGGAGATCATCACCTACATCCGCGACGGGGCGATCACCCATCAGGACAGTTTAGGCAACACAGGCCGCACGGGCGCCGGCGACGTGCAGGTGATGTCGGCGGGCTCCGGCGTGCGGCACGCGGAGTACAATCTGGAGCCGGAGCTGACGCGGCTGTTCCAGATCTGGATCCAGCCGGACGCGCGCGGCGGGCCGCCGTCCTGGGGGACCAAGCCGTTCCCCAAGGGCGACCGCTCCGGCAGGTTCGTGACATTGGCCTCAGGGCGGCCCGGCGATGAGGACGCCCTGCCGATCCGCGCCGACGCGCGGGTGGTGGGCGCGACGATCAAGGCCGGTGAGACGGTCACCTATGACATCGACCCGGGCAGGCGCGCCTATCTGGTCGCCGCGGCGGGGACGGTGGACGTGAACGGCGTGACGCTCGGCCCCCGCGACGGCGCGGCGGCCACAGGCGAGCCCAAGCTGACCATCACCGCCAGCGAAGATGCTGAGGTAGTGCTGGTGGATTCGCTCTGATATCTGCTCCGGATAGCGGCCAAAGGACCGATATCCTAAGATCACTTTATGTCGAGGAGTTCGCACCAACCAGACGATGAGCGCGCGCGGATGATGATCGTGCGAGCGCGTGAAACCTTTGTCCAACTGGCTGAAAGCCATGGGCTTTCTCTGGAATGGATTGACGACGCCCCGGTCGAACTCTGTGCGCTCTTGCCCAAACAGCCCGGTTTGGACTGGTCACTCTCCCTCTTGCTCCAAAACGAAGACGAGCTCTGCATTCAAAGCGAATGGTTCGCCGTCGAGTGGTTTCCAGCGTACCATCCGAAACGCGAAGCCGAATTTATCGAAGCCCTTGATGGATTGCTTTCGGGAACAGTCCAGCTTGTGTGCAAATTCGGCCGCCGCAAGCAGACGCCCTATTCGGTTGCACTCCGCACTGACACTGGGTCCTTGCATCAGTACTATGATGGCTTCCACCTTGGTTGCGCCTCCGGAACAATCGTGTTGCGCAACGGATCGGTTCCCGTCGCCGAAGGCAGAGGTCAGCTTTTGTCGGTCATGACATAGGCGGCATCACATCGCCGGCGCCGTCTCACGCATCAGCAGCGCCGCGACCACGCCCACAGCCGACGCCGCGATCAACCACCAGGCGGGCCAGAGGACATCGCCGGTGCGGTGGATCAGCCAGGTCACCATCGGCTGGGTGATCCCGCCCATCACCGCTACGGCGCAGGCGTAGAGCAGCGCCAGCGAGGTCCCGCGCACCGGCTTGGGCAGGGACTCGGTTACGCTCACCAGACCCGCAGCCGCCGCGGCCTGGCCGAGGGCGCTGAGCACCAGGGTGGCGACCAGCAGGCTCGGCGCGTCGCGATGCGCGGCGGCCAGGGCGAACATCGGCCAGGTGGCCAAGAGCAGCAGCAGCCGTGGCCAGATCATCAGCGGCTTGCGGCCGAACTTGTCGGACAGGGCGCCGGCGCCGAGGCTGAAGACGATGGTCGACACCCCGTTCACCACCGGCGCGGCGAAGGAGACATTCGCCGTCATGTGCAGGATCTGGCCGGCGTAGGTGGTCATGTAATTCAGAATGTAGAACTGCACCGTGGAGGCGACGACGATCATCATGCCCAGGGCGATGACGCCCCACGGCGCGCGGGAGGGCCCCTCCTGCGGCTCGGCCTCGTGCAGGGTCTCCGGCAGGTCGCGGCGGATCATGACGCCGATGGGCAGCAGGATCGCCCCGGCCAGGAAGGCGATCCGCCAGCCCCAGTCGGTCATGGCGTGGGCGCCCAGCGAACGGGTGAGGACCAGGCCGAGGATCCCGGCGGCCAGGGTGGCGAACCCTTGCGTGGCGTATTGCCAGGCGCCGGTAAAGCCGCGCCGGCCGGGCGGAGCGGCCTCCACCAGCCAGGTGGTGGCGACGCCGATCTCGCCGCCGACGGACAGGCCCTGGATCAGCCGGGTGGCGACCACGATCACCGGCGCGGCCCAGCCGATCTGGGCATAGGTGGGCGTGGCGGCCATCATCAGCATGGTCACGCCCATCAGGCCGAAGGACAGCATCATCGCCGGCTTGCGCCCGACCCGGTCCGCCATCAGGCCCAGCAGCAGGGCGCCGAGGGGGCGGGTGAGGAATCCCGCGCCGAACGTCGACAGCGAGAGCATCAGGCTGATGAACGGCGTCTTGGCCGGAAAGAAGGCGTGGCCGATCGCCGCCGCGAAGAAGGCGTAGGTCAGAAAATCGTAACATTCCAATGCATTGCCGACCACCGCCGCGGTCATGTGGCGGCGTTTGAGGGTGGGGGAGGCGGTGACGCTTGTCATTTGACCTTTTCTAACTCGTTCCCCAGGGCTTGTGCCTGGGGTCCATTGGACTCGGTCTGAAGGGAGTCGCGCTCGGCCCGACGGGCCGCGCTCAACCTCGACCCTGTCGCGCTCAATGGGCCCCAGGCACAAGGCCTGGGGAACGCGGTGTGTGTTGGCTGCGACAGCTCTTCGCCCAACGCCCTTCGCGGGGATGAGCGGAACAGCTCACCCGAAATCATCCACGAACGCCACCACCCGGGCGATCACTTCCGGGTCCTGGGCGATCAGGCGGTGGCCCAGGCCGTCCAGGGGAAACAGCTCGGCGCCGGGCCAGCGGGCGGCCATTTCCTGGGAGTTGCCGAACGGGCACTGTTCGTCGTCCATGGAGTGCAGGATCAGCGCCTGGGCGGTCATCTGGGGGATTTCGGCCTCGACCATCGCGTGACCGCCGGCGCGGCCTTCCCATTCAACGGCCATGATCTCGGCGGCGCGATCGACCACCTCGGGATCGGCGCCGCGCTCCAGCTGCCGGTCCTTCCAGCGCCGGCTCCAGTCGTCGCCGTCCCGCCCCTTGGTGCGCGGCATGGGCGAGGAGATCATCACCGCCTTGTTCACGCTCAGCCCGTGCGACAGGGCGTAGATGCTGGCCGGGCAGCCGAAGGAATGGCCGACGATGGAGTCGATCGGACCCAAGGCCTTGGCCACGGCGACCACCGCTTCGCCGGCCGACTCCACCGAATGGGTCTCGGCGGGGGAAAAGCCGTGGCCCGGCAGGTCGAGCACGACCACGGCGCGGTAGATGTCGGCGAAGGCGTCGATCAAGGGGCTCCAGAGGGCGTTGTCGTCCTCCCAGCCGTGCACCAGCAGGGTCGCCGGACCATCGCCAAGCCGCCAGGCCATCACCGGGCCGTTGGGGGTGTCGACTTCGAGGTCCTGGGCGTCGGCCAGCCGGCGGGCCAGCCTCGGCCGCACCCGGCGCTTGGGCTTGGCGGCCTCCTCCAGTAAGGCCTTGGCCTCGGCGTCCAAAGCGGGATCGCTCAAATCCGTCATCGATTCAAATGTCCTGATGCAAGGCGTTCAATGGCGCCACGTTGGCCCAATCCGCCGCGCGGCGCCAGCGGGTCCGCCCGCCCCTTTGACAAGGTCGGGATGAGGGCGACTTTGAATGCGGCGCTAAACCTGCCTGAGGCCTCCACGTAAGCCTCACCCCTGACCTGTCGCAGGGCAAGGCGGACCCTCAGGTCTCACCGTCACGGCCTCCTGAGACCAGCGCCGCGCCACACGCGCCTCTAGCTCGGATAGCCGCGCATCCAGGCCATCGCCGCCGGGCGCGCGCGTCGATACGCCAGCGTGTAAGGCGATCTCGGCCGTGGTGGCGCCGAGCATCTCGGCGAAGATCGCGACCTCGGCGGCGGTAAGCTCCCGCTGGTCCTTGAACACCAGGGCCAGATCGGCCGCGGTCATGCCGCTGGCGACAGCCAGGGCCTCACGGGTCAGGAGCCGTTCGGCCATGCGCGCGTTGAACCACTCCCCGTCGAAGAAAAGCGCCATGTCTGACCCTTCGGCTGGCCCGGGACTTGCTTGCCTTGGGAGGCTGCACCGCCCCTGCTTACCGGAAGCGTCCCATGTCCGTCATCGCCTCGTTCGTCGTCAAAGCCCTGGACCTGGTCGTCGTGACGCTGATTTTCACCGCGCTAAGCTAGACGCGACCTCAGCGGTCGTTGAAGTCGATCTCGCGCCGCGAGGCGACGATGGTGACGATGAAGCCGGCCAGCACGTCCAGCAGAACCATCAGGGTGAGCAGGAAGAAGGCCGAGGTGGCGAAGGCGGGGATCAGCAGGAATTCCACCAGGCAGATGATGAACAGGATCATCGAGAGCGAGTGGTTGACGATCGCCACCTGACGGCTGGTGGTGGATTTGAGCAGTTCGATGAACAGCACCACCAGGGCGCCGGCCAGCAGCAGGTCGGCAAGGCTTACCGGCCACAAGGTGTGCGAGGCGGTGCGGATAGAGAACAGCTGCGCCGACATCCGCTCCGGCGCGCCACTGCCGCCAAACCCGCCGGCGACGGTCAGGGCGAGCAGGTTGTAAGCGAGCACGGGCAGGGCGAGCAGCGGAAAGGCGGCGAACATTTTGGTCCCCCTAGGGCGTCCAATGACGGCCTTATGCTTAAGCCTAGCCCAGTTCGTGCCGACAACGCAAAACGCCGCACCTTGAGCGCGATCGTCCAGGCGCCCAGATAATCAGGTCCAGGCGCAATTCGTGCTACGAGCGCGCTGGCGAACAGGTTGAACCAGCAAGGCGCAAGGCCGTGAAGTCGAACATTGAGATCGTCGAAGTCGGCGCCCGCGACGGGCTGCAGAACGAGAGCGCGCTGCTGAGCGTCGAGGACCGGATGGATTTCATCGCCCGGCTGGAGGCCTGCGGCGTCAAGCGGCTAGAGGCGGTGTCCTTCGTCAATCCCAAGCGGGTGCCGCAGATGGCCGGGGCCGAGGAGATCATGGCCGCCTTGCCCCACGCGCCGGGTCGTTCGCGCATCGGCCTGGTTTTGAACGAACGCGGCTGGGACCGCGCCGTGGCGGCGGGGGTGGACGAGGCCAATGTGGTGGTCTGCGCCAGCGACGGTTTCGGCATCCGCAACCAGGGCGCCAGCGTCACCGAACAGGTGGCGGCCATGGCGGCGATCGCCGCGCGCCAGAAGGCGGAGGGCGGACCGCCGCTGTCGATGACCATCTCGGTGGCCTTCGGCTGCCCCTTCGACGGCGAGGTGTCCGAGGACCAGGTCGTGGCCATCGCCCGGGAGGCCGCGGCGGCCGGGATCGGCGAGATCGCGCTGGGCGACACGATCGGGGTCGCCGACCCCTGGACGGTGCGCAAGCGGCTGGAGGCGGTGCGCAAGGCGGCGCCGGACGCGCGCATGAGGCTGCATTTCCACAACACCCGCAACACCGGCCTGGCCAACGCCTATGCCGGGCTGGAGGGCGACGTGGACGTGCTGGACGCCAGCTGCGGCGGCATCGGCGGCTGCCCCTTCGCCCCGGACGCCACCGGCAACATCGCCACCGAGGACCTGGTCTATATGCTGGACCGGGCTGGGGTGGAGACGGGCCTGGACCTGGGTCGGCTGATCGAGACCGGCAAGTGGGTGGCCGACAAGCTCGGCAAGGCCCCGCCGTCGGCGCTGACGCGGGCGGGGGTTTTTCCGAAGGGGTGACCGCTGACAGTCAGCCCGGCTCGCCGCTGAATGGACCTCGCGCGCACCTTCCTCCGGTACGCGGCGGGCCGCTTTCAGGCGGGAACTCAGGCGTGTCCTGAACATTGAAGCCGGATCAGAAATCGGCGCGCCAGGTCGGCTTTCGCCGGGCGCGCTGACGACGCGACTTCCCTACAGGGCCACAACTTTCAGGATTTGCATCATGACCGAGGCCCAATCCACGACAGACTCTCCGAACCCGCTGATTTTCGCGGGCAAGGTCAACGGAACGCCGGTGTTCAACGCCGCCGGCGAACGCATCGGCCATATTCAGGACCTGGCCATCGGCAAGATGACGGGCCAAGTCGCCTACGCCATTTTGTCCTTCGGCGGATTTCTGGGCATTGGCGAAAAGCACCATCCTGTCCCCTGGTCGATCCTCACCTACGACCCGGTCAATCATGGCTATATCGTTCCGCGCGATAAGGAACAGCTGCGCCTCGCGCCCTCCTATGACCTGGGTGAACTGGCCGACTTGGGCGACCCGGATGAGCGCCGCAAAATGATAGCGGAACACTGGGGGCCGTTCATCTAACCGGCATTCACCGGATGGGCAGCCTCGACACGTTCGCCCGGATCGCCCGAGGGTAAGCCCAGCGGACCCCGCGCCGGGCGCCGCGATGAGCATCTCAACGGACCCGAACCCGAATTGGTCTGCTTGCGCCGGTCTCGTCTGATCGGTTACCTGCGCGGCAAACCATCCAGGGAGAACGCCCGTGAGCGACGGCCAAGTGTTTCCGGTGCCCGAGGCCTGGGCCAAGCGCGCCCACATGAACGCGGCCGGTTATGACGCGGCGTGGAAGCGGGTCGAGGTGGACCCCGACGGCTTCTGGACCGACGTGGCCAAACGCCTGGACTGGATCAAGCCGTTCACTCAGGTCAAGGATGTCTCCTTCGACGCCAAGGATTTCCACATCCGCTGGTTCGCCGACGGGGTTCTGAACGTCTCGGCCAACTGCCTGGACCGGCACCTGCCCACCCGGGCCAACGACATCGCCATCATCTGGGAGGGCGATGATCCGAAGAGCAGCCGCAAGATCACCTATGCCGAGGCCCACGCGGAAACCTGCCGCATGGCCAATGTGCTAAAACAGCACGGCGTCAAGAAGGGCGACCGCGTCACCATCTACCTGCCGATGATCCCCGAGGCCGCCTTCGCCATGCTGGCCTGCACCCGGATCGGCGCGGTGCATTCGGTGATCTTCGGCGGCTTCTCGCCCGATTCTATCTCCGGGCGTATCCAGGATTGCGACTCACGGATTGTCATCACCGCCGACGAGGGCGTGCGCGGCGGCAAGGTGGTGCCGCTGAAGCTGAACGTCGACGAAGCGCTGAAGGCCTGCCCGGACGTGAAGGATGTGATCGTCATCCAGCACACCGGCGCCAAGGCGCCCATGACCGCAGGCCGAGATCATTCCTATACGGAAGATCGCGCCAGCGTCTCGGCCGACTGCCCGCCCGAGCCCATGGGCGCGGAGGACCCGATGTTCATCCTCTATACCTCGGGGTCGACCGGAAAGCCCAAGGGGGTGCTGCACACCACCGGCGGCTACCTGACCTGGGCGTCGTGGACCCACGAGCTGGTGTTCGACTACCGCCCCGGCGAAATCTTCTGGTGCACCGCTGACGTGGGCTGGGTCACCGGCCACAGCTACATCGTGTACGGACCATTGGCCAACGGCGCGACGACGCTGATCTTCGAGGGTGTGCCCAACCATCCCACCACCTCAAGGTTCTGGGAGGTGATCGACAAGCATCAGGTGGAAATCTTCTACACCGCCCCCACCGCCCTGCGCGCCTTGATGCGCGAAGGCGACGCGCCGGTGCAGAAGACCTCGCGCAAGTCCCTGCGCCTGCTGGGCACCGTCGGCGAGCCGATCAATCCGGAAGCCTGGCTCTGGTATCACCGGGTCGTGGGTGAAGGCCGCTGTCCCATCGTCGACACCTGGTGGCAGACCGAGACCGGCGCCTGCCTGGTCTCGCCGCTGCCGGGCGCGACGCCGCTGAAGCCCGGTTCGGCCACCAAGCCGCTGCCTGGGGTGAAGCTGCAACTGGTGGACGCCGACGGCAAGGTGCTGGAGGGCGCGACCCAGGGCAACCTCTGCATCACCGATAGCTGGCCGGGCCAGATGCGCACCGTCTACGGTGACCACGACCGCTTCATCTCAACCTACTTCACCACCTATCCCGGCAAGTATTTCACCGGCGACGGCTGCCGGCGGGACGAGGACGGCTACTACTGGATCACCGGCCGGGTGGACGACGTGATCAACGTCTCCGGCCACCGGCTGGGCACCGCCGAGATCGAGAGCGCCCTGGTGGCCCACCACGACGTCGCCGAGGCGGCGGTGGTCGGCTACCCGCACGACATCAAGGGCCAGGGCATCTACGCCTATGTCACCCTGAAGGTCGGGGTCGCGGCCACCGAGGAACTGCGCGCCGAGCTGATCAAATGGGTCCGCCGCGAGATCGGCCCCTTCGCCGCCCCCGACGTGATCCAATGGGCCCCCGGCCTGCCCAAGACCCGCTCCGGCAAGATCATGCGCCGCATTTTGCGCAAAGTGGCCGAGGGCGATGTGAGCAACCTCGGCGACACGACGACCCTGGCCGATCCCGGCGTGGTGACCGATCTGGTGGATAATCGGGTGGGCGCGAAGGGGTAGGATCAAATCCCGCGCCATCCAATTATCCCCGTTCCCCAGGCCTTGTGCCACAAGGGCGGGGGAACGCGTTTGTTTTGACTTCTCAGAACCGCCGCGGCGCCCGCATCTGCGCCACCCAGGCCTTCGACTCATGCGCAATCCACCCCTTCGCATGGGCCTCGTCTCTGAACCCGGTGACCTTGTCCTTGTGGCCGCTGGCCCAGACGATCTCCACCGACCATTCGGAGAAGAATCCGCCGGCTTTCGGCGTCATGATGGGCTCGTCAGGCATGGGCCGGGTTATGCCATGCCAATCGACTAAACAGAAAGCGTTGCATCCAAACCCTCGGTTGGCGCGTATGTGACCCGTCGGGGCGGCTGCCCGGGAGCTGTTTATGCCCTTCGCCGATCGATTCACTGTCGCCCTGATCGCGGCGACTTTGGCCCTGGCCGCCGCGCCCGCCTTCGCGGCCGAACCGGCGCCGATCGTCAGCGTGACGCCCGACCCCCTCGGCGCGGCCGGCGTAATCCATGGCCAGGTGGACATCGGTGCGCCGCGCGCGGTGGTCTGGGCGATCATGACCGACTGCGCTCGAACGGCGTCGCTGATGATCAACGTCAAATACTGCCATGTGCTGCAACGCGACCCCGCCGGGCGCTGGGACGTGCGCGAGCAGGTGAGCAAGGCGTCCCTGCTGCCCAGCGTGCGCGTCGTGATGCGCTCCGACTTCGACGCCCCGCACACGGTGCAGTTCCACCGCACCGATGGCGACTTCAAGATCCTGGAAGGCGAGTGGCGGCTGGAGCCGCTGGATGGCGGCGGTCGCACGCGCGTCTTCTATGTCAGCCGCATGTCAGCGCCCTTCGCCGCGCCGGGCTTCCTCATGCGCGCGGCGCTGCGGACGGACCTGCTGGCGACGTTGGTAAATCTCAGGAAAGCGGGCGAACTCGAGGCCGCCGCCCACTAACGGCGAAGCCGGGCCTTGAGGCCGCCGCAAACCACAGGCAGTGGAAGGGCGACACGCTCGCCCGGAGATACGCATGAGACGCTTGGCCCTGTTCGCCTCCGCCCTGGTTCTGGCCGGCGGCGCGGCAAACATCGCGACAGCCCAGGCCCCCACGCCGCCAATCACCGCGCCGGTGGTGAACTATCACGTCCGCGTGCTGCCCAACGGGCTGACGCTCTACACCGTGCTCGACAAGACCACGCCCAACGTCACTGTCCAGGTCTGGTACGGCGTTGGCGCCAAGAACGATCCGCCGGGGCGCTCCGGCTTCGCCCACCTGTTCGAGCACCTGATGTTCAAGGGCGCCCGCGACATGCCGCCGGAGTACATGGACCGGCTGACCGAGGACGTGGGCGGGTTCAACAACGCCTCCACCATGGACGACGCCACCGAATATCACGAGGTGATCCCGGCCAATCACTTGCAGCGGCTGCTATGGGCCGAGTCTGAGCGCCTGAGCAGCCTAGTGGTGGACGAGGCCAACTTCGAATCCGAGCGCAAGGTGGTGGAGGAGGAGCTGCGCCAGCGGGTGCTGGCCGACCCCTACGGCCGTCTGTTCAGCCTGGACGTGCCGGAGGCGTCCTGGACGGTCCACCCCTATCACCGTCCGCCGATCGGCTCGATCGCCGACCTGGATTCCTCAACCCTTGCCGACGTGCGCGCCTTCCACGCGACCTACTACCGGCCCGACAACGCCCACCTGATCGTGGTCGGAAACTTCGATCCACGGCAACTCGACGCCTGGGTCGACCAGTATTTCGGGCCGATCGCGCGACCCTCCACGCCGATTCCGCGTGTTGTCGCCGTCGAGCCGCCGCGCACGGGCGCGAAGACTATCGACGTCTACGGACCCAACGTGCCCCTGCCGGCGGTGGTGATGACCTGGGCCGCGCCGAACGCCGCCAGTCCGGACGCCGCCGCGCTGAAGGTGCTGGACGGGATACTCACCACCGGCAAGTCCTCGCGGCTCTATGAGGCGCTGGTCTATCACCAGCAGATCGCCACCCAGGTGTTCTCCAACCCCGACCTTCGCCAGCAGCCGGGCATCTTCCAGGTCGGCGCGATCATGGCTGCGGGCAAGACCGCCGCCGACGGCGAGACCGCGCTGCGGGCCGAGCTCGACAAGCTTCGCGCGGCGCCCATCAGCGCCGCCGAACTGGCCTCGGCCAAGAACCAGCTGATCTCCCAGGTGCTGCACGGCCGCGAGACCATCGAGGGCCGCGGCAGCGAGCTCGGCGAGGCCATCGTCACCGAAGGCGGCCCGGCCAAGGTCAACAGCGACGTCGCCGACATCGAGGCGGTCAACCCCGCCGACGTCCAGCGCGTGGCGCGGAAATACCTCATCGACGATCGGCGGGTCACGCTGATCTACGGACCCGACAGCGAGCGGCCGCCCGGCCAGCCGGACGTGCTGGTGCAGGACACGCCGCAGGTCCAGGCGACGCCGCTGCCGCCGACGAGCCAATTGGCGGTAGCCGAGACCCTGCCGGAGGACCAACGCGCCAAGCCGCCGACGCCCGACGCCGCCGTCGCCGCGGTGCTGCCGACCCCGGTCGAGCGCACGTTGAAGAATGGCCTGCGGGTGATCGTCGCCAAGACCAGCGACCTGCCGATCGTCACCGCCGAGCTGACGGTCAAGAACGGCGCGGCGCTGGACCCGCATGGGCTGGCCGGCCTCTCGGGCCTGACCACCGACCTGCTGGCGCAGGGAACCGCGACCCGGTCGGCGACCCGGATCGCCACCGAGATCGAGGCGCTGGGCGGCTCGCTCGGCTCCGGGTCGGGTTACGACTCTTCCGCTGTCACCCTGTCGAGCCTCGCGACCACCCTGCCCCAGGCGCTGCCGGTGCTGGCCGACGTGGTGCGCCATCCGGCCTTCGCCCAGGACGAGCTCGACCGCCTGCGGGCACAGAAGCTGGATGACCTCGCCGTGACGATGCAGGAGCCGGGTGCGCTGGCGGGCATGGCCGCCTCGCGCCTGGTGTTCGGCGAAGGGCCTTACGGCCACCCCGCCGACGGCTCGCCCGCCTCCCTGGCGCGCATCACCCGCGCCGACGTCACGGCCCAGTACGTCCGTCTTTATCGCCCCGACCAGGCGGTGCTGGTGCTGACCGGCGACATCGATCCGGAGACCGGCTTCGCCATGGCCGAGCGGGCGTTCGGCGACTGGACCAATCCCGCCGGCCCCGCGCCGGAGCCAGCCGCACAACCCACAACGCCTGGCCATCGCGTGCTGGTCGTCGACCTACCGGGAACAGGCCAGGCCGCGGTGCTGGTGGCCGGCCGCTCCATCGCCCGCCACGATCCGGACTTCGACGCGGTCGAGGTGGCCAACGGCGTGCTCGGCGGCGGCTATTCGGCCAGGCTGAACGAGGAGGTGCGGGTCAAGCGCGGCCTCAGCTACGGCTCCGGCAGCCAGCTGGCCGCCCGCCGCGAAGCCGGCCTGTTCGAGGCCTCGGCCCAGACCAAGAACGAGTCCGCCGACGAGGTGGCCGGGCTTCTATTGGCCGAGATCGGCAGGCTGGACACGGCGCCGGCGTCTTCCGCGGAACTGGACGCCCGCAAATCCACCCTCACCGGCGAGTTCGGCCGCGCCGCCGCCACCGGCGACGGTTTGGGCCGGCTGCTGGCCCAGGATGTGGTGGAGGACATCGCGCCCCAGGACGTGGACCACTACATCGCCCGCACCGAGGCGGTCACCCCGGCCCAGGCGCAAGCCGCCGCTGCGCGCCTGGTCGACCCGGCCAAGGCCGACGTGATCATCGTCGGCGACGCCAAACTGTTCCTCCCGGCGCTGAAGAAACGGTTCGGAACGGTGGATGTGGTGGCGGCGGACAAGCTGGACCTGGACGCGCCGGATTTGGGGGCGGCGGCGGAGAACTGACGGCGGCTAAAGCCCGTTCACGACCGCCTGGATGATCGGCACGGCCCAGCCCAGGCCGGTGGCGGTCGCCGCCACCGTGATCAGCGTGTTGAGCCCCGCCGACAGGATGGCCTGAGCGATCGGCGCCGCCAGACCCACCAGGGCCGCCTTGGCGCCGTCGACCGTCGCCTGAATCAGGCTCTGGGCCTGGGCGGGGGTTATGGTTCCGGCCGCATTGTCCGCCTCGATGGCGGCGAGGGCGGCGGTGAGATCCTGGGCCAGCTGCACGAGGGTGGCCTGGCTCGCCGGCGCCGCCCCTCCGGCCGCGGCCTTGATCGCGGCGAGAACCTGTTGCTCGACGGCGGCTACATTGATCGCCATGGTTCGCGCTCCCTCAGCCCTTCGGCGTTTCTTTGGTCACGATCTGCGATAGGCCCAGCTCGAACAGGGGCTGCTGGGTCGTGGCGATGTTCGCGGGCAGGCAGGCAGGCGGCGCCGGCAAACCGGCCTGCAGATCGGCGAGCTGCTTTTCGAGCTGTATGGCCTGCTGGTCGACCGCCGGGTTCTGCGGGACATTGTCCGCGCGCACCTTCTCCAGGTCGGCTTTGACGGTGGCGAACAGGGGTGCGACGCTAGTCGCGTCACAGGCCGGCGCCGGCTGCTGCAGCTGCGCGAACAGCGTCTTCTCGTCGGTCTGAGCCTGCTGTGCATCCGCCAGCACCTTGGGATTCGGCGGCGGCGGGAACAGGATATGGATGGGCGTGCATCCGGCAAGCAGCGGCGCGATCGCGCTCGCTGCGGCGATCGCGACCAGCCGCCGCGCACGTTTGTGCGAAGTCATTTCGCCCCCCGAATTCCTGATTGTTCGTTTCAGAACTCCACGCCCTCAGATTGAACAACTCCCGGGGGAAATCAAGCCGCATCTTCCCCTTGACCTTGCCACACGTTGCAGACGCGGTTCGGGGCGGTTGGCGTGGTGGCCGCCGACAAGCTGGGCCTGGGCGCGCCGGATTTTGGGGCTGACGGCGTGGCGGAGCCCTAGAGCCTTGCGGCCTATTTCATCACCGCCTCGGAATCGACCAGGGTCACGTCATGCATCATGCCGAGGTAGGCGTCGTAGTAGGCCTTGTGTGAAACGCCCACCACGTTGAGAACCCGGGCGCCCGGGTGGCTGGCGAAGGCGGCGACGACATTGGCGACCATGCGAAGGTTGCGAACTTCCCAATCGGCCACGTATTGGCGCCCGTATCGCGCCGGGGAGGGCTCGCGGAGCGCGGCGCCGAAATCGGCCTTGATGTTCTCGTTGAGCGTCTGCGGTTCATTGACGAAGCGATAGAGCTTGAGCACGTCCTTAGGCGTCTGCAGGCGCGCCTCCATCTGCTGTTCGCGCGCGACGGCCTTCGACGGCGAGACCTTCCAGGCCGCCCCAATGGCGTCGGCGTAGGGCTGACCTTCGTCGGGCACCGCGCCGTCCGAGGTGTGGTCGTCGACCAGGTAGACCCGCTCCAGTCCAAGGCGCGCCGCTAGGGTCGCGGCGATCTCATAGGTCTCGTTGGGCTTGGCGCCGACGCGTTCGACCAGCTTCAGCGTATCCTCAGTGATCCCGTCGCCCGTGTGACGTTCGGCGGGCGCCAACCGGAGCCACTGCACCCTGGCGGACGGCCGCTCCCCGGCGGCCAGGAACAGCGCGGCGAGCCGGCGGCGCGCGGCCGGACTGGGGTTGGCCGGCCAGGTCGCCAGCATCTTGTCGATCTCGCCGGCGGCGGCGGGCCCGTCCATGCCGATGGCCTTCTGGGCCACGTCCGGAGACACGCACCAGGCATCATAGCTGCCGGGATAGGTCGCCCCATAGCGCCGGAGCAGGTCGCACTGTTCGCCCGATACATTCTCGGCGGTGACGATATCCGGGTGAAAGGCGGCCAGCTTGTCGAGCAGCGCCGACATCATGGCGCCGTCCACCTTCAATCCCTCCGACAGATGTGGGCTGCCCAGCGTCAGCACCTGGGTCGGCGCCCCGGCCTGGCTGCCCTTCCAGTCCCGCGGATCGAAGGCTGGCGTTTGGGCAACGGCCGCGCCTGCCCAGACCTCTATCAGAAGCGCGGCGGCTTGGGCCAGAATGAGTTTTTGCATGGTCCACCCCGGAGACGGTCGAGCGCACACCTCGCGGCTCCGGCATTGAGAGGTCAACTTACGCTTTGGTAAGGCTCACCTCCTTGTGAGGCCTTCGACCTTGGAAACGCCTGCAAATAACCAGCGCCGCCACGCACACGTTTTCATCTGGCACGCCCCGCCTCAACGCGCTTAGAAGGACGCCTCGTCTAAAGTCGATAGGCTTCTCCCATGCGCAGCATCCGCCATTTCGTGAACGGCCAGGCCTTTGAGGGCCGTTCGGATCGGTTCGGGGACGTGTTCGATCCCAATATCGGCGAGGTTCAGGCCAAGGTGGCGCTGGCCAGCGAGAGCGACCTGGATCAGGCCGTGCAGGCGGCGCTGACCGCGCAGACCAAGTGGGCCGCAACCAATCCCCAGCGCCGGGCGCGGGTGATGTTCGAGTTCAAGCGGCTGGTCGAGGCGCGGATGCAGGAACTGGCCGAGCTGCTGTCCTCCGAGCACGGCAAGGTGATCGCCGACTCCAAGGGCGACCTCCAGCGCGGCCTTGAGGTGATCGAGTTCGCCTGCGGCATTCCGCATGCCCTCAAGGGCGAATACACCGAAGGCGCCGGGCCGGGCATCGACGTCTATTCCATGAGACAGCCTTTAGGCGTGGTGGCGGGCATCACCCCGTTCAACTTCCCCGCCATGATCCCGATGTGGATGTTCGGCATCGCCATCGCCGTCGGCAACAGCTTTATCCTCAAGCCCTCCGAGAAGGACCCCTCCGTGCCGGTGCGCCTGGCCGAGCTGTTCATGGAGGCGGGCGCGGCGGCGGGTCAGGACGTCAAGGGCGTGCTCAACGTGGTGCACGGCGACAAGGTGGCGGTGGACGCCATCCTGCATCACCCGCTGATCAGGGCGGTGAGCTTCGTGGGCTCCTCGGACATCGCCTCTCACGTCTATTCAACCGGCGCGGCCAACGGCAAGCGGGTGCAGGCCATGGGCGGGGCCAAGAACCACGGGATCATCCTGCCCGACGCCGATTTCGACCAGGCGACCCGCGACATCATCGGCGCGGCCTATGGCTCGGCCGGCGAGCGCTGCATGGCCTTGCCGGTGGTGGTTCCTGTCGGTGCCAAGACCGCCGAGACGGTGCGGAGCAAGGTCCTGGCGGAGATCGAGACCTTGAAAGTCGGCGTCTCCTCCGACCCCGCCGCCCAGTACGGGCCAGTGGTCAGCGCCGCGCATCGCAAGAAGATCGAGGACTACATCGCCCTGGGCGTCCACGAGGGCGCCGAGCTGGTGGTCGATGGCCGGGACTTCAAGCTGCAGGGCTATGAGAAGGGCTTCTTCATCGGCCCGACCCTGTTCGACCACGTCACGCCCACGATGAAGACCTATCAGGACGAGATCTTCGGCCCCGTGCTGCAGATCGTCCGCGCCGAGACCCTCGACGAGGCCATCGCCCTGCCCTCCAAGCACCAATACGGCAACGGCGTCGCCATCTTCACCCGCAGCGGCCGTGCGGCGCGGGAGTTCGCCTCCAAGGTCGAGGTGGGCATGGTGGGGATCAATGTGCCGATCCCCGTCCCCGTCGCCTACCACACCTTCGGCGGCTGGAAGCGCTCGGCCTTCGGCGACACCAACCAGCACGGCATGGAAGGCGTCAAGTTCTACACCAAGGTCAAGACCATCACCGCCCGCTGGCCGGAGGGCGATGTGACCGACTCCGCCTTCGTCATCCCGACCATGAACTGAGGGGACGCCCGCATGCTCCGAGCCATCCGCAACCTCTTCATCCTGGCCCTGGTGATCGTCCTAGTCGGCGGCGGACTCTATGAGTGGTGGAACATGGTCGGCCGCTTCCAGCCGCACCCTATCACCAACGATCAGTCGGAGATCACCAAGACCCTGGAAGGCGCCGGCGGCGTCTCGCCGGGCCTGAGCGGACCCAAGCTTTACGTCGTGGCCTACCGAGCCGACCCGGCGCTGGAACAGCTTTACAAGACCGATTTTCCCAAGCTGCAGGACGCCCAGGTCGACACCGCCGTAATCATGGTCGCCCGGCCGGACCAGCAGGGCGCCTCGCAGTCGTCGGCGAGCGAACGCTCCACGGTGGCGGAGCTGTGGGTCAACAAGAACTGGGCCCTGTTCCAGCGCTGGATGAAGGCCTCGCCGCAGGACTGGACCGCCCCTGGCATCCCCCCCGCCGACACCGACGTCGCTCGCAGCGCCGTGGTCGAGGCCGGCCGCGCGTTCACTGACAAGCTCACCCCGCTGCTCAAGGACAACGGCGTCGAGTTCGGCTACCCGCTGCTGGTCTGGTGGACCAAGGACGGCAAGATGCAGGCGGTGGTAGCCGACGATCCGCACAAAGTCGCCCACGTGCTGAAGGATTTGGGGGTGAGGTAGGGCGCGTCGCAGACGCCAATTCCTCCGCATTGGGGGAGGGGGACCGCGCGAAGCGTGGTGGAAGGGGCCTTGCCGCTACACCGGCGCACGGCCCCTAGGCCCCCTCAGCCCCTTCGGGACGGCTCCCCCAACGGGGAGCAATGCTGCTCAGTCAGATCCGGACCAACCGACGCATGCCTCCGACCCTCACCGCCGCATATCGCGACCGCATCGCGTCTGGCCAGCTGAAGCCCGACGCGGGGCAGGCGGCGGGGCTTGCGGCGCTTGTGCGGCTGGAGGCGGAGCTGGACGCCAAGGACGAACCCCGATTCGCCGCCCTATTCAAGAAACCCAAGGCGCCGCGCGGGGTTTACCTCTGGGGTCCCGTGGGCCGGGGCAAGTCCATGCTGATGGACCTGTTCTTCGCCGCGGCGCCAGTGGCGCGCAAACGCCGGGTGCACTTCCAGGCCTTCATGGCCGAGGTGCACGGCCTGATCGGCCAGTGGCGCACGGGCGACGCCGCCGCCCGCAAGGCCCGGTTCGGCCAGGCCAAGGGTGACGATCCGATCGCCCCCGCCGCCGAGCTGATCGCCAGCCAGGCGCGGCTGCTCTGCTTCGACGAACTGCAGGTCACCGACATCGCCGACGCTATGATCCTGGGCCGGCTGTTCGAGGCCCTGTTCGAGCACGGCGTGACCCTGGTCGCCACCTCCAACCGCGCGCCGGACGACCTCTACCGAAACGGCCTCAACCGCCAGCTCTTCCTGCCCTTCATCGCCCTGCTGAAGGACAGGCTGGAGGTGGTCAGCGTCTCCGGCGCCACCGACTTCCGCCTCGATCGGCTGCGCGGGGCGCGGGTCTATTTCACCCCCATCGACGCGGACGCCGAGGCGGCCTTCGACGCCCTCTGGCGCAACCTCCTGGACGGCGCCGAGGAACTGGGCGCGACCCTGGAGGTGCTGGGCCGCAAGCTGCGCCTGCCCCACGCCGCCGGCGGCCTCCTGCGCGCCAGCTTCGCCAGCCTGTGCGCGACCGCGCTCGGGCCGCAGGACTACCTGGCCATCGCCGAGCGCTTCCACACCGTGTTCCTCGAGGACGTGCCGGTGCTCGAACCCGCCAGGCGCGACGCGGCGCGGCGTTTCGTGAACCTTATCGACGTCCTCTATGAAGCCGACGCCAAGCTGGTGGTGCTTGCGGCAGCCGAGCCGGATGCGCTTTATCCGGCTGGCGACGGCTCGTTCGAGTTCGAGCGGACGGCGTCCAGGCTGTACGAAATGCGATCGGAGGCTTGGTTGGAGAAGGCGCGGTAGGTGCGTCCTTCGAGGCCCGCTGGCGCGGCCGCCTCATGATGAGGAAGTGGGTTGGGCTTCATGAGGGTGCAAAATATTTCCTCATGCTGAGGTGCGAGGCGCAGCCGAGCCTCGAAGCACACAGGGCCTCACCGCATCCCGCGCACGATCTCCAGCACCGCCTCGCCATAGTGGTCCAGCTTAGCCTGGCCAACGCCGCCGACCTTTGCCAGCGCCGCCAAAGACCCCGGCCTCGCGTCGGCGATCTCCGCCAACGTCCGATCGTGGAAAATCACGTAGGGCGGCACCGACTGGCGGCCGGCCTCGCCCCGGCGCCAGTCGCGCAGGGCGTCGAACAGGCTACGGTCGTCGGCCTTGATCGCCAGCGGCGCGGCGGCGCCGGTCCTGGCTTTGCTCTTGCGCGGACGGCCTGAGCGGGTCGTGGGATCGAAGGCTTCCGGCTGGCGGCGCAGCTTGACCTGGCGCTCGCCACGATAGACCGCGCGCACGGCGTCCGCCTCGCCGAGCGCCAATAGCGGGCGGCCATCGTTGGAGTCTTCGCGCAGCAGGCCCTCGAACAGCAGCTGGTCGACCAGTTCACGCCAGCCGGTGGGGCTGAACTCGGCGCCGATGCCCCAGGTCGACAGGCCGGTCTCGAACGCGCTGGGCTCCTTGGTCTTGCCCAGCAGATGGTCGATCACCCGCCCGCGTCCGAACCGGCCGCCCAGCCGGTGCACCGCCGACAGGGCCTTCTGCGCCGAGGCGGTGGCGTCGACGGCGGAGGGCGGATTCAGACACAGGTCACACTGGCCACACGCCTCCACCCCCTCCTCGCCGAAATAGCGGCGCACGGCGGCGGCGCGGCAGGTCAGTCCCTCCATCATGCCGTAGAACTGGCGCGCCTTGCGCACCTGCACCTGGCGGACCTCGTCGGACACATCGCGCCCGTCGATCCGGCGCAGCGCCCAGCTCAGGTCGGCGGCGCTGTAAAGCGTGATCCCCTCGGCCAGGGCGCCGTCGCGGCCGGCCCGGCCGATCTCCTGCCAGTAGGCCTCGATGGACGCCGGCGGGTCGGCGTGGATGACGAAACGGACGTCCGGCTTGTCGACCCCCATGCCAAAGGCGATGGTCGCCACCATCACAGCCTCGTCCGCCTGCAGGAAATCGGTGAGCCGGCGCGCGCGAACGTCCTTGTCCAGGCCGGCGTGATAGGCCACGGCGGGGATGCCGGCGGCGACCAGTTCGGCGGCGATCTCGTCGGCGCCGTCCCGGGAGCCGGAATAGACCACCCCCGCCCGGCCGCGCCGCTCCGACACCAGCTCGATCACCCGCGCCCGGCCACGGCCGGTCTTGCGCTCGGCGCTGAGCTGCAGCTCCGGCCGGGCGAAACTGTCGACGAACTCGGCGGCGTCGCTGAGCAGCAGTTCCGCGCGGATGTCGTCGCGGGTGCGGGCGTCGGCGGTCGCGGTCACCGCCAAGCGCGGCGCGTTCGGGAACAGCTCCGCCAGCCGCCCGAGCGTCCGGTATTCAGGCCGGAAGTCGTGGCCCCACTGGCTGACGCAGTGGGCCTCGTCGATGGCCACCAGCGCGATGTCCAGCCGGGTCAGCCGCTCCAGCATGGCCGGCTGCATGAGGCCCTCCGGCGACATGTAGAGCAGGTCGAGTTCGCCGGCGGCGATGGCGTCCCAGGTCCAGGCGCGCTCCTCCGGCGAGGTGGTGGAATCCAGCCGCGCGGCGGAGACGCCGGCCTGGCGCAGGGCCGCGACTTGGTCGCTCATCAGCGCGATCAGGGGCGAGACCACCAGGCCGACGCCCCGGCGGATCATCGCCGGGATCTGATAGCACAAGCTCTTGCCGCCGCCGGTGGGCAGCACCGCCATGGCGCTCCTGCCCGCCATCACCTCGCCGATCACCGGCGCCTGCAGGCCGCGAAACTCGGAATGTCCGAAGGCGCGCCGCAGCACTTCGCGGGCGGCGTCGAGATCGTCGCGGGATTGGAGGGCGAGAGGCACGCCCGCTTATGGCGCGATCCGGCGGAGTCGCCAACCTTGTCGGAGATCGGCCTTTACGCGGTGGGCTCCGTCTCAGCCTTTCTGCAGAAGAGTCGCGACAAATTGTGTGGCAGCCGACAGAAGATACTCGGGAAGCCGGTTAGGGTGGACGATTCCCCGCGTTCCGGCGCGGTGACCGGCGGGGGTCTGTTCGATATGTTCGGCAAATGAAGGGCGCGCCAAACCAGCCCTGGGAGTCGCTCGAAGCCGGCGAGCAGGTTCGTCGGCTGCGGGAGATGTTCGTCCAGTCGCCCAGCTTTTCGGTGCTGCTGGAGGGACCTGAGCACCGGTTTGTGCTGACCAACCCCGCCTATCATCAGCTGATCGGCCATCGCGATGTGATCGGCCTGACCGTCCGCGAGGCCATTCCCGAGGTTGAAGGCCAGGGCTTCATCGAACTGCTCGACACGGTCTTTGCGACCGGAGAGGCGTTTGTCGGCCGAGACGTGGAAATCCAGCTGCAGCGATCCGTCGATGGGCCCGTGGAAACGCGCTTCATGGATTTCGTCTATCAACCGATCAGGGACGAAGCCGGCCATGTCACCTCGATCTTTGTCGAGGGGGTCGACATCACCGACCGGCACAGATCTGAGGCGGCGCTCAGGTCCTCCGAGGCGCGTCTGCGCCAACTGAATGCGGACCTGGAACGACAGGTGATCGAGCGGGCGCAGGCGCGCGGCCTGACCTGGAAGTTGAGCCCAGATCTGCTCGGAGCCCTCAATTCGAGGGGATATTTCGAAACGGCCAATCCGGCGTGGGAAAGCGTGCTGGGCTGGACCGAAGAAGAAGTCGTCAGCATGTCGATTTTCGAACTGCTGCACCCCGACGATCTTGAGCATACCCGCGCCGGCTTTGAATTGACCCAGGTCGGCCAGCCGGCGCTGCGCTTCGCCAACCGGTATCGTTGCAAGGATGGGGGCTATCGCTGGATTTCCTGGATCGGCATCCCCGAGGACGGCTACGTCTATTGCACCGGCCGGGACATTACGGCCGAGCGTGCAGCGGAAGTCGAACTGGCCGCCGCACAGGAGGCCCTGCGGCAGTCCCAGAAAATGGAGGCGATCGGCCAGCTTACCGGCGGCATCGCCCACGACTTCAACAACCTGCTGACCGGCATCATCGGCTCCCTCGACGTCGTTCGCCGGCGCATGGCCGCGGGCCGGCAGGACGATATTCCTCGGTTCATGGACGCCGCGTCCGCTTCAGCGCACCGCGCCGGATCGTTGACGCATCGCCTCCTCGCCTTTGCGCGGCGCCAATCGCTGGATATTAGGCCCAGCGACATCAACCGCATCGTCGCGGGGATGGAGGAGCTCCTGCATCGGACCTTGGGCGAGCAGATCGAGCTGGAGTGCCTGCTCGCCAGCGACATCTGGACGGCCTTCACCGACGCCAACCAGCTTGAGAGCGCGCTTTTGAACCTCGCCATCAATGCGCGCGATGCGATGCCGGAGGGCGGCCGCCTGACCATCGAAACCAGCAACATCCATCTCGACGCGACCTCCGCCTCACCGCAAGATGATGTCGATCCGGGAAACTATGTGGTGATCTGTGTTTCGGACACCGGATCGGGCATGTCGGCGGATGTCCTGTCGAAGGCGATCGATCCCTTCTTCACCACCAAGCCTATCGGCGAAGGCACGGGCCTGGGTCTATCGATGGTCTATGGTTTCGCCAAGCAGAGCGGCGGCCACCTTCGCATCTACAGCGAGGCTGGGCAGGGCGCGACCGTCAAGCTCTACCTGCCGCGCGCTCTTCAGAATGCGGTCGATCTGCAGGAGCCGATCCAGGCGGCGCCTCGTGGCCAGGGCGAGACCATCCTTGTCGTGGAGGACGACGCCACGGTGCGGCTGGTCCTCGCCGACGTCCTGGGCGAGCTGGGCTATGACGTGCTGCTGGCGTCGGACGCCCGCCCGGCGATACCCATCTTGCAATCAGACCGCCGGATCGACCTGATGGTGTCGGACGTGATGTTGCCCCACGTCAACGGTCGGAAACTGGCTGAAATCGCCCGCGCCTCAAGGCCTGATCTGAAGGTGCTTTTCGTCTCCGGCTACGCCGAGGACGCCGGCATACGGGGCGATTTTCTCGATGCAGGAATGGACATGCTGACCAAGCCCTTCTCCCTCGACTTCCTGGGCGCAAAAGTCCGAGGCATGATCGAGCGATAGGCAAGGGATCGCTTTGCGTCCCCCAATTGTTGACGCCCGTTCACGATAAGTGACGCAGGCGTCATTTTTATTGACCGGCAACCCGTTCGGAGTCATGGTTGAGGGTGACGACGGGTGCGTGGCGCCCACCCCAAAAACCTTAGGGAACGCATAGATGACCGACAACAACATCACCAAGGACGCCATGTACGAAGCCGTCGCACCCGACGACTTCGAGTCCATGCTGACGCTGGACCGCTACAACAACCGCTCCAGCGCCTTCGACAAGATCATCTCCGCCACCCACGACCACTTCTGGGATCCGCTCGACAAGAAGTACATCGACTTCGACGAGCCCTTCGACATGGAAAACACCCCGCTGCTGCCCGAGGAGATGATCGGCGCGCTGCAGACCGACTACGTCTCCAACCACCTGTCGGACCCCAAGACCCGCACTCGCTTCATCAACCAGATGACCCTGCGCAGCTTCTCCTCGATCCTGCACGGCGAGCAGGGCGCGCTGAACCTGTCGGCCAGCCTCTGCCACGTGCTCTATGACCAGGGCGCGCAAGAATACGCCGCCAACCAGACCCGCGAAGAAGCCCGCCACGTCACGGCCTTCGCCCAATACATCAAGGCCCGCTGGGGCAAGCCGGTGGCCTGCAGCCCGGTGCTGCAAAACCTGTTGGTGGAGATCATCGGGTCTCCAGAAGTCTACAAAAAGATCATCGGCATGCAGATGCTGGTGGAAGGCCTGGCCATGGGCGCCTTCGCCACCTTCTTCCAGAAGCTGAATGATCCGCTCGGCCGCAAGCTGATGCAGCTGGTGATGACCGACGAGGCGTTTCACCACAAGTTCGGCAAGATCTGGGCCGACCGCACCGTGCCGAAGCTGAGCCCCGACGAGCACATCATCATCGAGGACTGGGCGGCGCACTGCTTCCAGACCCTTTTGTTCAATCTGGTGGCCCCGTCCGAACAGCGCGATCTCTATGAGGAATTCGGCCTGGACCCGGACATCGTGATCCAGGAATTCCAGAAGATCGCCACCGACGAGGCCCGCCGCGAGGACATGAAGGAAGCCACCAACATCTTCCGCGTGCTCATCAAGACCTTGCTCAACGCCGGCATCATTACCGACCGCACCCGCGCCTTCTACGGCATGTATGTGGACATGGAGGAGCTGAAGGCGGAAGGCGACCGGATGGTCGGCGACGACATCGCCGAGGAAGGCATCCAGTACCTGCGCGCGATTAATTTCAAGGAGCGCGCGCCTTCGCGGGTTCTCATCGCCGCCGAATAGCCTTAAATTCCAGGCCTTAAATCTCGCCCCGCCGCAACCCGGCGGGGCGAGTGCGTGTTAGGGCTGCTTAAGGCGAAGACTCGAAAGCGTGGTGATGGTGGTTTTGTCGAGAGTGGCCCGCCGGGTCGGCTTGTCCCTGATCCTGGCGTCTTTGTGCGCGTCTACCGCCTTCGCCGTGGCCCAGACCGCCGTCGCGACCAAATCCATCGACCCGCAACGCTACCTCGGCCGCTGGTATGAAGTGGCCCGCATTCCCAACGCGTTCCAGAACAATTGCGAGGCCGCGACCTCCGACTGGGCCAAGCAGGGTGATGGTCAATATGCGGTGGTGCAGACCTGCCGTTCCGGCTCGCCCTCCGGTCCGCCGAAGATCTGGAAGGGGAACGGCCGGGTGCTGGATCCCGTCAAGGCCCAGATTCGCATCGGCTTCTTCGGCGGCTTCATCAAGCAGGACTATGTCGTGGTCGATCGCGCCGACGACTATTCCTGGTGCATCCTGTCCACCGCCACGCCCAAATACTTCTGGATCATGTCCCGCCGGCCGATCATGAGCGCCCAGCAGAGGGCCACCCTGGTGGCCCGCAGCCGCCAGCTCGGCTTCGACGTCGCCGCCCTGGTTTATGATCAGCAACCGCCGGGATAGGGGCGGGGTGCGTGCTTCGGCACGCGCCCGGTGGGCGCGGCTCAGCATGACGTAGACTCTGCAGCCCACCCAAACACGTCATCCTGAGCCGGACGCGCAGCGTCCGCGTCGAAGGACGCAAAGGTCTCATGCAATGCTCGCCCTTTGAGGGCGAAAATACTCACCACCCGTCCGGCAACCCCTCCGCCACCAGCCTTCCACCGGAATAGCGCGTATCCTCCGTCACCTCGCGAATCGCGAAGTCCGGCGAGGGGTAGGTCGCCATGGCCGCCGCGTCGTCGAACTCCGCCTCGGCCATGACCAAGCCGGCAAGGTCGCCCTCGAATTCGTCCACCGACATCTCGACGCCGTTCACCAGGCCGATGTGGTGGCGGGTCTTGCGCAATATCCTGCCGGGCAGGCTGGAGAGCAGGCTGAACTCCTCGGACGACAGGTAGATCGAGGTCAGCAGCCGGGTGTGGGCGTCCACGTCCGCCTTTCGGCCCAGCCGCCGCTGCGGCGCGCCGCCCGCCAGCGGAACCGCCTCGCGCAGGCGAAGGCGCGTGCCGGTCACATAGAGGTCGGTAATGGCCTCGCTGCGCACCACAAGGTCCATCGGAGCCGCCGCGCAAAGCCAGCGCCGCTCCCGCTCGATCCACGCGTATTTGAGTTTCGGCCAGCCCAAGGCCGCCGCAGTCTCACGATCGATCTCCATCGCCGTCCCTACTCTTGTCAGGCCCGCTATCTTCCCGCATGTCGCAGGCGTGGAGCAAATCCTATCGCCGCCGCGACCGGAAGAGCGCGGCAAGGCGTCTACGCATTAGGAGAGGAAACAGCTGATGTTCTCGCACATCTTTATCGGAACCAACGACCTGGACCGCGCCAAGTCGTTCTACGACGGCCTGCTGGGCGCCATCGGGGTCAAGCCGGCCACCGTCGACCGCCATCGCATCTTCTACCGCACGTCCACCGGCACGCTGGGAATCTCGCTGCCGATCAACGGCGAGCCGGCCTGCCACGCCAATGGCGGCACGATCGGCTTCGCCTGCGCCTCGCCGGAACAGGTGGACGCCTGGCACGCGGCCGGGATCGCGGCGGGCGGAACGACCTGCGAAGACCCGCCGGGCGAACGCCCCGGCTCCAACCTCTACCTCGCCTACCTGCGCGACCCCGACGGCAACAAGCTCTGCGGCCTGCACCGGATGAGCTGAGGCGCCGGCCCTCTTGCGCGCGGAACGAAAACCGAACAGAATTCGAGGATGGACTCCGCTCCATCCCTGAGCCGTCCCGAAACCACCGGCGCCGTCACCCGCGGCGCGGCGCGGCTGCTGGTCGAGCTGGGCTATGCGCCGCTGGCCGAAGTCACCCTGCCGAATGGGCGGCGGGCGGACCTGATGGCCGTGGGGCCGAAGGGCCAGATCGTCATCGTCGAGGTGAAGTCCAGCCTTGAGGATTACCGCACCGACCAGAAGTGGGGCGAGTACGCGCCCTTCTGCGACGCCTTTTCCTTCGCCGTGGCGCCGCATTTCCCGCGCGAGGTCCTGCCCATCGGCCCAGGCCTGATCGTCGCCGACGGGTTCGGCGGCGCGGTGCTGATCGACGCGCCGCTGCTTCCCCTGGTTCCGGCGCGGCGCAAGGCGCTGACGCTGGCGTTCGCCAGATTGGCGGCAATGCGGGCGCTGGGGGCGCCGGCGGTGGGGTTGGAGGAGGACTGAATCAAAGAGCGCTCATCC
>Ga0302311_10001123_pt1 | contig 32176 bp, 34 predicted proteins | sample III_Palsa_N1_3_FD_200449 | JGI IMG/M metagenome (GOLD analysis project Ga0302311, IMG submission 200449) | Peat permafrost microbial communities from Stordalen Mire near Abisko, Sweden - III_Palsa_N1_3 | ecosystem: Environmental > Terrestrial > Soil > Palsa > Peat permafrost | place: Sweden... | reverse complement strand
TCCACCGCACCGCGCACACCTGCGTCGGCGTCAGCCTGTCGGGACGACGGCGACCGGGCAGTGCAACCAGCTCTGGGCCCTGGCTGGCCACCCGCCCGGCCAATGCCAGACCACTCACGGGCGGGCCCTGCTCCACACCCCCAAGGACAGTTCGACGGCGCCTGCTGGCCACGCACACGCGGCTTCCCCACAGAGCTCCCTCCGCTGCTCACCGCTCCGCAGACCCTCGGGCGCTTCCTCCGCACCACGGTTGACCTGGGGCTCTGGCCCGGCGTCCCGCGACCGTTCGAGGTCGCGGGCCTGGGCCGGCCCATGCGCCGGGGCGGGTTCGCGTTCGGCGAGGACCCGCACTGCATCCTGCTGGATGGTCTCGACGGCCCCAGGGAACTCCTGGCCATTCCAGCGCAGACCGCTCCAGCCGCGGCGGCCAGGCTGATGACAGCGGCCTGCACGGCGGGCGGCTGCGCGAGGCCGCCCAGATGCTGGAGGAGACCGCAGAGCGCATCGAGGCTGGGACCTGGACCGGCTGTTCCTGCGGAGCCGCACGGACAGAGCGAGACCGACAGGCACGTCCCGCCGGTGATGCGCGCGGACACCGCCCGGCGCGGCTGAACCGGAACGCCTCCCAAGGTCCCTGCGCCCAGTCATCGTCCCGCTTCCGCCGCTACGGCTCCCCGTCTGTGGGTGAGCCGCAGCGCAGCGGCTGCGCTCATGGACGCTTCAGGAACCTCACATAGACCGCTCCGAAGACCAGGACAATTCCGATGTTCACCGTCAGTCGCTCCCAGAACTGGTGCCGGAAGAAAAGGATGTCCACACCAACCACGACGGCCACCATCGCCAGCGCGTAGAGCACAACGACTGCCTGTTTTCCCATCCTTCCTTTCTACTGCATGCGGCAGGGCGGCGGATCGGGGTACTGTCCTCGGTCCGCCGCCCCGGGTGATCGGCTGGGGTCGCTGCGGTGCGGTGTTCGATCGGGGGTCAGCCGGTGTGGGGGACGACGGCGACCGGGCAGTGGGCGTGGTGCAGCACCCGATGGGTGATCGGGCCGATGGGCATGGAGAAGCGGCGCTGGTGGCGTTCGGCGCCCAGGACGAGCAGGCTGGCCCCCTTGGAGGCGTCGACCAGGGCGGCGTCCGCCTCGTCCAGCAGCACCCGCTGGTCCACCTGTACGTCGGGGAACTCCTTGCGGGCCGTGGCCAGCACGTCCGCCAGGTCCGCGGCCTCCTCGCGGGTGCGGGTGATCTCCTCCCCCGGCGGGACCGCGATGACGCCGGGGTAGGCCTGCGGGTACATCCAGGTCCGCACCACGCGCAGCGGCACACTGCGGCGCGCGGCCTCCGCGAAGGCGAACGCGACCGGTTCGGGTGCCTGCCCTGGGGCGGCGCCCAGTACCACCGCGCCGTCGCTCCCCGCGTCGCCGCCGGCCGGGGCGGATCCCGTGTGGTCCTTGATGACCACCACGGGGCAGGGGGCGTGGGCGGACAGGCCCAGGCTGACGGAGCCGAGGAGGGTAGAGGCCAGACGGTTGTGTCCGCGGCTGGCGACGACCAGCAGGTCGGCGTTCTCGGCGGCGGCCACCAGCCCGGGGACCGCTCCGCGGTTCAGCACCTCGGTGCTGACCTCCAGCTCGGGGTGCCGTCCGCGGACCCGGTCCTGCGCCTGCCCCAGCAGTGTCTGGGCCGCGTGGATGTAGTCCTGGGCGATGTCGCCCCGCTCGGCCGCGGGGAGCTGGTAGGGCGTCATGGCCCAGGCATGGGCGATGTGCAGTGGCAGCGCGCGCCGGGCGGCCTCGTCCGCGGCCCAGTCCAGGGCCTGCTCGGCGTTCGGGGACGTGTCGATGCCGACGACGACGGCGTGTGCGGGTGGTGTGTTCATGGTCAACTCCTCGGTTGTTGCAGTGGATGTACGAGAGATGGCGCTGTGCCGTCGCGTCGGCGGTCCGGGCTCTGCTGTCCGGCCGGCCGTTGGGGCCGCGTGAGTCCGTGGGGTCGGCGTCCTGCGGCGGCCCCGTTCAGACCAGGGTTCGAACGGTCCGACTCCGGGACGTTCGGTGACCGGCTAGTCCCGGAGGGACCACACGGGCTCGACGCGCCGCCAGTCATGGTCCCAGTGGACTTCGTCAGTGCGGTCCGCCCACCCGCGCACCGCGTCGTAGGCACAGGTGGCCAGGCTGGCCGCGACCAGCAGGACCAGGATGCCGAGGAACGTCACCGAGGCGGCGGACGCATCGGAGGACGCCGGAGCGGCAGCGGGCTTGCCCGCGCTGTCCAGCCACAGTTCGATCCGGGTCCCGGTGGCGGCGTTCACCGGGGCAGGGACGCTCGCTTCGTGGGAAGATCCGCCTGTGTTCCACCGGACCTCTGCGGAGGCGCCCGCTCCGGGATCTGTGGCGGGCGCCTTGCCGGGTGCGGTGAGTAGCACGGCCTGGACGGAGTGCAGGTGTGCGTCGCGTTTCGCCGCTGCGGCGCGGTCGTCCCGGTACAGGGTCAGGGCGAAGCCCGTGGACAGGCCGACGCTCGCCAGCAGTGCGACCACGAGCAGGGCGCGGAGTCTGCTGCGCAGGCTGTCGCTGGGCCGCCACAGGGGGTTGTTCCTGCGGGCCAGGGCGATGCCAAGGCGGGAGCGCCGCCGGGCGGGAAAGGGTGGGGTGGGGGTCGTTGCGGGTGTCGCCATCGCCGTTCGCCTCCTTGGGTCACGGCGCTGCTCGCCGTTGTGTCTCATCGTGCGTCCGGCGGGGTGTGCGGCAGCAGGGACCGGTCGTCTCCCGCTGCAGGGCCACTGGTCCCCAGTGCGCGCGGGCGCAACGACGGTGCGCGCCGCCCACGTTCTGGACGGCGCGCACCGGAGAGGCGGGACGGGGTGTGCAGCGCTGCTTGCGGTCGTGGTCGTCAGTACAGGGCTCCGAAGTCCGGTGGCGGGTCGGCCCGATGATGCTCGTGGTCGAGGTGGATCTCGGTGTCCACCAGGTCCTTGAACGGGGTGAGCCGGGTGGCGGTGACGGGCTCGGTGCTCATCACGTCCCGAACCTCGTGCGCAGTAGGCATGGCGGCGTCCTCTCTCAGGACCGCACGTCTGCGGCAGACGTGCGGGTGTCGTCCGTGTGCCAGCGCAGGCTGGCGAGCAGGTCCACCACGCCTTCGACGGCGCGGACGCGCTCGGCCAGTGCCTGGGCCTGGCTGTGGCGGGCGGTGGTGGCGTTCAGGACGACCTGGCCGTCCGTGCAGTTCACGATCAGCGAGGCCCGGTCGACCCCGGAGCCGTGGCCGACCGCGAGGTAGAGGACTTCGGAGCGGATCTCGTCGTCGTCGCGGCGCAGCGCGCCGAGCAGGTCGCACAGGCACACCATGCCGGTCAGGCGCTGTCGTTCGTCCAGGACCGGCAGGTGGTGGACGCGGTGACGCACAGCCAGCAGCGCGGCCTCGGCGGCGGTGGACGTGGTGGTGACGGTCAGGGCGGGGCTGGTCATCAGCTCACGGGCGTTGACTGCGGGCGCGCGCCGTCGCATGGCACGGACCTGGCGGGACTCGACGATCGGCGCGTGGGCCGGCAGCGCCGAGACGGCGAGCCTGGCCAGCAGGTCGGAGGAGCACACCGTGCCCAGCACCCGGTGCTCGGCGTCGACGACGGGCAGCATGTCGTGGTGGTGTCCGCGCAGGGCGGCGACCACGGTCGAATAGCCGGTCCTGGGGTCGAGGGCGATGACCTTGCGGGTCATCAGGTCACCCACCAGGGTGCGGCGCGGCAGCGTGTCGACGACGGGCGCGCCGTCATCGCGGTTCGGGACGCCGGGCCGGGCCTGTTCCACGGTTCTGCCGTGCGGTGAGGTTCGCATGGTGTCCTCCATCTTCTGGCGCTGCGGGTACCGGTTCGGCTGTCCTCACTGTGCTCGCCTGGCCGGTCCGGCTTCTTGGGCCGAAGGTCCCCGGAATGGCGCTGACCGGGCGCGGTCACGAGGTGCACGCGGGACGGGGGTCCCCGCACCTGTGCCCGCCCGGCCCTGGGGCCGGCTCACCGCAGCACGCACAGTGGGCGAATGCCGCGGAGGTGCGCCCACTGCGGCGGCACGCGAGCAGCTGTCATGGCCGGTACCCAGAGGGATGACCGTGCAGCACCGCACCGTCGAGGACGTGATGACCCGCCAGGTGGTGACCGCGCACCCGCGACACACCCTGCAAGACCATCGTGGAACTGCTCGCCCGCAACGACGTCACCGCCCTGCCCGTCGTCGACGAGCAGCGCTGCCCGGTCGGCATCGTCTCCGAGGGCGACCTGCTGTGCCGTGAGTCCGTCCAGCCCGGTCCCCAGGGCAGGACCTCCAGCCTGTGGCTGCCGCCCAAGGACCAGAGCCGAGCCTTCGCGGAGACCGCGGAAGGACTCATGACCACTACCGTGTTCCCCGCCCGCCCTGGCTGGAGCCTGGTCGAGACCGCACGTTCGATCAAACCACCACCAGGTCAAGCGCCTCCCGGTGGTCGACGAGGCCGATCGCCCCGTCGGCATCGTCAGCCGGGGCGACCTGCTGCGGATCTACCTGCGCCCGGACCACATGATCCGTGGGGAGACCACCGGCGAGGTCCCGCACCGCACCTGCAGGTGGCCCCTGGCGGGCGCGATCCAGTGCCCGCCCCAGCCCCTGCACTGCGTGGATCAGTTGGTCCAGGTCCAGTCGGTGACCTCGCGGTCGATGACGTCCATGACCAGCCGGTAGCGGTCGAGGTCGTTGCGGACCACCGTGTCGAAGGGGGTGGTGGTGGTCCCGGACTGCACCAGGTTCAGATCCCCGATCTCGGCACCGCGGATGCCGGTGACGGTGGTGTTCATGCGCGATGGCTCTCTTGAGGCAGGCAGCGGGCAGACATGACGGGTACGAAAGGACCACAACCAGAATGCTCCGTACGGTCCGCGCCGCGACAGGGCCGAACAGGCCCCGTTGCCCGACCCGGCGCGGGAACCGGTGGCCCTACTTCTTCGCCGTAGCGCGGGGGGCCGAGTGCCATAGCGGTGCCCTCTCGGCCGGCCTGACCGGGACTCTTGGCCCCTCCCCATGAAGGGGCCTCCCGCTGACGATGTGGGGGTGACACGCCGTTCCCCTGGAGGAGGCCGCGATGAGCACCAACGCAGTGCACCACCCCCTGGATGCCGCTTCCGTGGAGGAGCTGGTCTCAGCCGCGGCGGCTGCGCCATCCATCCACAACACCCAGCCCTGGCGCTTCCGGCTCCGCCCGGAGACGGCAACCCTGGAGGTCCGCGCCGTCCCCGAGCGGTCGCTGCGCGCCATCGACCCGACCGGGCGGGCCCTGATGGTCTCCGTGGGCGCCGCGGTGTTCAACCTCAAGGTCGCCGCCCGGCACCTCGGCTGGGAACCGGTGGTGCGGCTGCTGCCCGACCCCGGCGAGCCGCAACTGCTCGCCGCCGTCCGGTTCGCCGTGGCCCGGGCTGCTGGACCCGACTACTGCCCGGACCTGTTCGGTGCGATCTGGCGTCGTCACAGCAGCCGACTGCCTTTCACCGCCCAGCCGGTACCCGACAGCATCCTCGCCGAACTCGTGGAGGCCGCCCAGACCGAGGGCACCGGCCTCTCTGTGCCCGACTCCGACGGGATCCGCCGGGTTCTTGCGCTGACCGCCGAGGCCGAACACCGCAACACCGCCAGCCCGCTGCGCCGCGAGGAGAGCCGCAGCTGGGTCCGCGACCCGGCGGACAGCCCGTACGGCATCCATCCGTCCGTGCTCGGCCCCCAGGACGCCTTCGAACGGATCCCGGTCCGCGACTTCACCGCCACCAGAACCACCGGTGTCCTACCCTCGGCCCCGTTCGAGACCCATCCCTGCATCCTGGTCCTGACCACCGCGCACGACCGGCGGGCAGACTGGCTGCGCACCGGGCAGGCCCTGCAGCACGTGCTCCTGCTCGCCACTGCCCACCACCTGCGCAGCTCGCTGCTGCACCAGGTCGCGGAGTGGCCCGACCTACGCGCGGCCGCACACGACCCGCGGCACGGGCCGGGCCACGTCCAGTTACTCATCCGGCTCGGCTACGGCCCCGACGGCCCGGCCAGCCTGCGCCAGCGGACCGCCTTGGCCATCGAGGAAGCATAGTTGTGACTCTCTGTGCCGATGCCCCGGCCGGCACGCCGGAGGCGTCGCAGGGTGGTCGCGGGCTCCTTGGGCTCGATGATTCGTGCGTGCGGCGTCAGCTTCCCTGGGACAGGTCACGGCGGTTGAAGCCCCAGATCCCGGCTGCGGCGAAGACCAGGCCGAGCCCGACGAGGAGTGCGCAGTGCATCCATTGGATCCCGTTCTTCAGCGGCTCGCCGCCCAGGTACCAGTAGAACGGCGAGTAGTACTGGATCCAGTGCAGGCCGTTGATCTGCGGTAGGAAGGAGTCGCACAGGTAGGCCGCGACCGTCACGTAGGCGCCGCCGACGACCGCGTACATCCGACGGCCCGTGCCGGCGCCGATGCCGAAGGCGATCGAGGCGAAGCAGCACCCGAACAGGACCAGTTGGAAGGTCATGGCGGACAGGTGCGCCGGACTGATCGCGGTGAACTCCGCCGGTACCCGGACGGCGAGTTCGGCCAGCAGCAGCACCACTCCGACCACGACGACCGCGGCCAGGACGGCGAGCCAGCGCGACGCCGCCAGCCAGGTCCTGCGCACAGGGTGGGCGAGCACCAGGTCCAGCGTCCCGGCCTCCTCGTCGCCGGCGATCGCCTTCGTCCCGGCACCGACCGCGAAGACGGCGAGCAGGATCGGGACGAGCAGCCCGAAGACCGTCGAGCCGAAGTAGCCCGGCGCGGTGCCGTAGTCCTGAAGGTGGAACGCGTCGCGCATGGACTGCGGGAACGAGTTGATCGCGCTGGCCAGGCCCGAGTTGCCGCCCATCAGCGGCCACATCGAGGAGTACATCGCCGCGACAGCGGTGATCGCCAGCGCCCAGCCCAGGAACCCGCGACGGTTGTCCGTCAGATACTTGCGGAAGACCGTGATGCTCATGACCGGGAGCCCTTCGATCCGTTGCCATGGGAGCCCTGCCCGTAGAAGCTGAAGAAGATCTCCTCCAGCTCCGGTTCCTCCGCCAGCAGGCTGATCACCTCGAACCGGGCGGCGGCCTTCACCAGCGCGTCCGGGCTGCCGGCCACAATCGCCCGCAGCACACTCCCACCGCCGGATGCCTCGGCGACATCGACGTTCCGCAGCCCGGGCAGCTCTTGGAAGACCTCGGCCGGAACCGTCCCGGCGAAGGCGATCTCGATCCTGCGGTGCGCCGACTGGCGCAGCCTCCCGACGTCCGCGACGGTGACCAGTTCGCCTTCGCGGATGATGCCGACGCGGTGGCATGTCTGCTGCACCTCGCTCATCACGTGCGAGGACATGAAGACGGTCTGACCGCCCGCACTGGCCTCCTGCACCATCTCGACGAACCGCTGTTGCAGGAAGGGGTCCAGGCCGCTGGTGGGCTCGTCCAGGACCAGGAGCTCCGGAGTGTGCATGAATGCCTGGATGACACCCACCTTCTGCCGGTTGCCCTTCGACAGGCTACTGATCCGGCGCGTCAGGTCGAGGTCGAGGCGCTCGGCCAGTTCGGCGATCCGCGTCGGGGGAACGCCGCCGCGCAGATCACCGAGGTAGGTCAGCGCCTCACCTCCGCTCTGGCGTCCGTCGATCCGAAAGTCCCCGGCGAGATAGCCGATACGGCCCCGAGCCTGCGCGTTGTCGCGCGGATCGGACCCCAGGACGCGGAGCGACCCGGAGGTGGGCCGGATGAGGTCGAGCATGAGCCGGATCATGGTGGTCTTCCCGGCCCCGTTGGGGCCCAGGAATCCGAACACGTCGCCGCGCTCCACGGTCAGGTCAAGGCCGGCCAGGGCGGTCTTCCCGGTACGGGCGTTGCCGTACCGTTTGACCAGCCCTGCGGCCTCGACGGCGGTGTCGGGCATCGTCACATCCTTCGTCCCGCTCCCTTTGCGGAGCATTGTCCCGCTCGACCTGTTCGCCGAGGCCCGGCAGGTGCTCACGCGACGCACCCGGGCCGCCTCTACGGGGCGGAGCCTACCGACCGCCCCGTGGGCGGGTGCGGTCAGCGCGGGTCGAGGCGGGCGGCGACGTACTCGGTCAGGTCCAGGAGCCGGTTGGTGTAGCCCCATTCGTTGTCGTACCAGCCGAAGACCTTGACCAGGTGTCCGTGGACCTGGGTCAGCGGTGCGTCCAGGATGCAGGAGGCCGGGTCGCCGACGATGTCACGGGAGACCAGCGGGGCGTCGCTGACCCGCAGGATGCCGCGCAGCGGTCCCTGAGCGGCGGCGCGGAAGGCGTCGTTGACGTCGTCGCCGGTGGCCGGCTCGCGCAGCAGGACGGTGAGGTCGGTCAGGGAGCCGTCCTCGACGGGGACGCGGACCGCGATCCCGTCGAGGACGCCGTCCAGGGCGGGCAGGACCTGGCCCACTGCGCGGGCGGCTCCGGTGCTGGTGGGGATGATGTTGACGGCGGCGGTGCGGCCGCGGCGCGGGTCCTTGTGCGGGCCGTCCAGGACGACCTGGTCGTTGGTGTAGGAGTGGATGGTGGTCATCAGGCCGTCGGTGATACCGAAGGCGTCGTCGAGGACCTTGACCATGGGGGCCACGCAGTTGGTGGTGCACGAGGCGTTGGACACCACGTGGTGCAGGCCCGGGTCGTAGCTGCGCTCGTTGACGCCCATGACCACGGTGGCGTCGACGTCCTTGCCCGGCACCGACAGCAGGACCTTGCGCGCACCGGCCTTCAGGTGCAGGCCGGCCGTCTCGCGGGTGCGGAAGCGCCCGGTGGCCTCGATCACCACATCCACGCCCAGGGCGCCCCAGTTCAGGGCGGCGGGGGCGCGTTCGGCGGACACCGCGATCCGCCGGCCGTCCACGGTGATGGACTCGGCGTCGTGGGTGATGGTGCGGCGCAGCCGACCGTAGGTGGAGTCGTACTCAAGCAGGTGTGCCAGCGTCGCCGCGTCGGTGACGTCGTTGACCGCCACGACCTGCACGGCGGTGCTGCCGGTCGCCGCGCGCTCCAGCACACTGCGCAGGTAGTCGCGGCCGATTCGGCCGAAGCCGTTGATGCCCACTCGCACGCTCATCGCCATACTCCTTCACCAGGTGCCCGGAATCGTGATGCCTCCCACGCTGGCCCGCCGCTCCGCACGGCGACAGGGCGCACCGGTCCGGCTCGGCGGGGCCGAAGGTCCCTGACCGGCGGGTGCCGAATCCGCCTGCCGTGAGCCCGGTCCCGGGGCTGCCTGTCCGCGACCCGACCGTCCCCGCTGCACGGCCCGACCGGCCCTGTGCGCGGCCCTGCGGCTGGGACGACGCTGGTGGGGAATCGGATGGAGCCACTGCGAGGAGAGTGATCGGACATGAAGGCGCTGACCTTCCACGGGCCGGGCAAGCGTGTCTGGGGCGAGGTGCCCGACCCGGTGGTCGTGGACCCGGAGGACGCGGTGGTGCGGGTGGACGCGGTCACGATCTGCGGCACCGACCTGCACATCCTCAAGGGCGACGTCCCCGAGGTGGCCGAAGGACGGATCCTGGGCCACGAAGCCGTGGGAACCGTGGTCGCCACCGGCCCCGGCGTGCGCACCGTCGCCGCGGGCGACCGGGTGCTCGTCTCCTGCATCTCCGCGTGCGGGCGCTGCTCGTACTGCCGCACCGGCACCTACGGACAGTGCACCGGAGGCGGGGGCTGGATCCTGGGCCACCTCATCGATGGCACCCAGGCCGAGTACGTCCGCACCCCGTTCGCCGACAACTCCCTGCACAAGCTGCCCCAGGGCGTCGGCGACGAGCAGGCGCTGCTGCTCGCTGACATCCTGCCCACCGCCTTCGAGGTCGGGGTCCGCAACGGCCAGGTCAGCCCCGGCGACACCGTGGTCGTGGTCGGGGCAGGACCGATCGGGCTGGCGGCGATCACCACCGCCCGCCTCTACAGCCCCGGCCGGATCATCGCGATCGATCCGGCGGCCAGCCGCCGCGACGCCGCGAAGAGCGCCGGTGCGGACGTGGCCCTGAGCCCGGAGGAGGCCGCTCCCGAGGCGGTGCGTGCCCTGAGCCGGGACGGACTGGGAGCGGATGTGGCGATAGAGGCCGTCGGCGTCCCGGAGTCCTTCGAGCTGTGCACCGGTGTGGTGCGCCCCGGTGGGCGGCTCGCGAACGTCGGCGTGCACGGCAAATCGGCGACCCTGCACCTGGAAGACCTGTGGATCCGGAACCTGACCATCACCACCGGCCTGGTCGACACCAGCACCACCGCGTTGCTGCTGGACATGCTCGCCGCCGGCCACCTCGACGTGGCGGGCCTTGTCACCCACCGGTTCGGTCTGGAGGAGATGCAGGAGGCCTACGACGTATTCGGTGCCGCCGCGCAGAACGCGGCCCTGAAGGTCGCCCTCTTCCGGTCCTGAACTGCTTCCACGCTCCTACCGGCCCCGGTGCGCGGGACCTTCGGTCCCTGTGCGCCGGCGGCGCACTGCTCAAGCATGAACGTACAGGGGGCGTCGCCCCGGTGAATCCTGCGGAGGATCAGATGACAACCACGGCACCAGCACTGACGACCCGCCCGTTCCCAGCTCCGGTGGCGGCGTGGCGGGGTTTCGCCGGCGGCGGCTGGCACGGGTGGATCGATGTGCGCGACTTCATCCAGGCCAACTACACCCCCTACCTGGGCGACGGCACGTTCCTGGCCGGACCTACCCAGCGCACGCTGGCGGTCCGGCAGAAGGTCGGCGTGCTTCTGCCCGAGGAGCGCCGCAAGGGCGTCTACGACGTGGACGCGGCCACCCCGTCCACGATCACCTCCCACGCCCCCGGCTATATCGACCGGCACCGCGAGCTCATCGTCGGCCTGCAGACCGACGCCCCGCTCAAGCGCGCCATCATGCCGAACGGTGGACTGCGGATGGTCGAAAGCGGTCTGCGGGCCTACGGCTACCAGCCCGACCCGCAGGTCTCCAAGATCTTCACTGCCTACCGCAAGACCCACAACGCCGGGGTCTTCGACGCCTACACCCCCGAGATGCGCGCCGCCCGCAAGGCCGGGATCATCACCGGTCTGCCCGACGCCTACGGCCGCGGCCGGATCATCGGCGACTACCGGCGCGTGGCCCTGTACGGGGTGGACCGACTGATCGAGGCCAAGCGGGCCGAGCGCGCCGCACAGGACGCCCTGCCCTCCAGTGAGCCGGTGATCCGCGACCGCGAGGAACTCGCCGAGCAGATCCGGGCCCTGGGCGAGCTCAAGGAGATGGCTGCTGCCTACGGCTGCGACGTCTCGCGACCGGCCGCCACGGCCCAGGAGGCCGTGCAGTGGCTGTACCTGGGCTACCTGGCCGCGATCAAGGAGCAGAACGGTGCGGCGATGTCGCTCGGGCGGACCTCCACCTTCCTGGACGTCTATCTCCAGCGGGACCTGGCCCTGGGCCTGATCGACGAGAGTCGCGCCCAGGAACTGATCGACGACTTCGTCATCAAGCTGCGTATGGTGCGGTTCCTGCGCACCCCGGAGTATGACGAGCTGTTCTCCGGCGACCCGACGTGGGTCACCGAGTCCATCGGCGGCATCGGACTGGACGGCCGCCCGCTGGTCACCCGCACCTCGTTCCGGTTCCTGCAGACCCTCTACAACCTGGGGCCCGCCCCCGAGCCGAACCTGACGGTGCTGTGGTCGCCCCAACTCCCCGAAGGCTTCAAACGGTTCTGCGCCAAGGTCTCCATCGACACCAGCGCCATCCAGTACGAGTCCGACGAGTTGATGCGCCCGCGCACCGGCGACGACACCGCGATCGCCTGCTGCGTCTCGGCGATGGCGGTGGGCAAGCAGATGCAGTTCTTCGGCGCACGGGTCAACCTCGCCAAAGCCCTGCTGTACGCCATCAACGGCGGCCGCGACGAGGTCACCGGCGAGCAGGTCGGCCCCGAACTGGCACCCCTGGCCGGCGAGTACCTGGACCAGGCGGAGCTGGATGCGGCGTACGACCGGATGCTGGACTGGCTGGCCACCACCTACGTCAACGCCCTGAACGTCATCCACTACATGCACGACAAGTACGCCTACGAGCGCATCGAGATGGCCCTGCACGACCACCCCGTCGAGCGCATGATGGCATGCGGCATCGCCGGCCTGTCGGTCGCCGCCGACAGTCTGTCCGCCGTGAAGTACGCCCGGGTCAAGGTGATCCGCGACGCCACCGGCCTGGCGGTCGACTACCAGGTCGAGGGCGAGTACCCGGCCTACGGCAACAACGACGACCGCGCGGACAGCATCGCGGTGGACCTGGTGCGCTCGTTCATGGCCAAGATCCAACGCCACCCGACCTACCGCGGCGCGATCCACACCCAGTCGGTGCTCACCATCACCTCCAACGTCGTGTACGGGCACCACACCGGCAACACCCCTGACGGCCGCCGCGCCGGAGCCCCGTTCGCCCCTGGCGCCAACCCGATGAACGGCCGCGACCACCACGGCATGGCCGCCTCCGCCCTGTCGGTTGCAAAGATCCCCTACGACCAGGCCCGCGACGGCATCTCCCTGACCAATACCGTCACCCCCACCGGGCTCGGCCGCAGCCCGCAGGAGCGGATCGGCAACCTGGTCGGCCTCCTGGACGCCTTCACCACCTGCGGCGGCTTCCACATGAACGTCAACGTCCTGGACCGCGCCACCCTCGAAGACGCCATGGAGCACCCGGAGAACTACCCCGAGCTGACGATCCGGGTCTCCGGATATGCCGTCAACTTCGTCCGGCTCACGGCCGAGCAGCAGCGCGACGTGATCAGCCGCACCTTCCACGGTGCGCTGTGAGCACCGCTCCGGGCCGTACCTCCCCGGACCGGGTCCACCCGGTTGCGTCCGGGGCGGGAGGCAGTCCGGTGGGGCGTGTGCACTCCTGGGACATGTCCACCGGCGTCGACGGCCCCGGCACCCGCTTCACGCTGTTCCTCAGCGGCTGCCCGCTGCGCTGCCAGTACTGCCAGAACCCCGATACCTGGCACATGCGCGACGGCACGCCCACCACCGTCGACGACGTCATGGCCAAGATCGAGAATTGCGCCGCGTTCCTGCGGTCCTCCGGCGGCGGGGTGACGATCAGCGGCGGCGAACCCCTGCTCCAGCACGCCTTCACCGCCGAGGTCCTGCACCGCTGCAAGCAACTCGGCCTGCACACCGCTCTGGACACCTCGGGGTTCCTGGGCTCGGCCGCCGACGACGCCTTGATCACGGACACCGACCTGGTGCTCCTGGACATCAAGTCCTTCGACATCCGCACCTACGAACGGCTCACCGGCAGGCGGCTTGCACCCACCCTCAGCTTCGCGGGCCGCCTGGACGCGTTGGGCGTACGCACCTGGATCCGCTACGTCCTGGTTCCCGGCTGGACCGACGATCCCGCCGCCGTCGAAGGGCTCGCGCAGTTCATCGCGGGGCTGGGCAACGTCGAACGAGTGGACGTCCTGCCGTTCCACAAGCTGGGCGCGAGCAAGTACGAGGCCCTGGGGCTGCCGTTCCCGCTCCGTGACACACCCACGCCCGACAGCGCGCTGGTGGACCAGGTCCGCGGACAGTTCCGCGCGCACGGTCTGACCGCCGACTGACCCACCACCCCGCTGCACCCTGACCACGACGCGGCGGCAGCAGGCGTGGACCTCCTGGTCCGCAACGCCCGGCGGGCGTTGGAGGAGTACGACGGCCCCCAGCTGCAGGAGGTAGTTGCCCTCCGGGCTGTACTCCGGGTCGGTGTTATTGGTCCACGCTGCTTCCGCCACCGACCCGGCCGGAACCCCTTCGACATCCACCTCCCCGAGTCCAAATGGCAGCTTGAACGTCGACGGATGGGCCGCGTCGTGGTCCGCCAGGGACTGATAGCCGCAGACGTCGCCTCCCGGGCACCCCTGGACGGCTGCCCGGGCGAAGCCTGAGCCGTCCAGGGGACCGCAATCAGGACGAGCCCAAGAGCAACAGCTCCCGCCAGCGTGGATGATCGTCGCAGATTCCCAGTACACCTCCCCCAGTCCTGAAATGGCATGGCCATGCCCTGAATCGGGACGGGTGACAGCCGTCGGGGAGGAACACCATTCGTGGTCAGATGTACCGGCAGTAGGCTGGAGTGTCTGTCCCCTCCTGATTTCGGCACTGGTGCGGGGAGACCCGAGCACGAGGCGGCACCATGACCAGCACCGAGGAACCCTTCCGAAGACTGCTGGAGGCGGCCCCGGACGCAATGGTGATCGTCGACGACGCCGGGATCATCCAACTGGTCAACGCCCAGGCCGAGACCCTGTTCGGGTACCCCCGCCGCGAACTCCTGGGCCAGCCGATCGAGGTCTTGGTGCCCGAGCGCTTCCGGGCCCAGCACCCCGGTCACCGCCACAGCTATGTCGACACGCGCCGGGTCCGGCCGATGGGCGCGGGCCTGGAGCTGTACGGGCTGCGCAACGACGGCACCGAGTTCCCCGTCGAGATCAGCCTCAGCCCCCTGGAGACCCCGCAGGGCCCGCTTGTGTCCGCCGCCGTACGCGACGTCAGCGAACGCAAAGCCGCCGAAGCCACCCTCGCCCAGCTCTACGAACAGCAGCGCCATGTCGCGCTGACCCTGCAGCGCAGCCTGATGGGGTCGCCGCTCCCGGTCCCCGGCCTGGACAGCGCGAGCCGCTACTTCCCGGCCCGCCAGGGTGCCGGGGTGGGCGGTGACTGGTTCGACCTGATAGCGCTGGGCACCGGACAGGTCGGGATCCTGATCGGCGACGTGATGGGCCGCGGCCTGGAAGCCGCCGTAGTGATGGGGCAGCTGCGCTCGGCGGCCCACGCCCTGGCCAAGACCGGCATGCCGCCGTGGCAGCTGATGCAGGCCCTGGACGCGGTCGTCAGCGAGCTCCCCGACCAGTTCGTGACCTGCTGCTACCTCGTCCTGGACCTGGACCTGGCCGAGCTGACCGTGTGCTCGGCCGGACACCTGCCCATCCTGCTCGTCGACCCCGACGGGCGGGCCAGCCGTCTTCCGGTGCCGGTGAGCGTCCCGCTGGGGGTGGGCGAGGTTCCACACCAGCAGACCACTCTGACCGTCTCGCCCGGCTCCGTCCTGGCCCTGTACACCGACGGCCTGGTCGAGACCCCGCACAGCGACATCGAACTGCAGGTCGACGCCTTGACGACTGTGCTGGAGAAGGCCCTCGACGAGCGGCCCGACCTGGAGACTGCCGCCGACCTTGTGCTGGCTACCTTGCTGCCCGACCCGAGCGACTACGCCGACGACGTGACCCTGCTGCTGGCCCGGATCCCCCGGACCCCGGTCGTCACCGCCTGCGCGGACTTAACCGCTGATCCCATCAGCGTCGGCCAGGGTCGACGCTTCCTGCGCCAGACCCTGGACGGCTGGAACCGTCCCGATCTGGTCGATACCGCCGGCCTGCTGGCCTCCGAACTGCTCACCAACGCGGTCCGACACGCCAGCGGGCCACTGCACCTGCGGTTGCGCCTGGACGGCCAGGAACTGAGTGTCGAGGTCCGCGACACCAGCCCCAATGTTCCGCAGGCGCGTCGCACCGGCCTGGATCAGGAGTGCGGCCGAGGCCTGCTCCTGGTCCAGAGCCTGGCCACGGCATGGGGCACCCGGCCCACCCGCGAGGGCAAGACCGTGTGGTTCTCCCTGGCCCCGGGCCAGGCTGATGACTGACCGGTGCAGTCAGCGCGCCTCCCCGGTGGCCAGGGTGGCACGTCCGGCCTCCAGCCGGGCGACCGGGAGCCGGTAGGGCGAGCACGAGACGTGGCCCAAGCCGGTGCGGTGGAAGAAGTGCACCAAGGCCGGGTCGCCGCCGTGCTCCCCGCACACCCTGGTCACCAGCCCCGGGCGGGCGGCCCGGCCCTCGCGGACCGCGATCTCCACCAGCCGGCCGACGCCGTCCAGGGTCCAGCGTTTCGAACGGCGAGACCCGGAAGACGCCCTGCTCGATGTAGCGGGCGAGGAACACGCCCTCGACGTCGTCGCGTGAGAAGCCCCAGGTGGTCTGGGTCAGGTCGTTGGTTCCGAAGGTGAAGAACCCGGCCTCCGTGGCGATGCTGCCGCCGCCAGTGGGGCGCGGGGCAGTTCGATCACCGTGCCGACCGGCAGGTCCGGTCCGCCGCCGGCCTCGTGCAGGACCCGTGCGATCTCGGCGCGGACCAGGCGCAGTTCTTCGACGGTGTCCACCAGTGGCACCATGATCTCCGCGCGCGGGTCGCCGCCCGGCGGGCGAGGACGGGCTCGGCGACCGCGCGGACCTGCATCGCCACCAGTCCGGGGACGACCAGGGCCAGGCGTACCCCGCGCAGGCCGAGCATCGGGTTCTCCTCGTGCATGCGGTTCACGGCCTCCAGTAGCCGCTCATCGTGTGCCTGCAGCGGCTGGCCGCGGGCTCGTTGGGTGGCCAGGCGCACGGACAGAGGAACATGTGCTCCGTACGGCACAGCCCGATGCCCTGCCCACCGAAGGCCCTCGCCCGGCGCGCGTCCTCGGGGGTGTCGGCGTTCCCCAGTACCTGCAGGCGGCGAACCGGGTCGGCGTGGCCCAGCAGGGCCGCGACGGCGCTGACGGCCTCCTCTGCAACTCCGCTTGTCCGGGTGCCCTCGACATGGGCGGTCACCGGTGACGGCACCAGTGGCAGCGCGCCCGGGCGGACCTCGCCGGTGGTTCCGTCCACCGAGACCACCTCGCCCCCGGCCACGACGGTGCCGCCGGCGGTGGTGAAGCGTCGTGCGGTGACGTCCACGCGCAGGCTCTCGGCGCCGCAGATGCAGACCCCGCCCATGCTGCGGGCGACCACGGCGGCGTGGCTGGTCTTGTCGCCGCGGCTGGTCAGCACCGCTTGGGCGGCGATCATCCCCGGCAGATCGTCCGGGGTGGTCTCCGGACGCACACGGAACCGCTCTGCCGGCCGTTACGCGGACGCGTGCCGTAGGCGGCTCCCCCCACAAGGGTGGGGGGAGCCGCCTACGGCACGCGTCCACTGAAGGGTCAGTTGACGTTGAGGTCGGTCTCGGTGATGCCTGCCGCGTTGTCGGGGACGCTGATCGTCTCGATGTCCTGGGGCTGCGCAGTGTCCTTCCGCGCCTTGCGGCTGCCGGCGATGACCACGCCCGCGCCGAACGCGGTGACCGCGCCGATGCCGGTGAATGCCACGCCCAGGCCGATGACCAGGTAGGTGACCTCCCACGCCTGGTAGGCGGAGAGGAGGCTGCCACGCAGCGACTCGCCCATGAACGCGGTCTGCCGCTCGCCGCCCTGCGTGGCCAGCGTGGCGGCCGGGGTGGACTTGGCGGCGGTGGCGGCCAGGTACTTCGCGGATACCTGACTGTAGGTCAGGCCGTTGGTGGCCTCTCTGATGTGCGTCTCGATCATGTTCGAGAACGCCTTGGACTGCGGGCCGGTGGTGACCTGCTGCCCGGCGTAGCCGGCCTCGGCGGCCGGGAGGCCGGACTTGGCGTTCGCGGGGAAGGTGATCTGCTGGGCGGTCAGCTGCTGCTTGACCTGGGACTGACCGGAGAACCCGACACCGATCATGATCGGCCCGGCAACGAGCATGGCCAGACCAGTGATAGCGACAAGCCAGCGGACGAGAGTGCGAGCGGTGAACAGCATGATGGCGTCCCTCCTTGGGAGCGTGCCTGAGAGGTGCGGGGGCTGTGCGGTACCTCCAAGGTCGCGTCCAGCCGCCACGGCGGACATGGGCCGACCGGCAGTAGCACCGCGGCCGATAGTCCTCCCTCACGATGGTTGGGCCGGGACCCCTGGACGGATGCCGCGGACCACTCGTTTCTCACCCGTCCATTGGTGAGGCTCCATCAGATCGCTGGATTTACAGGTGCGTTGATCGACCGTGGGGCGCCGACGCCATGTGCTGCGGCCGCGCCAGGAAGTCCTGGCAGCCGACCACGACCCGCTGGTGGCCGGCCTTTGGGAGAACACCACCACGTCGCGCTCGCCGAGCCGACGGCTCCCCAGATCCGACCGACACAGCAAGCGAATCACCGGGTCACGGTTACAACAGCGCCCGATCGAATCTACGAAGCTTCAGCAGCACACACACGATCGTGACCGGCGACCGATCCACCTGTGTCAGGGGTGCGATGGCCCAGTCAACGACCCGCGAGAAACCCGTCCTCGGGCCTCGCACGCTTCTCTTCACCGTTCCACCACATGAGATCAAGGAGACGCCCATGGCCATTCAACGCCTCAACCACGCTGTCCTCCACATCCGCGATGTCGAACGCGGCATCGAGTTCTACACGAGCGTGCTCGGCTTCCGCGTCGTGTTCCGCCTGCCCCACGCCGCGTTCCTCCAAGCCGGGGGCTGCACCAATGACCACGATCTCGGCTTGTTCCAGCTCGGCGCCGACGCTGGCGGTTCCGAGGCCGGGGTACGCACGGTCGGGCTCTTCACCTGGCCTGGGAAGTCGAGACGCTGCTTGAACTCAAGGACGTCAAGAACCGACTGATCGAAGCCGGGGCGCTGGCCAACGAGACCGACCACGGCACCACCAAGTCGCTCTACGCCCAGGACCCGGATGGGCTGGTGTTCGAGGTCTGCTGGCTCGTACCCGCCGAGTTGCTTACCGCAATACACCCGCAAGTCGCCGCAACGCTCGACATCGACGCTGATATCGAGCGATTCGGCGCCCAGACCCTCAGCGGCACCGGTATCTCCACAGCCCTCCCACGCTGAACCCGACAGGTGAGCTTCCCCGTGCTCGGAAGTCCGCTGAGGTGATCGAGGCGGGCGATCATGCGCACGTTGGCCCGTGGATACCGTAAGCTCCGACACCCTGCTTTTCCGACAGCGCAGCGGCGGGTGCCTCGTTCACATCTCGGAGCCTGTGCCAGTTGCGGCACGGGCCCCCAGAGCATCAGCGGGCCGCGGTCAAGCGAGGGTCTCGTGGAACAGGTGGAGGACAGCCACGCCGGGGTCGGCCGCGCGTCGGGTGCGCAGGTGGTCGCGGTAGGGGTCGACCAGTGCGGGCCGGTAGCGAGGGGCGATGCGCAGGAGCAGCGCTCAGCTGCAGCGATGACATTCCGAGCGGTACAGGGCGTGCGCGGGGCGCGGCACGGACCCAGGGCGCTGCTCGCAATGTATTCGCGGGGATGTCGTCACCCCTGGGGGGAGACTGATATTCATCGGGAAGCAAGCAGGTCAGGGCTGTGCCGATGCGGCGAGTTGACGCGCCTGCAATCGCGTTTCGTCGTTCATCGGGAAGAAGCACTCGATGCGCAGCTCCTGCAGCGTCACGTCCTGCGGTGTCCCGAGCGTCGTCACGGTGGAGAAGAAGTCGAAGCGCCGGTCACCGTGCACGTACCGGATCGGCACGATCGGCAGCACCGGTGCGGCCGCGTCGAGCGACCGCAGCGAGGCCGGCACCCCGGGGTAGTTCAGCACCTCGTCGAGGATCTGCTGGGCGCGCTCGTCGGTGACGCCCCCGATCGCCTCCCGGCGCACACGCCGGACCAGCGCTTCGGCGACCTCCGGCCAGTTCGTCACGTTGCGGCGGACGCCGTCGGGGTGGAACATCCGGCGCAGTACGTTCGGCGGTCCGGGAGCGTTCTTCGGCTGCCCGCCTCGGAGGAGAGCGAAGAAGCGGCGAGCGGCGGCGTTGGTGTCCCGGATGTCCCAGCTCCGGTCCATCACCAGGGCGGGGAAAGGTTCCTGCTGCGTCAGGATGGTTTCGAGCGCGTCGCGGACGGCGGCGAGCGACGGCGCGTCCAGTTCGGACTCCGGGTATTCGGGCGCGAACCCGGCCTTGAGCAGCAGGGTGTTGCGTTCGCGCAGGGGTACGTCGAGTACCTCCGCGAGCTTCAGGAGCATGGCTCGGCTGGGGTTCGAGCGGCCGGTCTCGAGGAAACACAGATGGCGGACCGATACGGCGGCCTCGGCGGCCAGAGCCAGCTGGCTCAACTGCCGGGCGCTCCTCCAGTGCTTCAACAGCTGACCGACCTCAGACACCATTCGAGTATCCCGCAGTCCAAGCGTGCGGCTGCACCACCGCCTCCAGCGGGGGCCGGGCAACGCTCGCGGTGTAGTTCGTCATCGCGGAGATTGCCACCCCGGTGATCACCTCGAACAACTGCTCCTCGGCAAAGCCGGCCGCCGTGAACTCCGCCACGTCTGCCTCATTGAGTCGGCCCCGCTTGTCGATGAACGCACGGGTGAGCGCGGATAGCGCCGCCATCCGCCGGTCGGTGGGCAGATCGCCGCGGCGCAGGGCCTCGATCACGGCCGGTTCGACTCCGTCCGCGAGCGCTTCCAGCGTGTGGAACGCGACCGCCCATTCGCTGCCGTTGGCGACCGCGTTAGACAGGAGCAGGACCTGCCGTTCGTCCGGGCTGAACGTGCCGCCGCCCCGGAAGTGCCCGAATGCGGAAAAGAAGGTGTTCAACAGTGCCGGCGAGTTCGCCATGAGCCCGGCCGCGGCCGGAACGAACCCGAATGCCCCCTGCAAGACCGTCAGCGGCTCCTTCGCGGCTTCGGGCGCGGTGTCGGCGGTGTGGATCTGGTACTTGGTCATGACTCGGAGTCTGAGGCAGCCACGACGTCGATCCAATTCCCTCGGAGGTAAATACGCGCGGCATCGCTCGCGCCTCCTGCTAGGCGGAGATGCCGCTCGGGGCCAGGCGCGGGGCTGCGTTGGCGCCATCGGCGCAACTGGCGACAACCGCGGGCATCAACGACACCATCGCCGGCCTCCCCGGTGACAGACCCGGCCCGCCCGTCCTGGGGACAGCAGGGTCGGAGGTCACCTTCGGCCGGGACCGGGGGGTGGTGGTCTTTTTGGGGTCCCTCGGCACGATGAGTAATCGAGCGGTGAGACCCCGCCCTCGGCCATCGAGGGAGCCCGTCCCGGTCGATGGCGAGGATGCGTCATGGCCGCCAAACTCCGCTGCGTCATCATCGCCCACAGATTCCGCACCCCACGCCCCTACCAGCCATAACCCGAAGAAATCCGGGCCGTCCTCACATCCTGGGCAATCGCCGGAACATGAACGCCGCCGCCCGGGATCCCGGCCTGAAGATCGTGTCGCTGCCGCACCGGGCCGCCCACACCCTGCTGTCCATGTCGGGATCCCGCCCCGTCGGGACGCCCCGAAGACGCCCGATAGGCCGGAGCTGGCTATCCGGCTTCACCGGGTTCCAACAAGGTGGCGATCATGGCTGCGGCATGCCACTGCTCGAACGCGCGGTGGCTCCAGCCACGCTCCTCCACGAGAAGCCGGTAGTTGGCCGGCTGGATCTGCAGCCACAGCATGTCGGCGGCAACCCCGGGGTGAACGTCGCGCCGCAGCGAACCCTCCACAACCGCCGCCGCAATGACGCCGCGGGCACACTCCAGCAGCTCTTCCTGGGCCGCCTCCAGCAGTTGCGCCAGCTCGGGGTCGCTCCCCGCGGCTTGCTCAAGCACACGCTGCAGCGGCCCGAGCCGCTGCGAGATGGCGGCGGTGAAGGCGGAGAACTCCCCAAGCAACCGCTGCGCGTCAGGGATCGCCAGGATCCGACGGAAGCCTTCGTTGTTTGCGCTGACGCTACCACCCTCGGCCGCCCGCCGACGGGCGAACGCGAACAACTGCGCCTTGCCGCCGACCCCGAAGACGGTCTGACGGGAAACACCGGCGCGGGCCGCGATCTGCTCGATCGTGGCGCCCGCGTAGCCGGCGTCCACGAACACCTCCCCGGCGGCGTCCACCACGGCCTCGCGGGTACGGCGGGCGGCCTCCTCGCGCAGGGGCGAGCGATACGTGCGCTGAGTCTTCTTGACGCTTGCCATGTGATTTAACTAGACTCCGAGTCAGTTCATTGTCCTCATAGTTAACCCAATTCTAGGAGCAGGAGACCCGCTTTGTCGACATCGGACGCTCTCAAGCCGTGGCGGATTCTGGGCTTCGGCAAGCACCCGGAGATAGGCGAGAAGGTTCAGGCACGCCTGAGGGGAGCCGGCCTGGCTGCCACGGTCATAGTCATCACCGACGACGAGGCCGGTGACACCCGCCTGATCCAGGAACTGGGCGACACCGAGTACGACGGCGTGGTGATCGGCAGCTTCATCAGCGGACAGGACCCTGAGCTTCCGCCGACCGAACTGACAACCCTCTGGTTCAACCGGATCCTCAATATCATTCACACCCACGCGCCGACCGCTAAGATCATCTTGGTTCGCAACCCCGGCGACGCACTGCACGCGGTCGACCGCGTGCTCGGGTAGGCCTGGCGACCGGTGCCGCCGACCGGGAGCTCCGCGACCACGGGCTTCCCCGAAGCACCAGAGCTGAGCAGTCCCAGCTGTACGCTGTTCGACGCTGAATTGAACACGCTCAGGCTCTGACGGACGCCATGCCGAGCGCGTTCATTCGATCACCAAAGCCACGCCGCGTGAAGCACGGCACAGCGCACTGGCCTGTACGGATGTGGTTCTCGACACCCTGTGGCGCTCGGAAATACGATTTTGGTCGTGCGAGCCGGGTGATGTCGGTTGGTCAGGCTGCTCGGTGGCATTCGTTGATCAGGCCGCCGAGGACGGGTATTCGCCGGACGCGGTGCTTGGAGGTCGGCGACGGGGTGTGGCGGGGGATGCGGGTTGCTGTTGGGTGGGAGTTGCTGCCGTGCTTGGTGGGGCCGGTGCTCGTTGTAGTGCTGGCTGTACTGGGTGAGAACGGCGTGGGCGTGGCTTGGTTGCGGTATGGACGGCTGAACAGGCGACCGGTCTCACCCCGGGCGGTCGCCCCTGCCGCCACCGGCAAGGTCACGACATGTGGGGGGACGGCCTGCCCCTCTCACATCCCCGCCAGCACGAAGATCACGTTTTGCGAGTCCGCCGGGCAGCGTCGCAGATCAGCGCCGTACGCGCTGGCCGTTCACCACCTCGACGGTGAGCCCGCCGCGTTGACGGGCTCAACCTGCGCCTACTTGAACCAGTAGCGCACGCCGTGGTGGTACGAGCACGTACCGGAGGAGTGCGCGCTGTACGACAGCGAGTGGTCCTTGCACTGCGCCGTCTCCCACTTGTTCGCGGGCTTCTGGCGGTGGCTCCAGCCGCACAGGCCCGTGGTGTGGGCTACGCAGCGGTGGGCCGTGTTCGTGTACGGCAGCGCGGTACTGGCGTAGGCGGCTGTGGCCGGGGCTACGACCAGGCCGACGGACACGGCCAGGGCCGCGAAAGCACGACGAAGCAAAGCATCTCCTCATATTGGATGGGAAAGAGGTTGGCCAGACCATACCGTCGGGCTGCCGTGCGTGAGCCCAAGTGGGTGAAGTGGCGTGGGCGCTTCCGGAAGCGACCGGTGCTGACGCACTGGGTGCTTCGCTGCCAGCCGGTCCGGTGGGGCGGCTCGGCCCCGGCGTCGACTGTGTGGTTATCCCCACTGTGGATATCCACGTGGGTAAGTGTTCGATTGCCAGTGCCGCCGGAGCCAGTCGGCGATGGGCAGGGGAAGGAGATCGCGAGGATCTTCCCGACGCCGCCACCTCGTTACTGCAGGCTGTACATCAGCCAGCAGAGCAGCACGATCACCCCGAGGCAGCCCAGGACCCAGGCGAGAGTGGTCCACGGGCCGTCGGAGTCGTACCCACTGCCCGAAGGGTCGCCGCCGGCCGGGAAGTCATTGCCTCCGTCGTGGTGATGGTGTCCACTGTCTCCGCCGCCATGGCCCCCGCCACCGTCCATCGTCGAACCCCCAATTGTGATACGTCCACGTGTTCGCAGTGTTCCGCCGGACCGGGGCGCCCAACCGTGGCGGAAGTAGATCCTTCACCCCCGCACCCCGTGAGCCTGTCATCCCGACGGGCGCAACCCCGGTCCTTACGGCCGTGGCCGCCCATCTGCGAGCCGCAGCCGGGGCCCGCGCTAGGATTCCGCTGCTTGTGATCAACACCGTCGTGGGGGAATCTTGAGAACACGCGTACGCCGCACCGCCGTCCTGGCCGCTGCCGCCGGGCTCCTCGCACTGCTCCCCGTTGGGAGCGCCAGTGCCACACCCGCTCCGCCCGACCTCCCCGTCGGCACGCTTTACCAGGCCGTGAAGGACATGCCCGCTTCTGTGCAGCGGGGCCACACGATCACCCTCGTGGTCTGGTACATGCAACGCTCCAAAGACGTCCTGGCTCCTCAGCAATACGCAGTGTCCACCTGGAACCCCACAGGCGTGGATGCCCGAGGCTCATCCGCACCGGGCGTGACGGTCACCTGGCTGGACCCGGCCACCAACCGCTGGCAGCCGAGCAACTGGGAATACGACCACGGCGCCTACCAGTCCCTCATGCTGCCGGAAAGCCCCCACCTCACATACGGCTCGGGCTACTGGGCTCACATCGACGTTCGGATCACCTTCAGCTCCACCGTTGCCTTGGGAACATGGCACATCCAACCGATTGTTCCCGAGGGCTACTCGTTGCTGACTCATCAGGGGCACTATGCGTCGGGCTTCCTGACAACCAGCAAGCAGCCGACCGACTTCGCAGTGAGTGTCCACCGCTGAGTGGCTGTACGGCACTGTGGGTGTCAGATATTGCAGCCATCCAGGTCAGGAGGCACCCCTGTCTCATAGCGAGCCACACGGCATCCGGCTGGTCGGCGGCTGGAGATCGTCAAGAGCAGGCGGCACGATGGTCTCCATGCTGCTGCGGCTGCCCTACCTCGCCCTGTCGAGCGTGGTCACCCTGATACGCCTGTGGCCGATGAGCGAGAAGGACAAGGACGCAGAGATTCGGTCCTGCGCCACCAACTCGTCATCCTGCAAAGACAGGTCGGCAAGCCCACGCCCACGTGACCCGACCGTGCCGTCCTCGCGGCACTCCTGCACCAGCTGCCGCGATGGAAGTTACACCGACTCCATCTCCTGGTCTCCCCCGACACCGTGCTCCGATGGCACCGCGACCTGCTCCGCCGACACCACGCCCAGCAGTCCCGCCCCAAGCGCCCGGGCCGGCCGCGCACCGTCCGCTCCATCCGCCTGCTGGTGCTTCGACTCGTCGACGAGAATCCAGGGTGGGGGTACCGCCGCGTGCACGGCGAACTGGCCGCCCTGGGCCTCAAGGTCGCCGCCTCCACCGTGTGGAACATCCTCCACGAACACGGCATCGACCCCGCACCGGACCGCGACCGCACCACCCGTACCGCCTTCCTCCGCTCCCAGGCACAGGCGATCGTCGCCATCGACTTCTTCGAGACCCGCACCCTGACCGGAGCCCGCCTCACCGTCCTGACCGCGATCGAACACGCCACCCGGCGCATCCGCATCCTCGGCACCACCGCCCACCCCACCGCGCAATGAGTCACCCAAATCGGACGCAACCCCGCCATGGACCTCCAGGACGCCGACGTGCGCGTGAAGTACCTGATCCGCGACCGCGACGCCCGCTACCCCACCACCCTCGACAATCTGCTCGCCGACGAGGGCATCGAGACCGCGACGACCAGCGTCCGGATGCCACGCATGAACTCGCTCATGGAGCGCTGGATCCGCTCCTGCCGCGCAGAACTCCTGGACCACACCCTCATCTGGAACCAGACCCATCGCCTGCACGCACTCCGCGAATACGAGCAGCACTTCAACCACCACCGGCCACACCGCACCCCGAACTCCGCCGCACCACTGCGCCCACTCCCCCAACCCAGCACCGAAACAGCCTAGTTGGACCAGCTCAGCATTCGCCGGAGAGATCGACTCGGCGGCATCCTGCACGAGGACAGACATGCGGCCTGACCAGCATGGACGGGGTTTATGACACCCACAGAGCCATCGCTGCCAACTCCCGCCGTGCTACGGCGGGATGCGCTGGTCAGCCCGCGTCAGGCTGCACACCGCGGCCGGACGAGGTTGCGACCACCCTGCGACCACCACCCCGCGACACGCACAAAGAAGCCGTTCTCGCCTCAGGCAAGAACGGCTTCCGACTGCGGTTATGCAGGTCGGGACGACAGGATTTGAACCTGCGACCCCCTGACCCCCAGCAGCTCCGATCGCGCCCACTCGTCGGGAGTTCGACACCGGCCGCTCCCAACCCCGACTGTCATCACACCGGGCACACGCCACCCGATAACCCTTCGTCACCTCGCCGGGCCGGCTCGTGACCGCCGTCACATTGACCTGAGTGCATCGAGGCCCGCTAAGCTCTTTAACTATATTACTAGTGAAAGTGGGTTTGACGTGGAGAGCCCGCGCCTCGTGTATCGCATCGACCGGCACAGCGGCGTCTCCACCTACATGCAGCTCGTCCAGCAGACCGAGCAGGCCCTGCGCTTGGGCCTGCTGCTGGTCGGCGACCAACTCCCCACCACCCGAGAGGTAGTGGAGAGCACGGCAATCAACCCCAACACCGTACAAAAGGCCTATCGGCTCCTCGAACAAGCCGGCCTCGTCCAAGGCCGCCGGGGCCAGGGCACCTTCGTACTCCGCACACTCGGCGACACCCCCATCGACAGTCCGATCCAGGACGAACTCGACGACTGGGGGCGCCGTGCAGCCGCCGTCGGCCTAGTACTGCAACGGGCCTTAGGATGACGAGGCTTCAGTTCTGAGGTTGTGGCCTCGTCGTCTGTAGTGGCTGGTGCGGGCTTGGTGCTGTCGTCGGCGTCGCCAGTGGGACCAGTGCAGGATGTGTTCCACGTTCCGGCGAAGTGGCGTGGCCAGGCGGGTGATCAGTCGTCGGACTTCGGGCAGGCTGACAGGGACGAGGTCTGGAGTTCGAGCGTCCCGGGCCCCTTTTCAAGTTGCTGGGCGCGGATGCTGGTGAGGTAGGCGTGGACGGCCATGGCCAGGGTGATGTGCCGGTGCCAGGCGTCGTAGCGGCGGACCTGGTAGTCGTCCAGGCCGCACTGTCCCTTGGCGGTCTGGAAGCACTCCTCGATCGCCCAGCGGGCACCGGCGACAGCGATCAGTTCGTCCAGCGTGCTCTCGGCGGGGGTGTAGGCGATGTAGTAGGCCAGTTGTGTGGGATCGGTGATGCTGCGGCGGGCCAGGACCCAGTGCCGGCGGTCGGGGCGGTGCCAGGGCCGGACCTCGACGCGGGCCCAGTCGTAGACCCGCGGACCGTGGGCGCCTGGGCCGCACGAGCGGCGCTTCCACTTCTGCCGGGGCAGGTCGGCGACCAGGTCGCGCAGTCTGTGGTCCATGGCCTGGCGGGTGACCACGGTGTCGTGGCTGGTGGTGGCCATGACGTGGAAGATGTCGGCCGCCTCCATCTCGGTGCGCCAGCTCTTGCTGTAGCCGTAGCCCGCGTCGCCACTGACCCAGCGGAACGGGATCTTGTCGGCCACGGCCCGCCGCAGCATCGCCCGTGCCAGGTGGACCTTGGTCGTGAACTCGACCTCGTCGTCGATCCCCGCTGCCCGGCACCGTTCCCGGTCATCGGTCCAGGACTGCGGGAGGTAAAGGGCCCGGTCGATCAGGGTTCGTCCGCGTCTGCTGGCGTAGGCCATGAAGACCCCGACCTGGCAGTTCTCGGTGCGGCCCGCGGTTCCCGAGTATTGACGCTGGACCCCGGCCGAGCGCAGGCCCTTCTTGAGGAACCCGGTGTCGTCCACGATCAGCACGGCACCGGGGTCGCCGAGGTGCTCGACCACATACTCGCGTACGTCGTCCAGGACGTGGTCGGCGTCCCAGTCGCAGGTGTTCAGCAGCCGCTGGATCCGGTCCGGACTTCGGTGGCCGGCCTCCTCGGCCACCGTCCACCCGTTCTTGCGCTCCAACGGTGCCAGCAACCCGCGCATGTAGGCCAACGCGGACTCGCGCGGCTCGCTGCGAGAGAACCGGTGAACGAACCGCTCATGAACCTCGCCCAGCCCGTCCAACCACCGACGAGCATCCGAACTCGCTACATCCCCATCCATGCCATGCCCAACGAGCAGCCTGAAGCCACGTCACCCCAACACCCGTTGCAGTACTACTCCGCGCCCCCGCTGCTCCAGCGGATGATCGACGCCGGCCTGCTCGGCCGCAAGTCGGGGCGCGGTTTCTACCCGTACGACAACCGAGGAGGCACCCAGTGAGCCTGAGGATCATCGTCACCGTCAAGCACGTGCCGGACGCCACCGGCGACCGGCGGTTCGCCGAGGACACCACCAGCGACCGCGACTCCGTCGACGGACTGCTCTCGGAGCTCGACGAGTACGCCGTCGAGCAGGCCCTGCAGATCTCCGAGGCGCACGGGGACACCGAGGTCACCGTGCTGACCATCGGCCCCGACGACGCCAGGGACGCGCTGCGCAAGGCACTGTCGATGGGCGCGGACAAGGCCGTGCACGTCAGCGACGACGCCATCCACGGCACGGACGCGATCGGCACCTCGCTCATCCTGGCGAAGGCGGTCGAGCACACCGGCTTCGACCTGGTGATCTCCGGCATGGCCTCCACCGACGGCACCATGGGCGTGGTTCCGGCGCTGCTCGCCGAACGACTCGGCGTCCCGCAGCTGACGCTGCTGGCCGACGTGACCGTCGAGGGTGCCGCGGTGCGCGGCCGACGGGACAGCGACGCCGGGAGCGAGCACCTGGAGGCGCGGCTCCCCGCCGTCGTCAGCGTCACCGACCAGTCCGGCGAAGCCCGCTACCCCTCGTTCAAGGGGATCATGGCGGCGAAGAAGAAGCCGGTCACCCAGCTCGACCTGGGCGACCTGGGCATCGAGCCGGAGCTGGTCGGCCTCGGTGGAGCCTGGACCGCCGTCGACCAGGTCACCCCCCGCCCGGCTCGGGTCGCGGGGACGATCGTGCTCGACGAGGGTGAAGGAGGCAAGCAGCTGGCTGCCTTCCTGAGCACGCAGAAGTTCATCTGAGTCCCCTGACCACACCCCTTTGGAGAACTGACGATGAGTGAGATCCTGGTCCTGGTCGACCACGCGGACGGCACGGTGCGCAAGCCCGCGCTGGAACTGCTGACCCTGGCCCGACGTCTGGGCACCCCGTCCGCCGTCCTGCTCGGCGCGGGCGACGCCACCGCGGCCATCGCCGCCAAGCTCGGCGGGTACGGGGCGGAGAAGGTCTACTGGGCGAGCGACAGCGAGTTCGGCGACTACCTCGTGGTTCCGAAGGTCGAGGCGCTGGAGCAGGTCGCCAGGCGGACCTCCCCCGCCGCCATCCTGGTGACCTCCTCCGCCGAAGGCAAGGAGATCGCCGCCCGGCTCGCCCTGCGCCTCGGCTCCGGCGTCATCACCGACGCCGTCGACGTCGAGGCCGGTGCGAGCGGGCCGGTGGCGACCCAGTCCGCTTTCGCGGCGACGTTCACGGTGCGCTCCACGGTGACCCACGGCACGCCCGTGATCACGGTGAAGCCCAATGCCACCGGCCCCGAACCGGCCCCGGCCGCCGGCACGCCGGAGGAGATTGCGGTGACCTTCTCCGATGCCGCGCGAGGCACCAAGGTGACCTCCAGGGCGGCTCGGCAGACGTCGAGCCGCCCCGACCTGACCGAGGCGGCCATCGTGGTCTCCGGTGGCCGCGGCGTCGGTTCGGCGGAGTCGTTCGGGGTCATCGAGGCACTGGCCGACTCCCTCGGCGCCGCCGTCGGCGCGTCCCGGGCGGCGGTCGACGCGGGTTGGTACCCGCACAGCAACCAGGTCGGTCAGACGGGCAAGACCGTCTCTCCGCAGCTGTACATCGCGAACGGCATCTCCGGTGCCATCCAGCACCGCGCCGGCATGCAGACGTCCAAGACCATCGTCGCGGTCAACAAGGACTCCGAGGCGCCCATCTTCGATCTGGTCGACTTCGGCGTCGTCGGGGATCTCTTCGAGGTCGTTCCGCGGCTCACCGCCGAGGTTCGGGCCCACAGGGGCTGAACGTCCAACCGCACGCCGACGGGCCCCAGCGCGGCGAGTGCCGCGCTGGGGCCCGGGCCGTGTCCGGGTACCGCTCATCCCAGGAGCTGCTGCTCAAGCACCGTGGCGTCGCAGTGGGTGCGGAGGGCCTGCGTGAACTGACGCCGGCTCATACTCCCGCCGCCGCGGTCAGACCCTCCAGTACTGCCTCCTCCACGGTGCGGGGGGCGACGCAGTCGCCGATGGCGAGGACCTGCTCGGGCGGCAGGCCGAGGACGGAGGCGTTCAGGTCGGTGACCGGCTCGTGGCCCTGGGCGAGGACGACGGCGGCCACGCCCTCCAGCAGCACCGGTTCCTCGGTCAGGGTGTGCTGCAGGTAGGCGGTGTCGTCGTCCGCGCCGTAGAGGCGGACGTTGGGGACGACCTCGATCCGGGCCCGTGCGGCCTGCGCCAGCATCGCCGAGCGCACATACTGCTGCAGGTGCTCGCCGGCCGCGAAGCCGGTGACGCAGAGGGTCACCTTCCGTCCCTGGGACGCGAGTTGCAGGGCCACGCCCAGGCCGATCCAGTCACCGCGCCAGTCCGCCACGACGATCCGCCCGCGCGGGGTGGCGGCGCCGCGGATGACCTGCCAGGCGTTGAGCACGACCGGTTCGTCCAGCAGCTCCAGCCGCGGGGTGCGGGGGCGGGCGCCGGTTGCCAGGATCAGCGCGTCGGGGGCGAGCGCGGCGACGGTGTCCTGGTCGACGGTCGAGTTGAGCGTCACCCGGGCGCCGGCGCGCCGGGCCTCGGCCTCCAAGTTGGTGATGGCACCGCCGAACTCGGCTCGTCCGGGCAGCAGTTCGGCCAGCAGTACCTGGCCGCCGAGCCGTGCGGCCGCCTCGTGGAGTTCCACGTCGTGCCCGCGCGCCGCCGCCACCGCCGCGGCCTTGAGCCCGGCCGGCCCGCCGCCGACGACCAGGATCCGTTTGCGGCGGGTGATGGTCGGCAGCACGCCGAAGCGGCGCTCGCGGCCGGTCTCCGGGTGCTGGATGCAGGAGATGGGGTAGCCGAGCTGGAAGTGGCCGATGCAGGCCTGGTTGCAGCCGATACAGGCGCGGATCTCCTCGGTGCGGTCCTGCTCGGCCTTCTGCGGCATTCTGGGGTCGCAGATCAGCGCGCGGGTCATCGCACAGGCGTCGGCCTGGCCCAGGGCGATGATCTGCTCGGCCTCCTGCGGCTGGTTGACCCGGCCGGCGACCAGCACCGGGACCCGGACCGCGGCGCGGACCCGGGCCGACAGCGGGGCCGTGTAGCCGGCCGGGTGGAACATCGGCGGGGCGATGTGCTGGGCGCCGGAGAGGCTGGCGGAGCTGCCGGCGCAGACCGAGACGTAGTCGACCAGGCCCTCCGCGTCGAGCCGGCCGACCGTGCGCAGCACCAGGTCGGCGTCGAGGCCGTCGTGGCTGAGCTCGTCGCCGGAGATGCGCAGCCCGACCGCGAAGCCGGGGCCGGTCTGCGCCCGTACCGAGAGCAGGGCCTCGCGCAGGAAGCGCAGCCGTCCCTGTTCGTCGCCGCCCCAGTCGTCGGTGCGGACGTTCACCTGGGGGTTGAGGAACTGGGCGGGCAGGTAGCCGTGGCTGGCGACGAGTTCGACGCCGTCAAGTCCTGCTTCGCGCAGGCGGCGGGCGGCTTGGCCGTAGCCGTCCAGGACTTCGTGGATCTCCGCTTCGGTCATGGCGCGCGGCATGACGTGGAACCGCTCGCTGGGGGTGGCCGAGGGTGCCCAGGCGACGGGTGCGCTCCCGTCCTTGGACTCCAGGATCTCCCGGCCTGGGTGGAACAGCTGGCCGAAGATCGTCGTACCGTGCCGGTGCACCGCCTCGGCGAGTTCGGCGTAGCCGGGGATGCAGGCGTCGTCGGTGGCCATCAGCACGTGCGTGGTGTAGCGGGCCGACTCGTGGACGCCGGAGACCTGGAGCACGATCAGGCCGACGCCGCCGGCGGCCCTGGCTTCGTGATAGGCGATCAGGTCGTCGGTCACCGCGCCGTCCTGGACCAGGACGGTGTCGTGGCCGGACGACAGGATCCGGTTGCGGACCGTCACCGGCCCGATCCGCAGCGGGCTGAACAGCAGCGGGAACATCGCGGTCATCGGATCTCCTGTCCCCGGCGGCCGGGCATCGCGTCGAGCAGCGTCCTGGTGTACTCGTCGCGGGGGTCCGCGAGGACCTCGGTGCAGGGGCCGCTCTCCCTGACCTCCCCCGACCTCATCACCACGATGTCGTCCGACATCCGGCGCACCACGTCGATGTCGTGGGAGATCAGCACATAGCTGACGCCCAGTGACTCCTGCAGGTCCAGAAGCAGGTTGAGGATCTGTGCCTGCACCGACACGTCGAGGGCCG
>Ga0302311_10001121_pt1 | contig 32221 bp, 35 predicted proteins | sample III_Palsa_N1_3_FD_200449 | JGI IMG/M metagenome (GOLD analysis project Ga0302311, IMG submission 200449) | Peat permafrost microbial communities from Stordalen Mire near Abisko, Sweden - III_Palsa_N1_3 | ecosystem: Environmental > Terrestrial > Soil > Palsa > Peat permafrost | place: Sweden... | reverse complement strand
ACGTCGATCTGGCTGGCGGCGAGCGCTATCGCGAATCCGCCAGTTTCGAGCCTGGCGCACAGGCTGTCGTCGCCCAAGTGGACGGTGCGAAGCTGGGCCTGTCAGTCTGCTACGACATCCGCTTCGCTGCGCTCTACCGGACTTTGGCTCACGCCGGGGCCGAAATCCTGACCATTCCGGCGGCCTTCACCCGGCCCACGGGCGCGGCGCACTGGGAGACCCTGCTGCGCGCCCGAGCCATCGAGACCGGCGCATTCGTCTTGGCGGCGGCGCAAGGCGGCGTTCACGAGGACGGCCGCGCGACCTGGGGCCATTCCATGGCCGTGGCGCCTTGGGGCGAGGTCATCGCGCAGGCCGACCACGACGACCCGTGCGTGCTGCGCGCCTCCCTCGACCTGACGGAGGTGGCCAAGGCGCGCGGCTCGATTCCTGCACTTCAGCACGACCGGGCCTTCGCCGCGCCATGATCCGGTACGCCCTCGCCTGCGAGACCGGCCACGAGTTCGAGGCCTGGTTCGGCGACTCGCACGACTTCGACGACCAGAACGCCCGCGGCCTTGTCACCTGTCCGCTGTGCGACTCGCGTGAGGTGCGCAAGCAGATCATGTCCCCGGCCGTAGCGGCCGCACGGCGGCCGCCCGAGCGACGGTCGATGATGATGGAGGCCATGGGCGCGTTGCGCGCCCATGTCGAAAAGACATTCGATTATGTGGGCCCGGAATTTGCTGCCGAAGCCCGGCGAATCCATGCCGGCGAGGTCGAACGGCGGGGCGTCTACGGCGAAGCCTCGCCGGACGAGGTGCGAGCCTTGGTCGATGATGGTGTGCCCGTAGCGCCTCTGCCGCCGGCCGCGCCGCGCAAGTCGGAGATCAACTAAGCTTGCGTGTCGCCGCCATCAGGTAGTTGACGGCCGTATCGGACGAGCGTCGCCAGACGCCGCCGACCGGATCGAGAGCGAGCCCCTCCAACAGACCGGGCTCGAGCCCGGTCCTCTCCATCATGCCGCGCAGCTCGTCCGGCGAGAGGAACTTGCGCCAGTCATGTGCGCCGGCCGGGACCCAGCGCAGCACGTACTCGGCGGCGATCTTGCCCAGCGCCAACGAGCGGAGCGTGCGGTTGAGCGTCGATACGATCAACACGCCGTCCGCCGTCAGAAGCCGCGCCAGGTCGGCGAGGAACGCCTCAGGACCCTCCACGTGTTCAATGACCTCGAGGGCGAGAACGGCGTCAAACAAGCCCTCGCCGGCGGCGACCAGCTCTTCAGCCGTCGATGCCCGATAGTCTATGGGAAGGCCGAGATCTTCGGCGTGGGCGCGTGCCACTGAAAGGCTCTCGCCGGCGGCGTCTATCCCGGTGACCGAAAAGCCGAGCCGGGTCATGGGCTCGGCGACCAGACCTCCGCCGCAGCCGACATCCAGCAACCGGCGGCCGACGAACGGAGCGCGGGCGCGGCCGTCGGCGCGGAAATGATCGAGGCACACGTCGCGCACGAAGGCGAGACGGGCGGGATTGAGTCGATGTAGTGGGGCGAACTTGCCGTGCGGGTCCCACCACTGCTCAGCCACCGCAGCGAAGCGCGCGATGTCGGCCGGGTCGACGCTGGAGGTCATGGCGCCGGTATAGCCGCGCCCGGCGTCCTTGTCGCTGGCCGGACACGCCGCTAGAACGCGCCGCTTTGCGCGTGGAGGGCAGGTGTCCAGACTGGTCATGAAGTTCGGCGGCACGTCGGTGGCCGACCTCGAGCGCATCCGCCGCGTGGCCGCGCTCGTGGCCGCGGAGGTGCGCGCCGGACGCAAGGTGGCTGTCGTCGTCTCCGCCATGGCCGGCAAGACCAACGAGCTCGTCGCCTGGACCGACGGCGCCGGCGCGGCTGATCCGGCCATCGCGACGTCCGACGACGAGTACGACGCAGTAGTGGCGTCCGGCGAGCAGGTCACCTCGGGCCTGCTGGCCATGACTCTGCGGAATATGGGTTTTCCCGCCCGCTCCTGGCTCGGCTGGCAGGTGCCGATCATCACCGACGACGCCCATGGCAAGGCCCGCATCGAGGAGATTCCGGACACCGCGCTGGGCGCGGCGATGGACAGCGGCGAGGTGGCCGTGATCGCCGGATTCCAGGGCGTCACGCGCAGCGGCCGGCTCTCGACACTGGGCCGTGGCGGGTCGGACACCACAGCCGTAGCCATCGCCGCGGCGGTCGACGCGTCGCGCTGCGACATCTACACCGACGTCGACGGCGTCTACACCACCGACCCCCGAATTGAAGCCAAGGCGAGGCGGCTTGAGCGCATCTCCTACGAAGAGATGCTGGAGATGGCTTCGCTGGGCGCCCGGGTGCTGCACACCCGCTCGGTGGAAATGGCCATGGCGCATGGCGTGCTCGTGCGGGTGCTGTCGAGCTTCGCCGAGCCCGGGAGCACAAACGGCCCGGTCGGCACCATAGTCTGTGACGAGGAGGACATCGTGGAAAAGCGCATCGTGAGCGGCGTAGCCTTCAGCCGTGACGAGGCCAAGATCAGCCTGTTCGGGCTGCCCGACCACCCGGGCGTCTCTTCGGAGATTTTCGGCCGTCTGGCCGACGCAAACGTCAATGTCGATATGATCGTTCAGAGTCATGCGCGCCACGAGGGCGCGGCCAACATGGAGTTCACCGTGGGCAAGCGGGACTCTGCTCGCGCGGTGGAGATCGTCCGCGCCGCCCAGGAAGTGATCGGGTTCGACGATGTGGCCGTCAACGAGGACGTCGCCAAGGTGTCGGTGATCGGCGTGGGCATGCGCAGTCACGCCGGCGTCGCCAAGACCATGTTCGGCGCCTTGGCGGAGAAGGGCGTCAACATCCAGGTCATCTCAACCTCAGAGATCAAGATCAGCGTGCTGATCGATGCGGCCTACACCGAACTGGCCGTGCGCGCCCTGCACGCCGCCTACGGTCTCGACAAGCTCTAGCGGTTCGACAGTCTCAGGGCGCTGAACGCCGCCGCCAGCGCCGAACCAGCCCAGCCTGTGTCGGCCGCAGGATGTTACGCCGTTGGAACGGGCGCCCCGAGGCCCGGATTCGCCCCCGGCCGGGGCGTTTCCGCACACCCCGCATCATTCCCGGAGTCGGTCGCGCGTCTCATATAAAAAGTCTGCTATAGGCCTCCGGCCGATGGCGGCTAGGGAGGCAGCAGGCACGGAATGGCCACTACCGGCCTCACCCTCAGGGGCCCACGCAGCCTGCTTCGCCAGATTCGCGAAGCGATGGCGGGCGACGCCCCGGCCCAGGCCAAGCTGGACATGGTGGCGCACACCATCGCGCTCACCATGGTCGCCGAGGTGTGTTCGATTTACTTGCGCCGCGCGACCGGCGAATTGGAGTTGTTCGCCACCGAGGGTCTCGACCCCGACGCCGTCCACATCACCCGACTGAAGCCTGGCGAGGGCCTGGTCGGCGAGATCATGCGCATCGGGCGACCTCTCAACCTGTCGGACGCCCCCGGCCACCCGGCGTTCTCCTACCGGCCCGAGACGCGGGAGGATCCGTTCCACGCCTTCCTCGGCGTGCCGCTGCTGCGCGGCGGGCGGGCGATCGGCGTCCTGGTCGTGCAGAACCGCACCAGCCGCATCTACACCGAGGACGACGTCGAAGATCTGCAGATCGTCGCCATGGTCCTCGCCGAAACCGTGGCCGCGGGCGAATTGCTCTCGCGCGACGAACTCAAGGATGTCGAGATCGCCCCCCGCCGTCCCGACCGGCTGAAGGGCGCCAAATTGGCCGACGGGCTCGCCTTCGGGGTGGCCGTGTTGCACGAGGCGCCCGTCGCCCCCGGTCGGTTGCTGTCCGACGACAGCGCGGCCGAGGAGGCGCGGATCAAGGGCGCGATCGCCAGCCTGCAAAGCCAGATCGACGCCATGCTCGAGGGTCACGAGGGCATCCTCGGAGCATCGTATGACGTGCTCGAGACCTATCGGATGCTGGCGCACAGCCGGAGTTGGAATCACTCGCTTCTCGACGCGGTTCACTCCGGCCTGACCGCCGAGGCGGCAGTGGAGCGGGTGCGTTCGGAGCACCGGGCCGGCCTCGGCCAGGCGCGCGACCCCTATCTACGCGAGCGGGTGCACGACCTTGAGGACCTCAACGATCGGCTCCTGCGGCATCTGGCCGGCGACGCGGGCCAGGCCCGAGTGTTGCCTGACAACGCCATCCTGATCGCCCGCAACCTCGGGCCCGCCGACCTGCTCGAATACGATCGGACCAAGCTTCGCGGACTGCTTCTGGAGGACGGATCGCCGGCCAGCCATGCGGCCATCGTCGCGCGCGCACTCGACATCCCCTGCGTCGGTCGGCTGCCGGGCCTGCGCGATAAGGTCAGCGAAGGCGATCCGGTCATTGTCGACGCCGAGACCGGCGAGGCTTACCTTCGTCCGCGCCCCGACGTGGTCAAGGCGATCCGGGCCCGAATGGGCGCGAGGGCCGAGCGCCGCGCCGAATTCGCGCGCCTCCGGGACACGCCGGCCTTTACCCGCGACGGCGTCAAAATCGAGCTTCTGATGAACGCGGGCCTCGCGGTGGACCTCGATCTGCTCTCAGAAGCGGGGGCCGAGGGCATTGGCCTCTTCCGCACTGAGTTCCAGTTCATGGTGGCCGAGGATCTCCCCCGGTTCTCGGCCCAGGCCGACCTCTACGCGAAGGTCCTGGATACGGCCGGCGACCTGCCCGTCACCTTCCGCACCCTGGATCTCGGCGGCGACAAGGTGCTGCCCTATTTTAACGCCGAGCGGGAGGACAACCCGGCCCTGGGCTGGCGCGCCATCCGCATGGGCCTGGACCGCCCGGCTCTGTTGCGCATGCAGCTGCGCGCCTTGATCGCGGCCGCCGCGGGCCGACCGATGCGGGTCATGTTCCCGCTGGTCGCCAGCGTTGACGAGTTCCGCGCCGCGCGCGCGCTCGTTGATCATGAGGCCGCGTGGGCCCAGCGGCGCGGGCGCCCAAGCCCTTCGCGGCTCAGCGTCGGCGCGATGATCGAGGCGCCATCCCTGCTCTTTCACCTGGACGCCCTGCTGCCGCTGACCGACTTCGTCTCGGTAGGCACTAACGACCTGATGCAATATCTGTTCGCCGCCGACCGCGGCAATCCGCGCCTCGCCGATCGCTACGATCCGCTGTCGCCGCCTGCCCTGCGGGCGCTGAAATCCATCCAGGAGGCGTGCGAGCGCGCCGGCGCGCCGGTTTCGGTGTGCGGCGAGATGGCGGGCCGGCCTCTCGAGGCATTCGCCCTGGTGGGACTGGGCTTTGAGCGCCTCAGCATGCCGCCCACCGGCATCGGGCCGGTCAAGCAGATGGTGCTTTCCTGCGACCGAGGGGCGGCCATGCGCGGCATCGAAGGCCTGCTCGTGAGCTCGGCGGGGACGGTCCGGCCCGAGATCGAGGCGCTGGCTCGCAAACTCCATGTGGACGCCTGAGACCGAAGTCCGTCCGCTCGCGTTGTAACCAGGTCCCTCGTCTGTTACGGGCAAGAGGTTCAGTAAGGTGGCGCCGTGAGTCTGATCCCGCCTTCGGTTGATGAGAACGCCGGGCGCACAGGACCCCATGACGATATCGCCTCGCTGCGGCCGGCCAGCGTCACCCTCGATTCGGCCGGCCACGTGGGCGAGGCGCTGCGACAAGCGCGAGAGAGCTTGGGCCTCGACATCGACGACATTGCGTTGGTCACCAAAGTGCGCGCCGCCTACATCGCGGCTCTGGAGGACATGGACCTCAGCGCGTTGCCGGCCGGCCCCTTCGCCACCGGTTATGTGAGGGCTTATGCCCGAGCCCTCGGGCTCGACCCGCAGACGGTCGCCGCTCGGTTCAAAAGTGAAGCGCCCGAACCGGACACGACGCTGCGCTCGCCGTTCGGCCTGCGGTTCCGACGCTGGGGCCGGCTACGCGGCCTCGCGGCCGCCGCGATGGTCGTCGTGGCCAGTTTCACCGCTTGGAATTTGTTCGTCCGCATCCGGACCGTCCCGACGCGGCCCGCGGCGGTGGCTCCGACGCTCGCCGTAAGGCCCAAATCAGCTCCAGGGCCAGCGATCCTGGGCGCGCCGTTGCCGGCCCCGCCGGAAGCGACCACCCCGCCGCCCTACGAGACGCCCGGCCTCGCCGATGCGACCGCGCGAACGGGGCCGGACGCGGCCGCAGCCGTCACCGCCCGTATCGCCGCTGAGGCCGCGGCCGCTCGCCCAGCCGATCCCATACCGGCAGGCGCGCCATTCGCGCCCCGTGGCTCGATCTTTGGCGCTTCCAAAGGTCAGGTCGTACTCCAGGCGCTACGGCCTATGTCGTTGGTGGTGCGCGGCGGTGGGGGCGCGATCCTCTTCGCCCGTCAGCTCGCCGCTGGCGAAGCCTGGCGCGCGCCGGACGTGGCCGGCGTGGCCGCCGACGTAGACGCCCCACGCGCGATCGAGGCCTATGTTGGCGGCAAGGCGGCCGGCGTGCTCGCGCCGGGCCTTTCGCCGCTTTCAACCCTCCAGGCGCCCCGGGCTGCGCATGCGTCGCCTTCCAACTGACACTTGGGGTCGACGGCGTTCGGCTCTATGTAGCAGAGCGTCATGAGCCAAGATCACACCCGCCTGCGCCCCTGGCGCCACATCGAGCGACGCAAGTCGCGACAGATTCACGTCGGCTCGGTGCCGATCGGCGGCGACGCCCCGATCGCCGTCCAGTCGATGACCAATACGATCACCGGCGACGCCAAGGCGACAATCGAACAGATTCGTCAGCTGGAAGAGGCCGGCGCCGACATTGTTCGCGTCTCCTGTCCGGACGAGGATGCGACCGCCGCCTTCAAGACCATCGCCAAGGCGGCAAATGTGCCCTTGGTGGCCGATATCCACTTCCATTACCGCCGCGGCGTCGAAGCGGCCCAGGCGGGCGCCGCCTGCCTGCGCATCAACCCGGGCAACATCGGCTCACCCGCCCGCGTCAGGGAGGTCATTCAGGCCGCCCGCGACCACGGTTGCTCAATGCGCATCGGCGTCAACGCCGGCTCCCTGGAGCGCGAGCTGCTGGAGCGCTATGGCGAGCCTTGCCCCGAGGCCATGGTCGAGAGCGCGCTCAACCACGCGAAGATTCTGCAGGACCACGACTTCCACGAATTCAAGATCAGCGTGAAGGCCTCGGATGTCTTCATGACCGTCGCCGCCTACCAGATGCTGTCCGAGGCGGTGGATTGCCCGTTGCACCTCGGCGTCACCGAGGCCGGGGCCCTGCGCTCGGGCACCATCAAGTCTTCAATCGGTATGGGCTCGCTGCTGTGGGCGGGTATTGGCGACACGATCCGTGTCTCGCTCGCCGCCGATCCGGTGGAGGAGATTCGGGCCGGTTTCGACATTCTCAAGAGCCTTGGCCTGCGGCACCGCGGGGTCAATATCATCGCCTGTCCGTCTTGCGCGCGACAGGGCTTCAACGTCATCGAGACGGTGACCGCACTCGAGGAGCGTCTGGCTCATATCTCCGCGCCGATGAGCCTGTCGATCATCGGCTGCGTGGTCAACGGACCCGGCGAAGCCCTGATGACGGATCTCGGCTTTACCGGCGGCGGTAAGGGCGCCGGCATGGTCTATGTGGCTGGCAAGCCCGACCACAAGATGGACAACGGCAAGATGATCGATCACATCGTCGAGCTGGTGGAAGCGAAGGCGGCCCAGATCGAGGCGGAAAGCGCGCCTCTGGTCGCCGCCGAGTAGCTCCCCGGCCGGCCTCAGCTCGCAACCCGAAGGGAGACCCCGATGTCGGCGGACGGCGCTTGGAAAACCACCATCAATTCGCCCATGGGCGTTCAGGAAGGCGAGCTCGACATCACGACGAGCGGCGACAGCTTCACCGGCACAATGAAGGGCCGCCAGGGCGAGCAGCCGATCTCCGGCAAGGTCGATGGCGATAAGCTCACTTGGTCGGCGTCGATTACCTCACCCTTTCCGATCACGTTGGAGTTCACGGTTACGGTGAACGGCGACGCCATGACCGGCAGCGTCAAGGCGGGCGCGTTCGGCTCCTCGCCCCTGACTGGCGTGCGGGCCTGACCGGAATTCAATGAACACGCTCGTCTCGGCCTGGAACGAGGCCAAGCGTCGGCTTCAAGCGGCGGGGGTCGAAAGTCCGGTGATCGATGCACGCGTGCTACTGGAGGCTGCAGCGGCGGCCACGCGCGCCGACATCCTGGCCGAGCCGCGCCGCGAACTCACCGCCGCTCAGTTGGCGACCCTGGAAGACTACCTTGGCCGCCGCGAGGCGCGCGAGCCGGTCAGCCATATCCTGGGCGCCAAGGGCTTCTGGAAGATCATGCTGCGGGTAACGCCAGACGTCCTGGCGCCGCGTCCCGACACAGAGTCCGTCGTCGAGGTGGCGCTGGCCGCTTTCCCCGACGGCGGCCCGTTCACGGTCCTCGACCTGGGCGTTGGGTCCGGCGCGATCCTGTTGGCCATCCTCGCCGAACGGTCTGCAGCCCGCGGAGTCGGCGTCGACGTCTCCGAAGAGGCCTTGGCGGTGGCGCGCGAGAACGCCGCCGAGCTCGGCGTCGCCTCGCGAGCGGCCTTCATGCGCACCGACTGGACGGCGGGCCTGGATGGCGACCAGTTCGACCTGGTGGTGTCCAATCCGCCCTACATCCCCACCGACGACATCCGCAAACTGGCGCCGGAAGTGCGCAACCATGAACCGCGCGTGGCCCTCGACGGCGGTCGCGACGGCTTGAAGGCCTACCGCGACCTGGCTCCCGAGATACTTCGGGTGCTGAAATCTGGTGGTCAGTTCGCGGTCGAGTTCGGAATCGGCCAGCGCGAGGCGGTCGCGGGGCTATTTTCAGCCGCCGGCGCTGAGAGCTTCCGGATCACACAGGACCTCGGTGGCCGCGACCGCGTGCTCAGCGGCCGCAAGAAAGGACTTGGATAAGCGGGGGGGACGCGCTACATCCTTAGCTGTCTCCACCCGAAATCGCTGGGCTTGAGGCGCGCAGTTCTCTGAACTGCGTCCCTACATCCGGCGCGGCGCGGCTCATGAACCGCGCGGCGGAGACGGGAAGCGGGCGCGCGCGGCGGGATCGTCGGCGCCTGGCCCCAGGATCTTTGCAATGCGCGGACGGTAAGGTCCAGGATGGACGCCCGGCGCACAGGACTCCCGCAGCAGGTCGGATCGGAATGAGAGATTTCAAAGGCATAAAGCGCCAGCGCAACCGCAACCGCAATGGAGGCGGTGGAGGAGGAGGCGGCGGCGGCAAGCCTCAGAACAACGTCAACCGGGCGTTCGACTCCAATGGCCCGGAAGGCGTGAAGGTGCGTGGCGCGGCCCAGCACGTTTATGAGAAGTATGTGCAGCTTGCGCGCGACGCCTCTACGTCCGGCGATCGCGTGCTTGCCGAGAACCATCTGCAGCACGCCGAGCACTACTTCCGCGTGCTGCGCGCAATGCAGCCCCAGCGGCCGCTGTCGGACATCATCGGTCGCGACCCCTTCTCGTCGGGCTTCGACATTGATTTCGAGGACGAGAACCCCGAGGTGTCGGCGGGCGAAACCGAAGTTGAAGCCGGCGAAAGCGAGCCGTCGGAGCGCCCTGAGGGCTGGCGTGAGTCGCGCCCTCGAGAAGAATGGCGGGCGGAAGGCGAACGGAGTGGCTATGAGCGGCCGCAGGGCCGAGAGCGGTTCCGCGATCAGCGCCGCTTCGACCGGCCCGAGCGCGGTGATCGCCAGGACCGCGGCGAACGCGTGGAGCGCCCTGAGCAGCTTCCGGCCCCTCGGGCTGAGGCGGATGCGCCCGAGCCGCAAGGCGGCCCTGTCCTTCGCGCTGACGACGGCGACGTGAGCTACGCCCCGGCCTTCTTGCAGACCCGTGCGCCAGTGGCGCCCGAGACCAGCGAGGAGACGCCCCGTCCGCGCCGCCGCCGTGCGCCGCGCGACTTTTCCGACGCTCAGCCGGCTTCTGAATCCGAAGACGCCTGATCAGGCTTTGACGCCGGTGCTCTGACCCCATGGCGGAGACCGGCTGGAGAGAGATCTTCGGGCCCCGGCTCCTGCCGAGGACGGCGCTTATCCTCCTGGGCGTCTGGCTGAACGCCGCCGACGGCCTCGTCACCGCCACGATCATGCCCCAGGTGGCGCGCGATATCGGCGGCTGGGCCTGGTTTGGCTGGGCCGTCGCCATCTATCTTCTGGGATCGATCCTCGCCTCAGCCAGCGCCGGCCAACTTGCCGCTCGATTGGGTTTGCGCCGCGCGGTCGCCCTCACCGCCCTCATCTACGCTGCTGGCTGCGCAGCCAGCGCCGCCGCACCCGGCCTCCTCCCGTTCCTGGCCGGTCGACTGGCGCAGGGCCTCGGCGGCGGCTGGGTGGCGGGATTCTGCTATGTGGCGATCAGTCGAATGTTCGAAGAACGCCTGTGGGCCCGCGTCTTTGCGGCGTGCGCCGGGGTCTGGGGCGTGGCGACGTTTGCCGGGCCGCTGGTGGGCGGGGCCTTCGCCAGCGCCGGTTTCTGGCGCGGGGCGTTCTGGATGTTCGCCGCACAGGGTGTGGCGCTGGCCGCCGCGGCGCCAGTCCTCCTGAAAGGCGAGCGTCTGCCCGAGGATGGGGCGCACCGACCGCTCGCCTGGCGGACCCTGGGCGTTCTCAGCCTGGCGATTCTCGCCATCGCCGTCGCTGACGTCGTCCCCGGCGCTTGGACCGCGTTCGGCCTGCTCATTGTCGGCCTGGGGCTGCTGCCGGTCGCGGGGATCATCAACGCCCGCCCCAGCGAACGGCTGCTGCCGCAGGAGGTCATGCGGCCAACCAGCGCAGCCGGCGCCGGCTACGCCATGATTTTCGCCATGATCGGCGCTTCAACCGTTTTCGGCGTCTATGGCGCCGCATTCCTGCAGACGCTCTGTGGCCTTGGGCCGCTCGCCGCCGGCTATGTCGTGGCCAGTGACTCGGTCGGATGGGTTCTGGCGGCGCTTATCGTCTCAGGCCAGCCGGACGAACGTCACGGCCGACTAATCGTGGCCGGCGCCGTCGTCATCAACCTGGGCATGGGGCTGCTGGCGCTCACCATCGGTATCGGCAATGCGGCGGCGGTCTTCGCCGCCGGCCTGGTGTTCGGCGCCGGCTTCGGACTTTGTTGGTCACTCACCAACCGGCGGGTCCTCGCCGCCCTGCCCGATGCCGAGCGCGCGATCGGCGCTTCGGCGTCACCCACGGCCCAGGCCATCGGCTCAGCGGCCGGCGCAGCCACGGCCGGCGCGATCGCCAACCTCTTGGGCCTCGCCCACGCCTTCACTCCGGCTCGCGCCGCCGCTCAGGCGCCCTGGCTGTTCGCCGCCTTCATTCCCTTGACCGGGCTGGGGCTCCTGGCGGCGATTCGCCTGGCCCGCCAGCCAGCTTCGCCCTCAGGCTGAGAGCCTGGCTCACCGCGGCCGCCAGATTCTCGTCGGTGGGATCGAACCCCGCCGCGACCTCTGGTGGGACGCCGCGAGCGGCCAGGTGGGGGGCCATGTGAGCCAGGATGGCCTGCCGCTCGGCGTAGGGCCGGCCGGCCAGGCCTTGGCCGACCGCGGCCAGGAGCTCGGCCTGCCGGGCCGCCGCCGCCCGTTGGTCCGGCGAGAGCGCCGCGAGCCGTCCGCTGAGGTCGTTCGGCGCCTGCGGGGCGAACGCGTTGACGGTCTGGGTCATTTCATCCTCCGATCGCGGGCGCGAAAGCGTTGTAGCTGGAGGCCCCGCCAGGGGCGCCGTAGCTCGTCTGTCCGGCGTATCGGCCATAGGCCTGAACGCCATTGTTGAGGGCGCTTCCAAACGCATTGCGCTTGCCACCGCGGCGTTGCCAGCGGCTGTGGCCGCGTTGTTGTTGTTCGTTGAGACTTGACCCGCATAGTTCTGCCCAAACCCGGCCAGCGCGTTCGCCGCGCCCTCGCCGGTGTTGGTCAAATTCTGCAGGTTGCCGACGTACTGCTGGCCGTATTGCTGCGCGAGGCCTGTACCGTAGGCGTCGAGCGCCTTCACGAGGCTTCCGGAGCCCAGCAGGCCTTGCGCCGCCTTGGTCTGGGCGACGCCGTTGAGGCCCTGGTTCAAGGCGAATTGATAGCCGGTCGAGTTGAGGTAGTTGTTGAACGCCTGATCCGTCGCCTGCGGATTGCCGCCCAGGCCCAGGAACCCCTCCAACGCGTTCTCGGCTGTGTCGCCGGCGTTGATATAGGGCGTCTCCAGCTTGGTGTTGCTCTGATAAATTTGGCTTTCCAGCGCATTGTTCTGCGCCGCGGCGCTAGCGGCGTCCTGGGCCGCGTTCCCGGCCGCGGACGAGCTGATCGCCGCTCCCGCCAGGCCCGCGCCGCCGATCACGAGTGCAGGGATGATCGCCGGCATCTTTCTCTCCTCCTGAACATCGGCGAGGCCTGCCATGCAGCCTCGGTCAGCAGCCATTGGCGCAATCGGCCAACCTGGCTCTCCCGCCAATCGCCCGCCGGAACGAAGCCGCTCGAGCGCGGCGGCCGACTTCGCGGGTGCTCGGTCTCAAAGGTGACGATGACGCGGAAGCCGCAGGCGAACACTGCCTCGGCCATCCGGCCGCCAGCGTCGTGGGCTTCCCTGCCCCATCCCTCGGGCGTGAACAGCGTGTGCAGCTCAGCCACGAATCCGAGCGGATCGAGCCGCTGGATCAGGAAGCCGCCGTGCTCGGCCGCAAGGGGAATGATTCGCTCATCCAGGGCCAGACGCCCAATTGCTTCAGCGGGAACACCTCGAAGTCCCTCACAAACCATGGGATGAGAGGCGATCTCGGCCCAAAACGCCGGATCGCGCTCAACGCGCAGGTCCGTCACGGCGCGGTCACCACATAGTTGAAGGCATCGACCGCGGCCCCCCCGGCCGTGGCGTCGGTGATGGTCACCGTGCCGCTCTTGGTGCTGCTGGCTCCGGAGTAGATGAGGAACCCGAGCCTATCGCCGGGGTTGACGGCGAACGTGCCTGTCCCGGTGATCGTGTAGTCGCCGGTGGGCGTATAGATCACAACCTCATACGGTGATCCGGTCCAACTGATGTTGAGGAGGTGCGTGCCGGTGAAACCGGAGACGGTCTCCAGGGTGTTGTTGCCGACCAGGTGACCGTAGAGGTTGCCCCAGGAGCCCGCGACCGCCCCGGTCGAGCCGCCGCCCCCCGTTCCCGGCATGACGTCCAGGACGCCGCTCATCAGGAGCCGCCGACCCCGGTCATGATCCAGTAGTCGCCGCTCTCCAGAATGAGGGTCACCAGCCCATATTGCGCCAGGGTGCGCGTCGAAGCTCCAGAGGCGACTTGGCCGGCGAGCGAGACGCCCCCGCCCGCAGCAGCCGCGATCGTCAGGGCGCCCGAGCCGATACAGCGCAGCACAATTGCCGTGCCGTAGGGAAAGGCCACTGAGGAATGGGCCGGGAGCGTATAGGTCGCGGCGCTCGATCCAGCGAACCGGATCATCTTGCCGGCGTCGTCCAGCACGAGCGTGTAGTTCGCGTCCTGCTCGTTCACCGGCATGCCGCGGAATCCGGCCGAGTGATCGCCGGACGGACCAATCGCGGTCGCGAGCTGAAGCTCGCCGGTCATGGCGCCGTTGGGTTGCCCCACGCCAGCAACGTTCAGCGGCGTGTAGCCGAGCGCGGTGAGCACGCCGGTCCACCCAGCCAGGGTCAAAGGGCTGACATAGACGCCGGTCGCTGTCCCTGCATTCACCTGCGTCTGTGTCGCCGCTTCCACATCGAGATTGGCCGGGTCGATGTCGGCGATGACGCCGCCGGTCGGCGTCTGAAGCTGGATGCGATAGGTGACCGTGGGACTGAGATAGATCGCGGGGAACATACCTGCGCCGTTCGCCACCACAGGGTTGCTCAATGGTGTCGTCAGGCCCGCGTCGGCGTAGACCGGCGTCGGCGTCGTGGTCGTGCCGGTCAGGTAGAACTGCAGCAGCGCGCCAGCGATCGGCGCGCCGTCGCCGTCCACCGCGACGAAGACCGGCGCGGGCAGGAGAACGCCTGTGGTCATGGTCTATCCTTGCGCGGGGGCTGCGGCGGGCGGCTGCGGCCACGACGAGCCGAGCGGCTGGTCGAGCGTGTTGCGGCCGCGCGCGCCATAGGTGCGGGCCATGATCGTTCGCCCAAGCTGATCCGCCGCAATCACATCCTGGCGCAGTTCGGTGTTCAGTTCGGCGGCGAAGACCATCGCCAGCATGTAGGGGAAGTAGGTCGAGACCTCTTCCGGGAACTCGATGACATCGGAAGGGTCGGTCCAATCCGCCTCTTCGATCCAGTCGCCGGTGTCGGGCCGATACCAGAACCGTGCGCTCTGGCCCGCGGCGTTGAGCGAGATGTTCCCCGCCCCGCCATTGATCAACCGGCCGTTGCCGCTGACCGCGCAGGCGTTGGTGGCGAACCCCAGACCCGCATCGATCACCCCGAAGCGGTTTCCGGCCCGCGGATTGAGCGGGGCCGTGACCGTGTAAGCCAGCCCCGGCGGAATCGCATACTCGCCGCCGTTCTCAGCCTGGACATCCGGGCTTCCCGTGGCGACGCTCTGCTGGGAAAGGCGCGCGCCGATCAGTGTCCCGAACCACGACGCCTTGAGATTATTGAACGCCGTCATGGCGTCGGCCATTTCCTCGGCCGTGGGCTCATCGCCCGATCCGAGCGCGCCCAGAAGGCGCATCATGCGGCTGATCGCATCGCGGCAGGTCATCGACATGGCTGGCCCCTCACGTCGTCACCGCCGCGCCCGAGCAGACGCTTATCCACGAAGCATTCGACCAGAAGACGGGAACGCCTGTTCCTGCTCCAGAACCCTCGCTTGGCTTCCGGCCGTCGAGCGCATAGGCCCAGTCGCCGACGGTCAGGCCTGAGGTCGGCAGGTTCGAAACCCCATCGATGGCCACGTAGAGCGTTACGGGGATATTGCCCGACATGTCGCCGCCAAGCTGGAGGCCGCCGGCGGCGATGATCTGCCGGGTCTGCGGGACGGCCGCGGCCGCCAGGCCTGCCGCAGCAGCCACGCCATCGCTCGCGGCGCCGCCTGTGCGATCGACAAGGCCCTTGATGACCCGATAGCCGTAGGGCGTCAGTTGGCCGGTCTGCGGGTCCATCCACTGCGCCGCGAAATCCGGCTCGGAAATGCGAACAGGCCCGACCATGTTCGGCCTCCGTAGATTCAGAGAAGGAGGGTCAGTTCGCCGGCCGCAGCGGGTTCAATTCCAAATGCGAGAATGCCACGTCGACCGACTCGGAACACCTGACCTCGATCAGGCGGCCTGGAGCTCTCATTTGCCCCAGGCGCTGCCAATACATGCGCGTTTTGTAGCGGCCCATGGCGCCCATCGGTGTCGCCCGCCAGCGGCTCCAGCGGCGCCCCATGTCGTCGCTGTAGCGCATCTCCACGAGTGGGTTGGCGCCTGGCGCAATGACGTTGCCCATGCCAGCGACGGCGTGCAGCACCAGACCGTCCATGCGCGGCCGGCCCTCTTCGATCTTGATGAACGCGTAGGCTCTGCGAACCAATGGTCCATTGGCATCGGTCCACGCGCCGACCTGGGCAAGCCAGAGATCGTTGGTCATCGAGTCGCCGATATAGGTTACCGATCCGCCGACAATCCCGGCCGCCGGCTGGTCAAGGGTGACCGCGACCCGCCCGCGAAACGTCTGCTCGCCCCAGCTCTCCCATTGCGACCAGAGGCCGCGATTGTAGGAGTCGCCGTAAGCCCCCTGGATGGTTCCCACGCGGGACACGTCGTAGGCGTAGGTTCCGATGCCAGGAATGGTCAGGACATAGAGTTCGTGGCCCTCGAAGGTCGCCACGAAAGCGCTCATCCCGGTCCAGTTCGCGCACTGCCGGATCTTGTCCTCGATCGACGACGATGAGATGCGCGTCGGCGTGTTGGAAGAACGATAGACCACGCCGTTGTCGCCCACCCAGAACAGAGCGTTGTCGGCGAAGCAGAGCGTGTCGCGCGAAGCAATTCCGCGCTGAAAGCCGCGGCCCTCGTTGGGCGAGAACGGCAACACTGAATCCGTCGCGTCCGTCGTGTCGGCCGGGCTCCAGAACTCCACGGTGCTGTCCGTGAAGAACACGAGCTGATCGTTGAGCACAGCCACCGCTCGGTTCGGCGCGGCGCTGTCGTTGTTGTTCAGGAAGTCGAGGCCAGTCTCATCGGTGGCGTCGCTGAGTTCGGAATACCACCAAGTCGCGCTGTCGGTGGCGCAGAACGCGAAACGGCCGGCGACATAGGCGACGTCGCAGACCTTGGGCAGCACCCCGTTGGCGATCGGCGTGAAGGTCGTTTCTGGCCCCTGCCAGCAATAGGCGATGCCCTCCGACACCGCGACCACTTGCGAAGGTGAGGCCGCGAACCGCACCAGATCATTACCCGGGATGGTCCCCTGGTTCAGGCCGCCGAGATAGACGGTGTTCCCGCTGACGGCGAAGATGTGGCCGTAGCCCACGCCCGGCTGGCAGAACGCGCCCCGCAACGGGCCAGATCCCCAATTCGCGCCCGTGACAAGTCCAGGGCGGCTGTATTGCACCTCGCGCAGGCCCACGTACGCTGCGTAGGGCCGCTCCTCGCGGATCGGCGTCTCCTCGCTCAGCAGGTTGACCGGGTGAACGTCTGGGAAGCCGAAGGCGCGCGAGAAGGCGTCAGAGAAGAACGGGATGCGCAGGCCGGTCTGCGTGCTGAAACCGTCAGAGCGGAACTGGGCGATCTGTGCGGCCGGCGCACTGCCCTGGCCCTCGATCCCTTGCGGCATGTGAAGGCCTCCTGTGCTAGTCCGACCGCATGTCTCTCGCCGACGCCCAAGCCAAGGCCGCAGGCGCCTTCTTCGCCGCTGCTGACCACAAGCTGATCGACGCCCTGGCGCCAGATCCCGATCTCTTGGTGCTCGAGGTCGGCTGCCGCACCGGCGCCACCGGCGCGCTCGCCTTGAGCTCCGGCAAGTGCGGGGCCTGGGTGGGCCTGGAGACCGATCCCAAGTCCGCGGCCGAAGCCATGTTCGCGCTCACCGACGTGATCGGGACCGACCCGGCGAAGGCGGCCCTGCCTTACGGCCGCGCCGCTTTCGGTCTCTTCATCATCGGCGACGCCCTGGCCGATTTCGCCGACCCGGCCGCCAGCCTGAAGGCCCTCGTCCCCCTGCTGCGACCCTCGGGCCGGACGCTGGCCAGCGTCACCCGCTTCCGCGAGCGCGAGATCGTGCGTCTGCTCAAGGGCGCGGGTCTGCGCATCGGTGCCGTCCAGGCCGTGGGCGGCAAGGCCGGTTTTCTCGGTTTCGGACGCAAGCAGCCCGAGCGGATCGAGGTCGTGGCCAAACGCTAGGCCTGCGACTCCGCGCCTCGCCCAGCCCCCCGAACACTGTGCTAGACGTGCCGAATGGGGGCGCAAAAGTCATCCAGCCGTGTGTTCGAGGCCATCGCCCTCGTCGCCCTGGCGTTGGGAATTGCGGCCCGGCTCTTCGCCCGGCCGCACGCGCCGCTCTGGATCGACGAAGCGACCTCGGCGAGCTATGCCGCCGCGCCCCATTTCCGCGACTTCCTCACTCTGATTTCGTGGGATGTGAACGCGCCCCTTTACTACGTGCTGCTGCGCGGGTGGGCGGGCCTGTTTGGCCTCTCGGACCCGGCGCTCAGGTCCATGAGCTTCCTGTTCAGCGCCGCCGCGCCTCTGGCCATCGCCTTCGCGCCGGTGCGCGGCCTCACCCGCGGCGAGCGCCTCACCTGGGCGGCGCTCGTCGCCTTGTGGATCCCAGGCATCGGCTACGCCCAGTCGGCCAAGGCCCTGGCGCTGGTCTTCTTCCTGGCGACGGCTCAAACCCTCGCCTTTGCGGCCCTGCTCGGCCGCGAGCGACCCAGACTCCGCGACGCCGCCCTCTGGGTCGGCCTCTCGTGTCTGGCCATCGAGGCGCACTACCACGACGTGTGGCTGGCCGTCAGCCAGGGCCTCATCTGGCTCACGGTGCGCCGGGGCGTGGCCGTGCGCTGCTGGCCCGCTGCGCTCCTCATCCTGCCGGTGTTCGCCGAAATCGGGGCCAAGCTGCCGAATATTGCCAAGTTCACCTCCCCGGGTGTCACCTGGTACGCCCTCGTGGGACCGCGCGATGCGTTGCCGACCGTCGCTCATCTTCTGGGCGGCCCGCTCTGGCTGGTCGCTCTGCCGGCCGTGCTGGCGGCATTCTGGATCCTCGGACGCCGCTCCGAGCCCGCGGCCTGGGAGGCGCCTCAGCGCGTTCTTGCGCTCACGGCGGCGGCGAGCGGGCTGGGCGTCGTCGCCTTCGCCGCCGCGGGCGCCTTTCACCCGTTGTTCAACACCCGCTACCTTGCTCCCTTCGCCCCCGGCGTGGCCCTTGGCGTCGTCCTGGCGTTGCGATGGGTCGCCCGTGGCGAAGGTCAAGTGGCTCAGGCCGCCCTCGCACTCGTCGCCGGGGCGATCTGCGGCCTCTGGCTGGCCGCGGGCGCGTATCACTTGGATTCGAACTTTGACGATCTCGAATTCGAACATGCGTCGCAGAGTCTGATGCAGGCGGGAGTCAGTCGGGTGGTCTTCGTATGGGACAACCCCATGATCCACGGCACGCACATGTGGCCGCTGCAGGCCGACGCCCTGGCCGGCTTCTTCTATCATCGGGCCGAGAGGCCCGTGCAGGTGATCCTCGCCGACGTCGGCGCACGCGACGACCCGAACACTACGTTGCTCGCCACCGCCCGGGCGCAACACGCCGGCATTATCTGGCTCTTCGACGCCGGCGTTCCGGGCACAGCGGCGATCGCTCACCCGCCGCACATCGCCGCCCTCGACCCCAGTTGGATCTGCCAGAACTTCACGCGACACAGGGTAGGCGCCGTGGCCTGCTGGGAGGCGGCGGGAAAGCCGTGAACCTTGCTATTCGAGGTGCCGCGCCGCCTGATCACCGGATGGGCGGGAGTGGGCGAGTCGCCTCGCTGCAACTTCTTCGATTCGTCGCGGCGACGATGGTCGTCTTCCATCACTCAATTACGCTCGCGAGAGGCTATTCCGGCTCGGGCGGTGTCCTCGATTCTGGACGACTCTTTGACTTCGGCGGAATCGGGGTCGACATCTTCTTTGTAATCAGCGGGTTTGTCATAACTCTGAGTGGTCCACTGGCGAGACGCCGACCCACGGCTGCCGAATTCTATCTTCGTCGGTGGGCGCGGGTTGCGCCACTTTTCTACATACTAACGATCCCGATCCTGCTCACCTGGCAGTTCCGGACGCCAGTGAGCCCCTGGGGCGCGGGTCGTCCGATCACGCTACCCCAGATGGTGGCCACCATCTGCTTCTGGCCATCCGCCGGGGCCCTCAATGTGCCGCCGGCCATGAGTGACGCCTGGACCCTATGCTTCGAGATGTTCTTCTACTCAGTGATGGCTGTTGTTCTGATCGGCGGACGTGTGCGGCTGATGGTCGGCGCAGTGCTGGTCTCGGTGGTCGTCCTGACAGTCTTACGAAGCCGGCTAGACATTCCGGCGCTCCAATTCATGAACAACAAGATTAGCCTCGAGTTCTGCATCGGAGTCGGTCTCGCCGTCTTTCGGCGGGAGATTGAATCACTTGGTCCTGGTCGGGGATTGCTGCTGACCGCCGTCGGCGCGGCCTGCCTTCTCTTGTGGGGTTTTGGTTTTGGCCCCGGAGTGGCCGGTTACGATCAGGTCATGGCTGACCAGGGTGTCCTCGGCCGCGTCCTACTCATCGGCCTGCCCGCTGGCCTAATCGTGGCAGGTGTCGTCGCGGCTGACGCAGGCATTCAACGCCGCCGAGAACTGTTCGACCGACTGGGAGACGCGTCATACGCCATCTTCTTGTCGCATGGCTTCACGCTGATAGCCCTCTACATAACACTTCGTGCCCTGGGCGCGATCCTGCCACCGTCCGCGATCACTTTGGGAGCGGTGGCTGTGTCCCTTTGCCTTGGCTATTGGGCCTACTATCTCGTCGATAGGCCAATCATGGCGTACTTCCGGACGCGCATTCCGAAAGTCGTGACTCAACCGCCCCGGCTCGTTCCTATCGACTGAAGCCGCTGTGGCCTTAGGTTTTTGCCAGCGCCTCTCGGGCAACTCGCGCCATCATCATGTAGCCCGCGCGAGTGGGGTGTATCCCGTCAACCGTCTGCGAAGGGTCTGCCGCCGACCAGTAGTCAGCAACCACCGCATTCGTCCGGCCGGCGTAGGCCTTAATCCAGACGTTAAGCCGCTCGATCGCCGATTCGCCGCCAGCGGCATTCGTTTTCCAAGCCCACGGCGGAATGCGCTGCACCGTCCCGAGTACAACCCGCACGCCAGCCGCCTTGGCCTCTAATACCATCGCTGCAATGTTCGCCTCGGTTTCAGCCAGCGGTAGCATCGCGCCCGGCTTGCCGATGTCGTTCACGCCCACCAGGATGTGAACGACGCGGGGATGTAGAGCCAAGGCGTCCTGGGCGAAGCGGGCGCGGACCTCGCGTGAGGTCTGGCCGCCGATGCCGCGGTTCACCCAATCGGGCTCCCACGTCGCTGGCGCGCCGGTGCTCCAGTTGGCGGGGAGACTGTCGCCGATGAACACCACCGGCGGCCGTTCGGCGCAAGCCTCGAGGCGGCGATCGTCATCGTAGTATTGGCGCAGATTGTTGGGATCGACTGCATTCAAGCCGATAAGCATCGCGACCCGAGAACCTTTCCAGGCCAAGGTCAGGGCCAGGACCAGGGCTGGGGCTAGGGCCGCAAAACCGATCTTTGCGGTGGTGCCGAGCATGCTGGGATTCTGCGCCTCGGACGCAATGCGATCAAGCCCGGCGAGACGTCACGGCCCGTTGAGGTTCGCGTCCGCGTACGCCTGCCAGTTTTGCAGCGAGAAGAAGCCCGGCGACGACGCCCCCTGAGATTGGTCGGCGGCGTAGCCGACGTTGGCGGCGGTCAGATAAGACCCGACGGCTTCACTGTACAAATTATAGAAGACGACGCCTTCCTGGCTGCTGTCGAAATAGTAATTCGTGCAGTCGTCACGGATTTGGATTTCCCACGGTCCCGTGTAGTCGTTACGGATCACGAACCCCATGTTGCTGTGATAGGGCGTGCTCCCGTCGGTCGTGACGTTGGTTATGTGCTCGACCCGTTCCTCATAACCGCCTGCAAAATAGGCGGTCTCGAAGCCGATCAGCGCGGTCCCGTCGTAGAGGTAAAGACCATTGACCGTCACCGAGCCGGTGTTCGGCACAGACGCCTGAATGGTGACCCTCACCTTCCAGGGGCAAGTTGGGGCCGAGAGGAAGATCCCGCGCCAAGCGTTGGTCGATCCTCCGGCGTCTGGAACAGACATGCCAATCGGGCCGCCGGCGATTGGCTGGATCGCAGTTGCACTGCCCTGATTCACCCACACGAAGCTGCTCAGCGCCGGCATGCCGCAGGCGGACACGCAAGCGCCGCCGACAATGCTCGTCACCTGGCCGGTGGCGTTGATCGTGATGCTGGTCGGCGCGGTGTAGGTGCCTGAGGTCACCCCGCTCGGCGGCAGGTCGGCGGCGCAAAGCTCCCGGAAGGCCGGCGCGGCAGCCGCGCCGCCGCAGGGGCCCGCGTAGACCTCGCCGACGGGAACCCCGACCGTGCAGGCGATGATCGGCGATCCCGAACAGGTGAAGCCCGGTATGGTGACGCCGGTCGCCGTCCCGCCGCCGGCGGCGACGATCGCCTGCACCGTCGTCTGCATGAGCTGCGGGCCTGCCGCCGGTTCTATCGGAATAATGTCCGTAGACAGAACGGCGCCACGCTCCGGGAGGGCCGAGAGCGGCGCGTTCTGGGCGAGCGCCGGCGCCGCCGGCAGCAGAGCCGCCAGCCAAACGATCAGTTGACGCATCAGATATCCTCCGAGGCAGTATTGCCGCTGCGCTGGAAGCCGACCCGGATTAGCAGGTCGCCCGCACTCCGAAGCCTCGGCGAAGGCGGCCCAAGGCAGAGGTGCTCGACGCTCTGCGGGAAAGCCGGATCCACGTCGTGGGTCTTGAGTCTGTCGCCATCCCGACTAGCGCTCTTGCCGGTGACCGCCATGGCTAGAAATACTCCGTGCGCGTCGGCTCGGCGTGGCGGCCGGGACGGATGAACATCGTCGCGCGGGCGGCGGCGATGCGCCGGGCCAGCCAGGGCGTCGGCTCTTCGACCGAAAGTTCGTCGACGCACCGTTCGGCCACCAGGGAGGCGAACGGGCCGCGATAGCGGACATTCAGCGGCAGCTCATCGTCGAGGCGGATGTCATAGACCGGCAGCCACTGGTTGAGGTCGGCGCGGTAGAACCAGAGATCGGTCGCGGCGCCGACAACCTCGATCCGCGCCCCATCGGTCGGCGCGCGCCAGCAGACGCCATCGGCCTGCCCGGTCGAGCCTTGCACGTTCCACCACGGGGCGCCGACGAAACCGTAGTCGTACGGATGCTCGCCCGGGAACATCGGGACGGCGTTGGGCAGGATCACGGTCACGCTGGAGCCAGCCCCTATGCGGATGCGGGTGTCCTGGTTGGCGATCCACTGGCCGTTGAAGCCGGGCGGGGGGTTGTTCCCCGGCACGTCGATCTCGCGCAGCGGCACGCGCGCTTCGTGGAGCTCGGTCAGCACGTCCTGGCAGGCGCGAAGGCCCGAGGTGAGCTGGTCGATGTGCGGATCCTCGCCGGGCGCAGTCACCTTGAGCGCGCGCAGCGCCGCTTTGATCCCGTCCCTGCAGGTCGACATCCGCCTCCCCTCCTCTCGCTTCGTTCGTGGAGTTGCGGTGCGACAAGTCCGGAGCGCGCGCGGTAGCCGTCAGGCGGAGGCGGGCTTCAGCTTGGCGGTGAACTTGTTGATCAGGCTGTTGAGCAGCGCGTCGGCGATGGGCTCGCTGAGCGGCCCGACGATCGGCAGCTCGGCCAGGCCGGCGTTGACCACCGCGTCGGCGATCGGATCGATCGCGGCGAGCGCGCTGTTCTCGGCGGCTTGCAGGTCGGCGAGCGCCTGCTTGGCGGCCGGCACCTTCTCGGCCACCGGCACGAAGAAGTTCTTCACGTCGGTCCAGATGTCGGAGAGCGTAGACATGGATAGTCCTCTTGCGTAGCGCCGCCGTCCCGGCGGCATGGTTGTCAGCGAGACGCCGGCGTTACGACTGCGGTTTGGATGCGGCGGCGAGCGCGCCGGCCAGGCCGCTCACCGCGGAGAGGCAGACGTCGTGCGCGGACGTGGGCGCCAGGAAGAGCACGCCGCCGGCGATGGCGCCTATCACCAGCGCGGCGAGCATGTTGAAGCTGATCTGAGTCAACGAGAGCCCCTTTCCATCATGTCGGCGAGGCGCATGGCGCGATTGCCCACCTGGCGCGCCCACTTGGAAAGCAGCATCAGGCTCCCGGCCCTTTGCCACTCGCCGGCGTGGGCCGCGTCCAGCATGTGCTCGAAGGTCAGCAGGCCCCCGACGCCCAGGTTGAAGGCCATCTCGACGATGACGTCCTGGCGCACGTCGTCGAGCCTGCGCCACCAGGGCAGCCGCGCGTCCAACTGCTGCTCGGCGCGGGCAATGTCGGCGAGGAGGGCAGCATGCGCTTCCTGGTCGGTCCACGTCAGGCCGGCCTTCACCTCAGGCCCGGTGTGGCCCCAACCGATGGTCCAGACGCCCACAGTGTCCTGGTAGGCGTGAAGCCGCAGGCCTTCGTCACCCTCTAAATCGTCGATGAGGAAGGGCGTGGTCATCCCCCTACGCGCTCCGCGCTTCGTAGGATTGGCGGGCTCGCATTTCCCAGAACTGGTGGCCGCGCCCTTCGTAGCCTTGGCGAAGGAGGGTCATGGCGCCTCGTCGAACAGACGCCCCTTGATGAACGCCACATCCTCGCGGATGCCGATGATCGCCTCGGTTTCGACTTCCAGCGCGTGGACGCGGCCTTTCAAGGCGTCGATCTCGCCCTGCAGCCGGCCGTAGCCGGTCAGGAACGGGATCGAGCCCATGACGAGCACAGCGCCGGCGCCGAGAAGGCCGCCGATGATCGAAGGATCCAGAGTCACGGACATCCTCCTCCCTCCTGCCGATGTGGGGCTCGTAGCGTCGGCGCTGCGTTCATTACGGGTTGGAACCGGCGGCCGGCTCGACGAAGTATTCCACCGCCAGGGCGAGCGCGCCGGCCGCGGCGGTTGCGGCGGCGGTCGAGACCGTCACCACCACCGGCGTGTCGGCTGCGAGCGGCGCGGTCATAGTGTTCGCTGAGACCGCGGCGCTATCGATGGCCGTGGCCGCCATGAATGCCGCCGGCGCTCCGGCGTAGCCGACCTCGACGTGCAGCGTCGGCGAGCCGTTGCTGTCGAGCGCATTGGACGGCAAAAGCCGCGCGCCCGTCACGACGGCCCCTACGGGGAGCGCCGGGAAGGTGATGGTGTCGCCGCTCGCCCAGGTCGAGATCGAGCCGGAGACGTCATAAAGGTTGGAGGTGAGGCCCGCCGCGACCGTCGCGGTGCGAGGCGGAAACTTCTTCACCGCCCGCGGCGAAGTGTAGGCCGTAGCCATGGAATGATCCTTTCAGGATGAGAGGAAAAGGAGCCGGCGAGACGCCGGCGCTACGAGATTGCGCGCGTAGCGCCGCCGTCTCGGCGGCATGTCAGCTCGCAGCCGGCGCTTCGCCGACTACGAATCCGCCGTGGCCGCCGCGAAGACGGTGACAATGCCGTTCTGGACGCCATTGAAGTTGACCTTCTTGACGCCCAGCAGCTCCTCGATGGCAACGCCGGGCCGGAAGCCATAGTCGCGGATCATGTCGGTCCGCGGCGTCGGCTCCTGACCCCAGGCGACGCCGACCGCGCCACCGCCGCAGATGAAGATCGGGCGCACGTCGACGCCAGAGCCGCCCGCCCCGTCGAAGGGCGTGCCGCCGCTTGGATTCTGCGAGCAGAGATCGCAGTAGTAGTCGATCTCGGGGACTTCCCGGTGGATGACGCCGTCGTAGAGCAGGTCGCCGTCCTGGAAGATCGGGTTCTTTTCCATCCCCATGCCCTCACGCGAGCGCGCCTGGGTGTTGGCCTGGTACATGTTGGAGTCGGCCTTGAGGTCGCGGAACGTCCGGCTGCCGTGGAAGGCCACGAAGTATTCGCGGCCATCCCCGTCCTCGACCCGGAATGGCCGGATGTGCGGGTCGGCGAGCTTGGCGATCCGCTTGGCCAGCCCCATTGTCGCCGTCGAGGTCGTCATGCCCGAGGTGATGTTGGAAAAGCCCGTCGCCATGCTGGTCGAATAGTTGCTCCGCAGCGTGCCGAAGAGCACCCGGTCGGGGTTGGCGGTAAGCCAGGTGGCCTGCTGCGCCGTCGACGACTGATCCCAGGGGACGACTGTGCCATTGGTGTCGACGATCAGATGCGCCATGGCGTGGATGATCTCATCGCGCAGCTTCTCCGATTCCCAGACCACCAGAGCGTCGCGAGCGGCGTTCCACAGGTCGATCTCGGTGCGGAACGTGGTGGACTTCGGAAGGTCCACGGCATTCCGCCGCCAGTCGATGGTGATCGGGCAGTTGAAGTTGGTCAGCTCCTCTTCGTTGCCCGCCAGCACCTGCGCGCCCGTCACGCCGCCGGACTTCAGCCGGCCGATGAACGGGATGTTGATGGTGCGGAAGTTCTCAGATTCGCGCTGGAACTTGGTGAGGATGATGCCACCCTTGTTGATGTCGGAGTTCGACATGTAGGGCGCGAAGCTGCTGTAGCGGACGTACTCCTGGAAGTACTTGGTCAGCCACACCTGCCGCTCGGAAGCGGTTGCGAGGATGGTCTCGGCCATCGACTTGTCCTTTCGGGTTGTCGGGCGTCAGGGACGCGCGGCTATTTTCGAAAAAGGCTCGCGTAAGCTTCGCCTTCCCCGGTGGGGACGGCGTTGGCGCCGAGCGCCCCGGTCCCGCTGGCGTTGGCCAGGGAGACAGGCGGCGGTTTCGGCGCAACATGGTTTGCGCGAGCCGGGGTTTGCAGCGCCGGCGTTTCGCCAGGAGCCTGGGCCTGAGCGGCTTTCCAGGCGCGGAAGGCTTCGAGGTCGGCGGGGCTTACAGCCTGGAGCACCTGCTCGTGGTTGTAGGCCAGCACCGCCGCCTCGTAGGGATCGTCATGGGCCGCCATCTCGGCGTTGAAGTAGGGGTCGCGCTCGGCTCGGTCGTAGGCCCACTGGTGGACCTGATCGATCAGTTCCTTGCCGAACTGGCGCTCGGCGAACTTGCGCGAATAACGCAAGTTGTCCTGATAGCGCTGAGCGGCGAGGACCTGGTCGGGCGGCAGGGGTTGGGCGAACACCTCTTCCTGCTGACGTTTCCAGTCCTCGAGATCCCGGGCGCGACGCTCGGCCGCCTGCCGCTTCTCCCGCTCGTCCAGCATGGCCGCGATAGGCACATGGCCCGCTTGTAGCGACGGCGTCTCGCCGGCATCTGGTTCGGGCGCGGGCGGGGGCGCAGCCTCGACTGGAGCTTGCGGCCCCGGCGGAGTCTCAGGCGCAACCTCGGGTTGCGGCTGGGGGGCGCCCAGCGCGGCGTCGAGTGGATTGTCCATGATCGTCCCTAGCGCCCGTGCGGCGGCGTCCCGTCTCGCCCGTCAGCCCGGCGGCGGCTTTAAGTGAGGAGCGCCCGAACCTCGGCGGCAGGTCGATCACGTAACGCCGCCGTCTCGCCGGCAAGCCGCCGGGACGGCGGCGCTACGCGAACATGAACATAAATAGGACTTTGACGCGGTGAGGAGCGTTGCGGCTAGGCCATCCCCGCGCGCCGTTCCAGCGCGATCCAAGCGTCCAGATGGTAGTCGAAAATCCGGTCCACCCGCTCGCCATTCCAGCGGTATTTCAGATGACGTTCTTGATGTGGGAGACCCAGGGTTCGGGGCCAGAACGCGCCGACGCACGCGCCGTCAGCGCGGCGCACACTCGGGTAGACAACGCCATCGCTTCCCGCCTCGTGAAGGCTGCAGGCCCACAGTTGCGACGCAACATAAGATGCCGGATCGAGAATCTGCGTCCGCAGCGGTTCGGCTAGAGCAGCGACATCCTCGAAGTCGTGATCGATGACGCCGACCAGGACGCGCATGTCCTCCATACGCGGCGGATCATCGGCGTCACGGGCAAATCGCTCAAAGTGGTGAACTGTCTCGGCGATCGCGGTCTCCAGGTCGGAAGCAGCGTAATAGACGCCGAATGAGCCGTCGCTGAACCTGGAACCCTTGGGGTTCAGATGCGTGAAGGACGCCATGACATAGCTGGCGCCCGGACCGCTCACGCGTTCCGCAGCTGGCACAAGCGCAACCTCGCCAACCTCATCGCGCACCCGCGGATTGGTGAGCTGCTCGAGTGCGACCAGCGCCTCCCAGACCCCGGGATCAGGCGTCAGCCGCTCAAACAGAGAAATGGGCGGGTAGCGAGAGGCGATAATTCGCCACGCCTGCGGCCACGCCACATGGCGGCTCGGCACGGCTAGCTCCAGGGCGCTCGCGCTGAATCCGCATAGGCGCGCACGGCGGCTAGGTCGGTCACATCTCCCGCCAGCATTCGCGCCAGCGGGCTTTCGCCAGCGAACGCCTTGTTGGGTCGCTTCACCCAACCATCGGCCAAGTGCGGGTCGGAATAGAGGACCTGCAGCGCCTTGTAGATGCCCGCGAGGTATCCAATGCGGCGCAGCGTATCCATTGGGACCCGCGGCGCGCTTCCCTTCTTCCACTCATAGAAAGTTCGCCGAGGGGGCGCCCCCAAGATAACGCGCGATTCCTCTGGCCCGACTCCCCAAGCGTCCATGATCGCGAAGAAGCCGCGCAGGGCGTTCGCCGCGTCGACTTGAGCGGGACGCCGTGGGGTTCGTTCGATAGCGACTTGCATATCACGTCCTCACTTCCGCACAATGTGTGCCAATTAGCGCGGAATCGCAAGTGCGCTGCACCTATTTCGCCTCTCATCTCCACCTTCCCACACTCGTCAAGTCGATCTCGCAGCGCCGCCGTCCCGGCGGCAGGCCGACGAAACGTCGGCGTTACGCTATTGTCCGGTGAGGCCGCTGGGTGGGACGGCTGACTGCGGCGGCTGCGGACCCGCCATGCCCGCCTGCATGCTCTCGGCCGCACGATCCGCGTGGAATCTGTGCGCCTCGACCTCGGCTCGGATCATCTTCGACTGGCCGCTCGCGACGTGATCGAGCGCGCTGGCGCCGGCCTCATGGGTCTTGGCCTCCAGGTGCTGGGCCTGCAGCTGCTGAGCTTGGGCCCTCTGCTGCTGCCCCGCCGCCTGCGCCTGCTTGAGCTGGTCGACCAGGCTGTGCTTGTGCGGGATCGACGATAGCTGCAGCAGCTGCACGATGCTCACCTGCTGCTGGTAGATCGGCGAGGCGCCGACCAGACGCATCACCTCCTGAAACTGCTCCTGGGCGATCGTGCCGACGTCGGCCATGGTGTCGATCTCGATGTCGACGTCCATCTCGCCCACAGCGTTCCTGTAGCCCAGCACGTTCGGCAGCAGGATCGGCTGACCGGATTGCGGATCGGCCGCGACCTGCGGCTGACCGTGGACGGGCTGGTTGATGCCCACGAACCTGGGCGCGTCCTCCTCGTCGGTGACGCGGATGAACTGCGGCGCCCGCCAGTACTGCTTCACTCGGCCCCAAACCTGGCGATAGATGCGTAGCTCCCAATCCTCGAGGCCGGCGTAGATCGGCGCGAGCTCGATCAGACCCGCTTGCTGGCGCGCCTGCAGCGCCCGGCCGCTGGCGTCGGTCTCCTCGCGGCCGAGCATGGCCGGGTTGGGGGCCATGCGCTCCATTTCGGCCTTGGCTTCCTGCAGCAGCTCCATGTTGCCGGCCAGCTCGGCCTGGTTGGGCGCCATCTCCCAGCCGGGCGGGATGACGCCGTCGGGGCGGGCGGCCTCGGTGCGCACGGTGTCCGCGTCCTGGCCCATGGCCATCGGGTCCCGGGCCTGCACGCGGTTGACCATCAGCGCGTGCAGGGCCTTGGAGCGGCGCTTGTTGATCTCATCCTGGATCGGGATCATGTCCCAGACCGCGCCGTAGCGCATGTTGTCGCGGCGCACATAGGCGCTGCGGGCCACGATCGGGCAGTCAGCCCGGCCCTTGTGGTCGAGATACGGGCTCTCGCTGTGGTCGAGGATGTCGGTGACGGTGAACACCGCCCGCTTCCAAGTCCCCTCCCGGTAGTACATCTCCACGACCATCAGCCGGCGCTGGCGCTGGTCGACCCAGGCCCCGCCGGTGGCCGCGCCCTGATAGGGCCGGTCCTGGTAGGATTGGTCAGGCAGGATGCCGCCGCCCGTACCGCTGTAGATCGTCGACTCAATCGCCTTCTGCTTGTCGGGATACATCGCCGCCGCGTCGTCGGCGTACATCCACTTGGCGATGCCGAGGTAACGGGCGTCGAGCCAGTCCTTGCGCCGGCTGCGCGGGTCGCCGAAGAACTCCTCCCAGCGGATCTGGGTGACGGTCACCTGCATGTCGCCGTCGACGCCGACGATGGCGGCCATGGTGCCCGGGATCAGCATGTCGAAGAAGCAGTCGCTCTTGACTTGCTTAAAGCGGTTCTGGTCGGCGACGTAGCGCAGCACGTCGGTGGCCACGTCCGCCTGATCGGCCTTCTCCGGCTCGCGCGGCCAGGCGCGCGGATCGGACCGGCCGCGCTCGATCACCCCGACGATGCCGTTGATCGCGGGCTTAATGCGGTTGATGACGATGGTCGGCTGGTGGCGCTTGCGCAGCGCCTCGATCTCCTGGGGCGTCAGCTGGTCGGTGTCGTAGTAGTCGATGGCCTGAAGGCTCTTGGTGCGGGCGATCTCGGTTAACTGACGGGCTTCGGTGAAGTAGCGCTTCAGCATTTCCAGGCTTGGCGGCGGCGCGGGGGCGATGAGAGAGCCCGACTCATTCGCCGACGTACCGGCCAACCCAGGCTGGCTCCCGCCGGACGCCGCCGGCGCGGCTTGTGCGGCCATCGGCGCCTCCCTGTGCAGTGATTTTGAGGCTGAGTGTCGAGGCGTCTCGCCGCACCTCGTCTCACATTGCATATTGCACCACTATCCAACCGGCCGGTCAAGCGAATATTTGCATATTGCGACACGTCGGCCGTCGGGCCGCCACTGCGGAAAACTTTTTTGCCGATCCCAGGAACCGCCGATATAGGGCGGCGTTTTCACTGATGTCTTCTCGCTCAATGTTTCGCCCCCCCGACTGAAGGCGAGAAGCTTGGCCCGGTCCGGACCTCAATGTCCGGGCCGGGCCTTTCATTTTGGGGCGCCAATCGCCGAAGATCGCGCGCTCGACGAAGCCCGGGACGGGCTCTAGCTTGGCTGCATGCCCGCCGGTCGTCCCCTCAAACAAGATTCGGCCGCAATATCGGATTCCACGTCGGGGGATCCCTGGCGCCGTCCGCTGATGGCGGCGGCGGCAGCGATCCTGGCCTTGGGCGCGCTGGCGATCTGGCGGTTGGGGAACGTCGCCCGGTCGGGCCAAGTCACAATCAACGACAGCCTGCTGGTGCTCCAGGATGGCGCGGTCGTCTTTGGCTTCCTCGCGTTCTACGCCTTGCTCTACCTCCGAACGCCACAACTCTCCGCCGAACTCGCCAACCGCCTCCAAACCCTGGCCGGCCGCGCGGGAGCCAGTTTCGCGATCGGCCTCGCCGTCCTAGCCGCGGCCGCCGCCCTGGTTGGCTGGACCTGGCTCTACCAGGCCTTTCCCATGTCAATGGACGAGTTCTGGCCGACCTTTGACGCTCGGGTCTTCGCCGCCGGCCGGCTCATGGCCCCGGTGGCGTCTGAGTGGCGGCCTTACGCCCACGCGATGCAACCCTACTACCAGCTCGAGACGCCGGACCACGCCTTCTGGATCTCTTCCTACCTGCCGTTGAACGCCGCCGCCCGGTCTCTGGCCTCCTATCTGGGCGCCGAGGGTTTGGCCGGAGCCGCCTGGGCCGCAGCGGCGATCCTCCTGCTCTGGGATGTGGCGCGCCGACTCTGGCCGGAGCGGCGTGACGCCGCGGTAGTGGCCGTCAGCCTGCTCGCTTTGAGCCCCCAGTTCCTGGCGGCGGCCATGACCCCATTCGCCTGGCCCGCCCATCTCGCTCTCAACCTGGCCTGGCTCGCCCTGTTCCTCAGGCAAAACCGGCGGGCTCAGGCTGGCGCGGCCATCGCCGCAGTTGCCGCCTGCGGCCTGCACGAGTGGATATTCGCGCCGCTTTTCGCTGGCCCCTTCCTGGCGCAGGCTTGGCTCTCGGGCCGCCGCCGCGCCGCGGCGCTGCAGGCCGCCGCCTTCGTCCTCGCCTGCGGCTTCTGGCTCGCCTGGCCTGGCCTCGTCTTCGTGGCTCACGGCTATCCCTTCGCGGCCGCCCGGATGAAGGCGGCTGAGAACGCCCTTGCCAACCTCCTGATCCCGGCAGCGCCATCGGTGATGGCCGAGAACCTGCTCCGCCTCATCGCCTGGCAGGCGCCTCTGGCTGCTCCCCTGGCTCTGGCGGGAATCGTCGAGGCCGTCCGGTGTCGGTCCACGTTTCTGCTCGCTATGGCCGTGGGCCTCGTCGTGATCGTTCTGTTCCTCGGCGCGGTGACTCCCTTCCAGGCCCAGGGCTGGGGCTATCGCTACTTGCACGGATACCTTGGCTCGATCTCGCTGCTCGCGGCGGCCGGCTGGATCCGCCTCTCCGATGCGGCGCCTCGGCGTAGCTGGAGCGTCCTGGTCGTGGGTGCGGCCGTGGCTCTCGTCGTGGTTCTGCCGATCCGGGCGGATCAGATGCGCCTCTACGTGTCCCCTTCGGTCCGCTTCGAACGGATGATCCGACGATCTCCCGCCGATGTGGTCCTGGTCGATCCGGCCAACAGCCTGTTCTGGATCGACCTTGTGCGCAATGACCCCTTCCTGGTCGCCCACCCTAAGGTGATGTCGCTGCGTGCTTTAACCCGGTCGCAGATCGTCGAGCTCGGCTCCCGGCGGAGCCTCGAGCTGTTCGTCGTTCGTCAGCGGCAGGGCTGCCTGGCGCCGGTGGGCGTGACACCGGGCTCTGGGCTACACCCACTGGGACCCGCGCGCTGTGAGCCGGAAGGGCGGCGCTACGCGCTCGAGCAAATCGAGAACTAGAGCGTGACCGCTTCAGCATGGAGCGTAGCCTGAGTTGACGAGGTAGTTGGCGCATTCCTCGGCCGAGAAATGGTCGAGGAGGGCGCCGATGCGCCGCCAGGTCGCCTCGACGGTCCGCTCGGCGGCCTTTCTGAGCAGTGTCTTCAGCTTGGCGAAGACCTGCTCGATGGG
>Ga0302311_10001119_pt1 | contig 32225 bp, 25 predicted proteins | sample III_Palsa_N1_3_FD_200449 | JGI IMG/M metagenome (GOLD analysis project Ga0302311, IMG submission 200449) | Peat permafrost microbial communities from Stordalen Mire near Abisko, Sweden - III_Palsa_N1_3 | ecosystem: Environmental > Terrestrial > Soil > Palsa > Peat permafrost | place: Sweden... | reverse complement strand
ATCGGCGTGACGCGCGGGATCGAAGGACGCTACGTGCAGTCCTCTCGCACGACCGACGTCGGCGCCTCGTTCACGTACTCGCTCTCGCTCGCGGGCGGCGTCTCGGGCGGAACGTTTCTCTTCCCGCCGCCGGACGTGACGGACTTGACGCTGGAGCCCGAAGATCACGACGAGACGTACGTTGGGGATGTGTACATCACGCGGCACTTCGCGCCCGACCTCAAGAGCTACGTCACGCTCGAGACGCAGTACGGCTCGGGCTTTCCGGTCGCGTTTCTCAACGGCACCGGAGGACGCTTGCCGGCACATTTTCAGGGCAACCTCGCCGTCGGCCGGTTGCCGGTCGGCAAGCGACTCGGCTACGAACTGACCGCCGACAACCTGCTGGACCATCGCTGGCTGATCAAAGTCGATAACGGCTTCAACACGACCCAGTGGAACTCGCCGCGGCGCATCGCCTTCCGGCTGATCGCACCGTGGTAGCCGTCAGTGCGGCATGTCGTCGTCGGCCAGGCCGAAGTAATGGCCGAACTCGTGGATGACGGTGTCTTGCACGGTACGCACCGCGTCTTCGCGGTTGCGCGCGACGCGCGAGATCGGTCCGCGAAAGATCGTGATCTCGTCCGGCACGAGCGGGGCGTAGCGCGAGCGCTCGGTCAGCGGGACGCCGTGATACTCTCCCAGAGTCTCCCAGCCGCGTTTGGTCGGACCTGGTTCGTCTTGGACGCTGATGACAACGTTGTCGATCAGCTTCGAAAATCGTTCCGGCAACGTCGCCACGGCTTCCGCGACGATGCGTTCGAACTCGTCCGGGGAGAGGAGCGGCGGCACCCCGAGCGCGACGTGCGTTAGGCGTTCAGCCGCGGGCGGTCGGTGCGCACGGCGTCGACGAGCTTCGTCGCTTCGCGCAGCGCTTCGGCGAGTGACGGCGCCGCAATAGCCAGGGCCTTCACTGTTCCGGCAGTGGCGACGACCGCGCTCACGCCCAACAAAATCGCCGGTACGCCGCGCGCCCGGAAACCGCCGTAGCGGATCTGCGACGCCCGCAGGATGCGGGCGAAATCCGGGAATGTCATGGCGGGCGGGTGCGCCGGGGCGGCCTGCGAATCCTCGCCGCATGCCGGAATCTGCCTTCACCTGGAACGTCCCTGAGCGGTTCAACTTTGCGCGCGACGTCGTCGACCGGCTGGCTGCTGAGGACCGCCTCGGCCTGGTCGCCATCGATGCCGGTCTGAACCGAACAGACTTTTCATTTGCCCAAATCGCCGACGCATCGAAGCGTTGGGCGGCCGTGCTGCGCGATGCCGGGATCGGGAAGGGCGACCGCGTCGTCGTCGTCATCCCGAAGATCCCGGAGTGGCTGTTCTGCATGACGGCCTTGTTGCGGATCGGCGCGGTCGCGGTTCCCAGCGCCGAGCAGCTGCGCGCGAAAGATCTCCTGTATCGGGCCACCCATAGCGGCGCGGTCGGCGTCGTCGGGCACGTCACCAATGCTGACGAGATCGAAGTGCTGCGCGACGACGCGCCGGATCTCCGCGCGTGGCTGCTCGTCGGCGGCGCGCGTCCGGGCTGGGCCGACGCGGACCGGCTCGTGCGCGAAGCCGCGCCGTGGGACGGCGCACCGACGGAGCGCGACGACCTTTCCTATATCGTCTACACCAGCGGCACGACCAAAGACCCCAAGGGCGTCGTGCACACGGTCGCCTACACGTTTGCCAAGCGCATGCAAGCGGCGGTGTGGTTCGACGTGAAGCCGTCGGATCTGGTGTGGTGCACCTCCGGAACCGGCTGGGCGAAGTCGCTGTGGAACGTGCTGCTCGGACCGTGGTCGTGCGGCGCACCGATCGTGCTGCACGAAGGGGTCTTCATCCCCGAGCAGCGGATGGATCTCATCCGCGATCTCGGCGTGACGGTCTTGTGTCAGGCCCCGACCGAGTATCGGCTCGAAGCGAAGCTTCCCGATCTCGGCACGCGCTGGTCGCTGCCGAAACTCCGCCATTGCGTCTCGGCCGGCGAACCGCTCAATCCCGAGGTGATCGAGCGCTGGTACGACGCGTTCGGGCTGACGATCCTCGACGGCTACGGTCAGACCGAAAACACCCTGCTCGTTGCGAATCGCCCCGGTTTGCCAGTGCGTCCGGGGTCGATGGGCAAACCGACGCCGGGGCACGAGGTCGCGGTCGTCGACGAGAACGGTGACGTGTGCCCGCCCGGCGAGACCGGCGACATCGCGCTACTCGGCAATCCGCCTTCGCTGTTCACCGGCTACTATCGCAACGACGAAGAGACGGCCAACTCACGCCGCGGGAAATGGTATCTCACCGGCGATCGTGCGCAGGTCGACGATGACGGATACTTTTGGTTCGTCGGCCGCGCCGACGACGTCATATCCTCGGGCGCGTATCGGATCGGGCCGTTCGAGGTCGAGAGCGCACTGCTGGAACATCCGGCCGTGATGGAATCGGCCGTCGTCGGCTCGCCCGATCCCGACCGCGGCAACATCGTCAAGGCCTTCGTCGTGCTGCGCCCGGGATTCGAACCGAGCGATGCGCTGGTCAAGGAACTCCAGGACCACTGCAAGGCCGTAACCGCGCCGTACAAGTACCCGCGCGCGATCGAGTTCGTCGCCGATCTTCCCAAGACGCGCTCCGGAAAGATCCGGCGCGTCGAGCTGCGTCAAGCCGAACTCCGCAAGAAAGGCGCCACGGCTGCCAGCGGCTACGTCTGAAACACGACTCAGCCCGGGCCGGTAGGTTCGGGAGAGTCATGAGTACCGCGCACCCGGGAGAAGACGACCCGACGACTGCCATGCCGCGTGTCGAGGCGCGGCAGGCTGCGCCCCGCGTGCCCTACACGCCGCCTCCGGTCGAAGAAGCGATCGTCGTCGGCCCCGCAGCTCCGGCGCCTCCGCGCCGCCTGACCAACATATCGCCGGCAATCGTCGGAACGTCCGTCGGAAATCCGTTCGGGTACGCGCTCGCACGCCTCGTCGCGGTTGTCATCGATCTCGGGCTCGTCGCCGGCGTCTTGACGCTCTTGGCCTATGCGCTGATCGCGATCAATCCGATCACCGGGCTGCCCACCAACACGCAGCGCGGCTTCGACGCGACGCTCGCGATGGGATTCGTCCTGGCGTTGATCTACGGCATCAGCTTCGAAGCGCTGTTCGGGACGACGTTCGGGAAGCTGGCGATGGGACTGCACGTGCATGCCGTGCGCGACCAACGGCTCGGTTTCGGACGCGCGTTCGTGCGCAGCATCCTGCGTCCGTTCGATCTGCTCGTCATCGGCGGCGTGCTCGCGATGCTGCCCGGACATCGCCGGCTCGGCGACCTCGCCGCCGGCACGGTCGTCACGCGCGGCGGTCCGCTGCGTGGCTACGCGCCCTATGTTGGCTGGCTCGCCGTCGCCCTCATCGCCGCCGTGCCGTTCATCCTCGTCGGCGTTACCCGCACTGTCGCGGGCCTGGTCGCCTTCGTCGAATTCGCCCCCGGCATCGGCGCGCGTCTGATCCTCTTGGCGCATCACGCCATCGCCCTTGTCCCGCACTGACGGCCGATCGCCGAGGGCGGCAAAGACCACCGATTCGGCGAAGTTGTCGTCATGATCGTTTCGGGGGATGCGCTGGTCGCGAAGCACCAGCGGTACGTGCTGACGCCGTGGCTCGCGCAAGGGGCGCTGGAGCCGCCGGTGATCGTGCGCGGCGAAGGGATTTACCTCTACGACGATGCCGGCAACCGCTACGCCGACCTCACCTCGGGGCTCGTCGCGGTCAACCTCGGTCACGGTCATCCCGCGGTGCTGCGCGCGATGCACGCGCAGATCGACCGGCTCTGCTTCAGCCCGCCGAACTGGTTCAACGACGCGCGCGCCGAGCTGGGCGAAGCGCTCGTGCAGTTGGCGCCGTGGGCCGACGAGGGCGGCCGCGTGTTCTTTTCAACCAGCGGCGCGGCGGCGAACGAAGACGCGATCAAATTCGCGCGTTCCGTCACGGGCCGCCCGAAAGTGCTTGCCGGGTACCGCTCGTTTCACGGTTCGGGGAGCGGCGCAGCGACGCTGACCGGCGAGAACCGGCGCTGGTGGAACGAACCCGTCAGCGTGATGGGCGGCGTCGTGCACTTCTGGACGCCGTTCCCGTATCGCAGCCCGTTTTTCACCCAAGATCCGGCTGAAGAGACGCGGCGCGCGCTGCAGCACGTCGCCGACGTCGTCGCGGCCGAGAATCCCGCCGCGGTCGCGGCGATCATCGTCGAGCCGGTTGTCGGCTCGAACGGCGTCATCGTCTATCCGCCCGGATACTTGGCCGGCTTGCGCGCGCTCTGCGACGCGCACGGCATCCTCTTGATCTTCGACGAGGTGATGACGGGTTTCGGACGCGTCGGTGCGCCCTTCGCGGCGCAACGCTTCGACGTCGTGCCGGACGCGATCACGTTCGCCAAGGGCGTCACGTCCGCGTACGTTCCGCTCGGCGGCGTGCTGTTGCGCGAGCGTTGGGCGCAGGCGTTCGACGAACGGCCGCTGCCGGCCGGTCATACCTATTCCGGACATCCGCTCGCGATGGCGACCGGCGCTGCGGTCCTTACAGCCTATCGCGACGGCGGCGTGTTCGACGACGTCCGCACGCGCATCGAACCTCGATTGCGCGCCGGTCTCGAGCGCGTTCGCGACGCGCACCCGCTGGTCGGCGAGGTTCGCGGTGTGGGCGCCTTTTTCGCGCTCGAGTTCGTTGCCGAGCGCACCACGCGCGCGCCGCTCGTGCCGTGGCAAGGATCATCCCTCGGGCCGATGCCCACGTTGTTCGCCGCGCTGCGCAAGCGCGGCGCCTACGCATTCGGCCGCTACAACGTGCTGCATGTCGCGCCGCCGCTGGTCATCGACGACGCACAGATCGACGAGGCGGTCGCGACGATCGACGCCGCCGTCGGCGAGCTCGAAGCCGCCGCGAACCGCTAAGCCGGGGCTGCCTCCGGCGACGTTTGCGCCGCCGCAGCCGCGGGCGGCAAGATCTCGGTGATCGCATCGTACTCGGCGAGCGTGAGGCGCGAGCGGTCGTTGCGCATGAACCCCGCGTAGGCGAACCCGGCGACGATGATGCTGAAGAACCAGCCGGCACCCCACAGAAACGACAGCGCCGGGTAGACGAGCCCGATCAGCGGCGGGATCCAGCCGACGATCAGCGCGCTGATCGCGCGCGCGTTCCAGCCGCGTTCGTAATCGTACCGCCCCGCCGGCTGGTAGAGTTCGGCCAAGCTCAAGCGCAGCTGCCGCACCAGCCAATAGTCGGCGATCGCGATCCCATCGAACGGCCCGAGCAGCGTGCCGTACGTGCCAAGCCAGGTGAAGATGTAGTTGTGAAAGGCGGCCAGAACGTACCACGGCTGCATCAGGAGCGAGAGCAGCCCCGTCGCAACCGCCCCGAGCGCGAACGTGACGCGGCTCGGCCAAAGGTTCTCGAATGCGCGCGCGGGCGCCATGACGTTCGCCCCCACGTTGATCGTGATCGACGAGAGGATCACGATCAGCCCGCCGACGATCACGACCGGCAGCGGAAAGTTGACCAGCAGGTCGACCGGGTTCCAGAGCGGCGCTTTGAAGACGATCTGCGTCGCCGACGTGACCGCGATCCCGATGAAAGCGAAGATCGCCATCACGAACGGCATCACGAGCTGTCCGCGCAGCTGTGCGCGCTGCGAGGTCGCGTAACGCGAGTAATCGGGGATGTTGAGCGCGAGGGTGGCCCAGAAGGCGATGACGCCGACGACCGAGGGCGCGAAGTTCGCCCAGAACGCCGCACCGTGCAGGGTCGACGGCGTCGCGAGCATCAGCGGGATGCTGCCGGCGGCATGCGCGCCCCACACGAACAGCGCGATCGCCGCAATCGCAACGGTCGGCGCGGCCACCGCCGCGAGCCGTCCGATCGCTTGCGGGCCGCGCATCGCGATCCCGACGTTCAACAGCCAGAAGACGGCAAATGCGATCCCGGTGTGAATCCCGATCTGATTCCACGCCGGCGCGACGTGGCCGGCGATCGCGTCGATCGCCAGCCCGCCGAACCAGGCATTGATGCCGAACCAACCGGCGCCGATGAGTGCGCGCGCCAGTGCCGGCACGTGCGCGCCGCGGCGGCCGAACCACAGCCGCGCGAACACGGGATACGGAAAGCCGTAGCGCGTCCCGGCGTGCGCGACGAGCAGGATCGGAATCAGAACGCAGACGCTGCCGCTGAAGATCGTCAGAACCGCCTGATACCAGTTCATACCGAGCGCGATCATCCCGCTGGCGAGCGAATAGGTCGGGATACACAGGCACATCCCCGTCCACAGGCTCGCGAAGCGCGACGCACCCCAGTTGTGCTCGGCCGTCGTGCACGGACGCAGGTCGTCGTTCCACAGTTCGACGTGCTGCGCGGCCGCGGCGGCGGCTGCCGGCGTGAGCGTAACGATCCCGTCGCGCTCGATCTGCGTCTTCGACGCCTCGTCCGGCAGCATTACACCTCGCTCATCGCGCCGTACGTCTCCGGCCGCCGGTCGCGGTAGAACTGCCAGGTGTTGCGCACCTCCTCGATCAGCGCGCGATCCATCGTGCCGATGACGACCTCGTCGCGGTCGCGGCTGCCGACGGCGACGAACTGACCGCGCGGGTCGACCAGATACGACTGCCCGTAAAACTCGCCCATGTTCCAGGGCGCTTCGTAGCCGACGCGGTTGATCGCGCCGACGTAGTAGCCGTTGGCGACGGCATGCGCCGGCTGTTCGAGCTTCCAGAGATATTCCGACAGCCCGGCGACCGTCGCCGAGGGGTTGAAGACGATCTCGGCACCATTGAGACCCAACAGCCGCGCGCCTTCGGGGAAGTGGCGGTCGTAACAGATGTACACGCCGACGCGCGCGAAGCGCGTTTGAAAAGTGGGATAGCCGCAGTTGCCGGGCTTGAAGTAGTACTTCTCCCAGAAGCCGCATGGCGCGGGTCCGGCGGCGACTTGCGGGATGTGGTGCTTGCGATACGCGCCGAGCACGCTGCCGTCAGCATCGATCACGACGGCCGTGTTGTAGTACACGCCGCTGATCGTGCGTTCGTAGAGGGGGACGATCAGCGCGATACTCAGCTCGCGTGCGAGGTCCTGCATCATGCGCGTCGTCGGCCCGTCGGGGACGTGTTCGGTCGCCTCGTACCACTTGGGGTTTTGTTCGGTGCAGAAGTAGGGGCCGTAGAACAACTCCTGGAGGCAGACGATCTGCGCCCCGCGCTGCGCCGCCTCACGGATCATCCCGACGTGTTTGGCGATCGCCGCGCGCTTGTGCTCGGCGACCGGCGCTTCGCCGCTGGTGTCGTGGTGGGCTTGGATCAAGCCGATTTGAACGGTGTCGCTCACGATATCCTCACAGCTGAACCGGACGGAACGGTGCCGATTTCTGGTGCACGCCGGCGCCGGGCGCGCCGGTGAGCCGGCCGTCATCGACGACCGTGCGGCCGCGTGAGAGCACGTAGCGCGGCGTTCCGTGCACTGTCATCCCTTCGAAGATGTTGTTGTCGGCCTTCATGTGATGCGTCGCGGCCGAGATCGTCCGCACCGTCGAAGGATCCCAGACCACGATATCGGCGTCGCTGCCGACGGCGATCGTGCCCTTGCGCGGAAACAGACCGAACAATTTGGCCGGGTTCGTGGCCGCGAGCGCGACGAATTGATTGAGCCCCAGCACGCCGCGCACGACACCGTGCTCGTACAGGATCGCGACGCGGTCTTCGATCGTCGGCGCGCCGTTGGGGATCTTCGAGAAATCGTCGCGGCCCAGTTCCTTTTGTCCGCAGTTGTTGAACGAGCAGTGGTCCGAACCGAAGGTCTGCAGTTCGCCGTTCTTGAGCTTGGCGAGCAGCACGGCTTGATCGCGCCGCTCGCGCAGCGGCGGTGACATGACGTAGTTCGCCCCGGTAAAGCCCGGCCGGTCGTAGTCGCTGACGTCGCAGACGAGATACTGCGGACAGGTCTCGCCATAGATCGGCAGGCCGCGCTTGCGTCCGTCGCTGATCGCGTCGGCAGCCATCGCGCTCGAGACGTGGACGACGTACAGCGGCGCGCCGGCGACCTCGGCAAGCCGGATCGCGCGAGAGGTCGCTTCGCGCTCGAGTTCGACCGGCCGCGTGAGCGCGTGATAGCGCGGCGCCGTATGCCCCTCGGCCAGCGCTTCTTTGACCGTCACCTCGATCACGTCGCCGTTCTCGGCGTGCACTTGCACCAGACCGCCGAAACGCGCCGCCGCCTTGAGCACTTTGAAGATCGTCTCATCGTCGACTTGGAGCACGTGCTTGTAGGCCATGAAGACCTTGAACGAGTTGACGCCTTCCTCGGCGATCATGCGCGGGATCTCTTCGATCGTCTCCGGGCGCCCGTCGGCGATCGTGAGATGAAAAGCATAGTCGATGACGGCCTTGCCGTCAGCCTTGGCGTGCCAGGCGCGCAGCGCGTTGGCGAGCGAGTCGCCCTTCTGGTGAAGCGCGAAGTCGACGATGGTCGTCGTCCCGCCGAGCGCCGCCGCGGCGGTCCCGCTAGCGAAGTCGTCGACGGTCGTCGTGCCGCCGAACGGCATGTCGAGATGGGTGTGCGGATCGATGAAGCCCGGAAAGACGTAACAGTCCGTGGCATCGATCGCGGTGCCGCCGTTGGTCGGGATGCTGCGCGCGATCGCGGCGATGGTGCCGTTCTCGATCGCGACGTCGGCGCGGAACTGGTCGGTCGCGGTCACGACCGTGCCACCCTTTACGATGGTACCGATAGCTTTTCTCTCCAGGTGTGCACGCTGTCCCCGGCGTCGACCCGGACCATCGTGATGCAGTCCTCGACCGGGCACACCATGCTGCAAAGGTTGCACCCCACGCAGTGTGCCTCGTCGACGACCGGCGCCAGCAGCGGATCGGCCGGCCGGTCGATGCACTGATGGGCCGCGTCTTCGCACGCGACATAACACTTGTTACAGCGGATGCAGGTTTCGGGGTCGATGCGCGCCACGATCGCGTAGTCGAGGTTGAGGTCGTTCCAGTCGACGAAGCGCGGCACGGTCTTGCCGATGAGCTCGCGCGCCGAGCCGAGTCCGCGCTGGTCGAGGTAGTTCGACAGACCGTCGATCATATCGCCGACGATGCGAAAGCCGTGATGCATCACCGAGGTGCACACCTGCACGGTGGTCGAGCCCATCAGCATGAACTCGACCGCATCGCGCCAGTCGGCGATCCCGCCGATTCCGGAGATGGGGATCCCAACCCCCGCATCGCGCGCGCACGCGCCGACCATGTTGAGCGCGATCGGCTTGACGGCCGGACCGCAGTAGCCGCCGTGTGACGATTTTCCGTCGACGTGCGGGATCGGGAGCCACGTGTCGAGGTCGACGCCGATGAGCGAGTTGAGCGTATTGATGAGGCTGATCGCGTCGGCGCCGCCGCGGGCTGCGGCGCGCGCGGTCTCGCGCACGTCGGTGACGTTCGGCGTCAGCTTCACGATGACCGGGACGTGCGCAGCCTCCTTGACCCAGCGCGTGATCAGCTCGACGAGTTCGGGATCCTGTCCGACGGCGGCACCTTGTCCGCGTTCCGACATCCCGTGCGGACAGCCGAAATTCAACTCGAAGCCGTCGACGGGAACCGTCTCGACGCGGCGCACGAGCTCGTGCCAGCTCTGCGGCGTGCACTCGGTCATCAGCGACGCGATGATCGGACGGTCGGGATACGCGGCCTTGCAGGCGGCGATCTCATCGAGGTTGACGTCGAGCGGGCGATCCGTGATGAGCTCGATGTTGTTCATCCCGATCATCCGGTACGCGCCCGCGTTGAGTCCGGCGAAGCGCGACGTCACGTTGACGATCGGTTCCAGCGCGAGCGTCTTCCACACCGCGCCTCCCCAACCGGCCGCGAAGGCGCGCATCACTTGATAGCCCGAGTTGGTCGGCGGCGCGGAGGCGAGCCAGAACGGATTCGGGCTGCGGATGCCGGCCAGATCGACCGAGAGATCGGCCATCAGGCGGCCTCGTGCAAGAACGCATCGACGCCGCGCGCGGCGACCTTGCCGCGCTGCGCCGCCTCGACGACCATGGCGTCGATCCCGCCCGGCGTGAAGGTGCAGTCGCCGGCCGCGAAGATTCCCGGGCGATTGGTCTGCATCGCGTCGTCGACGAGGGCGATGCCCGTCGGGCCGTAGCTGACGCCGAACGCGTCGAGCAGCGCGCGATGCCGGCTCTGCCCGATCGCGACGATCACCGAGTCGGCGCGCACGAGCCGTTCGCTGGCGGGGAGCACGCTGGCAGTGCCGGCTGGATCGGTCGCGACGATTTCGAGTCCGGCGACGCGGCCGTTCTCGACCAGGATGCGGCTGGGCAGCGTGCAGGTGCGGAACTCGACACCTTCGAGGCGCGCGAACGCGATCTCGAAATCGTAGGCGGTCATGCGCTCTTCGCCGCGACGGTAGTACATCGTGACCGACGACGCGCCGAGCCGGCGCGAAGCGGTCGCCGCGTCGATGGCGGTATTGCCGCCGCCGATCACCGCGACGGCGTCGCCGAGCGAGCCGCTGAACGTGCCGGATTTTGCCGCGCGAATGAAGGCCAGCGCATCCCATACGCCCTCGGCGTCTTCGCCGGGAATGCCGAGTCGCGGGACCGCGCCCATCCCGACCGCGAGGACGACCGCGTCGTGCGCACCGAGGACTTCCGCGGCGGCGAGCGTTTCACCGACGGTGACGCCGGTGCGAAAGGTGACGCCCAGCGCGCGCACTTGTTCGGCTTCCCAGAGCGCGATCTCGGCCGGCAGACGGTACGGAACGATGCCGTAGGTGTCGAGGCCGCCCGGCGCGGGGTCACGTTCGAAGATGGTGACCGTGTGACCGAGCCGCGCGAGGTCGCGCGCCGCGGCGAGACCGGCCGGTCCGGCGCCGACGACCGCGACGCGCTTGCCGGTCGGCGTCCCGGGCGAGAAAAGCACCGCATCGCTCTGGATCGCCCAATCGGTCGCATAGCGCTGCAAGTCTCCGATGCGAATCGGGCTCTGGTCGGGGTTGAACACGCACGCGCCCTCGCACAGCTCGCTCGTCGGGCAGACACGCGCGCAGCTCGCGCCGACAGGGTTCGCGTCCATGATCGTGCGGGCGCTGCCGAGCAGATCGCCGCTCGCGATGCGGCCGATGAAGCGCGGCACGTCGATCCCGGTCGGGCACGCGCGCATGCAGGGCGCGTCGTAGCAATACAGACAGCGATTCGCTTCGACCCGCACCTCGAGATGCGAGAGTGGTTTGGCGATCGGAGCACCGAGCGCCGGCCAGGGTTCGGTCAACCTGTCCCTCTTGAGTCCGGAAAGTCGAAGGGCGTTCATTAGCGACGGACGGTAGGCGGTCCCGGTGCGGGTGCGCAAACGAACGCCATGCGCGCCGTACGTCTGCATGCCATCGACCGCGAGCACGGTCCCGAGGAGTTCCGCGTCGAGCAGGTCGACGATCCGCGCCCGGGTCCCGGCGAAATCCTCATCAGCGTCCGGCGCGCCGCGTTCAATCGCCGCGACGTCTTCATTAGTCAGGGGCTCTACCCGGGGATCGTCATGCCGTGCATCCCGGGCTCCGACGGGCTCGGTACGGTCGCCGCACACGGTGAGGGTGTGACGGGGCCGCCGGCCGGGACGCGCGTCGTCATCGATCCGACGCTCGGCTGGGGGAGCAACGAGCGGATCTGGCTTCGCGACGCCCAGGTACTGGGGATGCCGCACCAGGGGACGATGGCCGAATATCTCGCGGTTCCCGCGCAGAACGTGCACCCCGCGCCGGCCTCGCTCGATGACACCGAAGCCGCAGCGATGCCGCTCGGCGGCGTGACGGCGTATCGCGCGCTGGTGACGCGCGGCGGCTGCACGAAAGACGATGTCGTCCTGCTGCCGGGGATCGGCAGCGGCGTCCAGACCTTCGCCTTGCTGTTTGCGAAGAAGCTCGGCGCCAAAGTGATCGTCACCTCGTCGAGCAATGAGAAGCTCGCGCGCGCCACCGAACTCGGCGCGGACGTCGCGATCAACTACGCCACCTCCGAACGCTGGGACAAGGACGTCGCCACGATCGACGGCGGGCCGTCCCTGATCGTCGACTCGGTCGGCGGCGAGACGTTCGCCAAAGCGCTCAACGTGGCGCGCTACGGCGCGCGCGTCGTGACCTACGGCGGGACGACCGGCGACGCGAAGATCCGTCCCTTCTCGGTGTTCTGGAAACAGCTCGACATCATGGGGTCATCGATGGGCTCGCCGCGCGACTTCAGCGCGATGCTCGCAATGTGGGACGGTTCGATCCGGCCCGTCGTCGACAGCGTCTTCGCGCTCGACGACGTCGTCGATGCGGCGCGCAAGGTCAACAGCGGCGATCAGTTCGGCAAGGTCGTGCTCGCCCTCAGCTAACCGGCTCGGGAGTCCCCGCCAGCGCGTACTCGAGCAGCGGTTCGGCGACATCGAAGCCGAGTTCCGCGCGGATCACATCGGCGCCGAGGTTTTCGTCAAGGCGCGAAAGATCCGGATTGAGCAGCGCCGCTTCCGCAAGCGTCGGCGGCCGTGCGAGGGGCGCAGCGCGCACGCGGCCTTCGCGTTCGAGCGCGATGAGGTATGCGAGAAGCTGCCGCCCGGCCGCGGGCCACAGACGGCGGTCGGTGTCGGCGTAGATGCGCGCCACCAGCGCCGGGATCGTCACTGGGCCTTCGGCGAGCGCGACGACCAGTTGGCGTTCGCGCGCTTCGCGGTGCGCGATGTATTCATCGAGCTTGGCACGCACGTCGCGCACCTCGGGTCCGTGTCCGCCGTAGAGCGCCTGTGCGTCGCCGTAGCGCTCGCGCAGGCGGCGCAGCGTCGCCTGATAGGCGCGCATGTCACCTGACGGCGGGGCGACGACCATGAAACCGCGCCCGGCGACGACGTCGCCGGTAAACAGCGCGGCCTCCGCTTCGAGCACGAAGATGCAGTGATCGGGCGCATGCCCCGGCGCGTGGAGAACCGTGATCGCTGCATCGTCGAAACGCAGCACCTCGTCGTCGCCGAGCGCGCGGTCGTGCGCGAAGCGGGCCGCGGGATGCGCGAACACCGGCGCGCCCGTCGCCGCGGCGAGCGGAGCGGCTCCCGGCGCGTGATCGGGATGTCCGTGCGTTACCAGGATCGCGGCGTACGATGCGCCCTCGCGGTGCGCGGCCGCCACGAAGGCATCGCGCTGGCGGTCGTCGAGCGGGCCGGGATCGATCGCCACCAGCGAGTTCGGACCGACACGCAGCACGTAGCCGTTCGTCCCATCGAGCGTCATCGGCGACGGGTTGTCGGCGCGCAGCCGCCCGACGCGCGGACTGAGCGTTACCATGCGTCGACGAGCTCGGCGGGGATCGCGAGTCCGTTTTCGGTGACGTCGGGCTGCACGGTCGCGATGCGCTTCGAGGCGGCGAACGCGAGCAGTTCGTCGACCGTGCGATACGGCGCGATGCGTTCGAGATGCTTGATCGTCGGAAAGATCATCCCCATCTCGCCGCGCGCGTACGCGTCGAGCGCAGCGGCAGGACGGATCCATTGGCCATCGAGCACCTCGAGCGTATCGGCTTCGGCGATTTGGTCGCGCGGCACGCGCGCGACGAAGAAGCGGGCATCGAAACGGCGCGGCTCGACGCCCTCCGGTGTGATCCAGCGCGAGAAGAAGCGCAGCTGCGAGGCATCGACCCGCGCTTCGAATCGCGCGAGCACGTCTTCGAAGCCGAGCATCCCTTCGAGCAGCGCGCGCCGCGCTGCGCTGAGCGGTTCGCTCGCGACCGGACGGTCGGCAAAGAGCAGGCCGCTCTCTTCGAACGACTCGCGCGCGGCGGTGATGACGAAGGCCGGATCGACGTCACCGGCCGATCCGCTCACGCTTGCGCGCGCCCCGGCGGCACGGTCGCGCTCGTCGACGGCGCCGCCCGGAAACACGTAGAGGTCGCCGAGCCACGAGGCCTGCGCGTGGCGCCGCACGAGATACACTTCGATGCCCTCGTTGCCGTCGCGGGTCACGAGTACCGTCGCGGCATCCCGCACCGGTCTCGGCTCGGGAACCGTCACGGTTCGGCCCTGCGTTGTCGGCTCAGCATGCGTCTCCACGTCCTGGTCACTTCGGCTCTGCTTCTCGCCTGGGCGGCGACGACATTCGCCGGCGCGCAAACTCCGCTCCCGGCGCCCAGCCCCATCGTCGTGCCCACCTTGCCGCCGGACTCACCGAACGCCGACTTGATCCGGGCCGCGATCGGCTTGGGCCGGCAGCTGCTCGAGCAGCAGCGCGAACGGCTCGCGAACAACGCCTACGGGACCGTGACCTACTTCCGCCGTTACGACATGCAGGTGCGGACCGGCATCAACGCCTACCGCGCGATCCACCTTCATCCGGGGACCGTCATCAATCCGCGCGGCGCGACGCCGGGCGTGGGATCGAAGGTCAGCATCAGCGGCACCGGCCAGCCCGATGGTTCGCTCGACGCGAACGCGATCACGATCCAACAGTAGCTCGCCCCAATCCGGCGGCTGAGTGCTGGCGTTGGATGGGGGCACACATCCCCCACCTAGAGGAGCACTCGTGATCAAGCACTTTCTCGGCCTCGCCGCCGGAATCGCACTGAGCGCCGGGCTGATGAGCCCCGCGTTCGCCGCCGACTCCATGATGTCGGCCTCGACATCGATGGAACACGGTTTCCCGCGCGGGCTCGCAGGTCCGGACGGCATCCCCTACACCGGCGCCCCGGATCTCCAAGCGGCAGTCTCGCTGGTGACCGCCGGCGGACCAATCGGCAGCTTTTCGGTCGTGCGCGCGTTGACGGTCATGGTCGGCGCGCCGACCACGAACGCCGAAGTTGCCAAACTCACCAAACAGTACGGCAAGGCCAACGTCGGCGCGTTTGTCGCGGTGCAGAACTTTGCGGTCAACGACGCCGTGAAGCGCGCGGCGGCGGCCGGCGTGAAGTTCCCCGCCCCGGCACTCAAAGGCACCGTGCTCGCCAAGCGCGTTGTGACGCTTGGACTCGAAAACGGAACCTACTACGAGGGCGTTCAACTCGATCACCTCGTAACGCACGGCATTCACGAAGCGGTGATGGCCGACATCGACCGCAAATTCGGTCTGGCTGCCGATGCGAATTATCATCGCATCGCCGACCAGGCGCACTACGACCTCGCGCAGGCACTCGGCGCGACCTCGGTCAAACTCGGCCCGCACTAGCACGCACGCTACGCACAACGCAAAGGCCACGCCGAATCGGCGTGGCCTCGCGTTTGTTCTCGTTCAGTTTTTCGGTCGTAACGGCGCATCGGCCGAAACGACGCTCATTCCTTCGGTGGCTCTTCGGTCATCGAGCGATTGCCGCCCTCCTGCCGGAAGCGTTGCGCTGAAGTGAAGTGCGCTGCTTCGTTTCGCCGTGCCGGTGCGCTCTTAGCCGGTCGGGGCCGCGTACCCGGGTGGATCTTGCGACGTCAAGCCGCCCTCCCGTTGTCGCTGTGTGCGTTCCTCGAGGTCCGGTGATCGTATACCCCGCCGCAGACGGGGTCAAGCCCAGGGAGCGTGCTGCTGCGAAGGCCTACCGGCCGCGCCCGCAAACAAGAACCGCGGTGTCTCCGAGTCAACTCCGCTGGCTGCGAAAGCTGGAAGCAATCGCGATCTTGGTTGCTTCATTCGTGCTAGCAGCCTTCGTCGTGTCGAATCGTCCCTGGGTCGAGCACTTCCTCGCGAACTTGGGCTCGTTTGCAGTGCCGCTTGCGGTGCTCGTGTTTGCCGTCGTCGCCTCGGCGCCGTTTTCCGTCACCGACGCGCTGGCGATCATGAACGGTGTGCTGTTTGGGCCGGTATGGGGATCGATCGTCAACGCGATGGGACTCGTCTTGGCGGCGACGATCGGATATTACGTCGCGTTGCGCACGTCCGAATCCCTCGACGTCAAGGGAACCGTCGAGCGGCTGCCGGGCTGGGTCCGGCACTTCAAAATCGGTTCGCCGATGTTCTTGATCGCCGTCCGGATCATCCCCGGGCTCGGCGGCACGATCGCCACGCAGACGGCGGCGGCGCTCCGCGTTCCGCTCATCCGCCAGATCTACACGATGTGCGCCGTCGCGATCCCGATCTGCACGCTGCTGGCGATCTTCGGTGACGCCGCGTCGGACTACATCCAATCGCATGTCGTCGATCCCGTGCAAGCGTCGATGGAGCGGCATCACATTCACTTCCCGCATCGTCACGCACGGTCGCACCCGCGGCCGACCCCGTCGTCGCCCTTCACGTTGTACCCGTGAACGTCAGCGTCGTCCAAACGCCGGCCGAACTCGAGCAGGTCTGCGGCCGGGTCGCTGCGGCGTCGCGCGTCGGCATCGACACCGAGTTCCACACCGAGCGCTCGTACACACCCCACCTGATGGTCGTGCAACTGCTCTTCGACGACGGCGTCGCGATCGTCGACCCGCTGGCGCTGCGCGACCTGCGCCCGCTCGTCGAGGCGCTGGCGGGCGCGCGCATCGTCGGGCACGCGCTGTCGTCGGATCTGCGCATCCTCGCCGACGCCTACGGCATGCTGCCGCGAGCAGCGTTCGACACGCAGATCGCAGCGGCGTTCGCTGGCTACGGGCTGGCCATTTCGCTGCTCGATTTGGTGCGTGAATTCTGCGGCGTCACGCTGCGGAAGTCGCAGACGGTCAGCGACTGGAGCACGCGGCCTTTGGGTCCCAAGCAAGTGGAGTATCTGGTCGACGACGTCCGCTACTTGTTCGCCCTGGAAGACGGCCTGCGCGAACGGCTGCGCGCGCGCGGCCGGGAGAGCTGGGCCGACGAAGAGATGCCGGCGCTCGTGCGGCTCGAGAACTATCGCATCGATCCGGCGCGCTTGTATCTGCGCGTGGCCGGTAATGCGCGTCTTCACCGGCGCGAGCTCGGCGTCCTCAACGAGCTCGCGCAACTGCGCGAACGCGTGGCTCGCGAACGCAACATCCCGCTGAAGTACGTGCTCCCCGACGACGTCATGATCGGGCTTGCGTCGCTGCGGCCGAAGTCGGTCGACGAACTCGTGCAGCTGCGCCGGCTCGATGCGGGCAACCGCCGCAACCTTGGGAACCAGATCGTGGACGCGGTCCTCCGCGGCGAGGCCTTGCCCGAGGACAGCCTCCCCCCGCGCGCTCCCAAACCGCTGGGCGCACAGCGCGAGGCACTCGTCGCGACGATGGCGGTCTTGGTCGGCGCGATCGCCGCCGAGAACGAACTGCCGACGACGCTGCTCCTCCCGCGGGCCGCGCTGGAGCGCATCGCGCGCGACGCGCCGCGCAGCCCGGAGGCGCTCGGCGACCTCGTTCAGCTGACCGCCTGGCGCCGTCAGCTGGCCGTCGAACCGCTCTGGCAGCTGCTCAGCGGGGAGCGCGCGCTGCAGGTCGAGGGTTACCTGGACGGGGAGCCGCGCACGGTCTTCCGGTAGCGCCGCGCACGGTGGAGAAACCGGGTCCGCGACGAATCCCGGCCCATGTGAATACGCAGGCGCATCCGAACAGTTTTGCCGCGCGCGACACGCTGCAGGCCGGCGGCCGGAGCTACGAATACTTCCGCCTCGGCGCCCTCGCGGAGCGCGGTTACGACCTGGCCACGCTGCCGTACTCGTTCAAGATTCTCCTCGAAAACCTGATCCGGTTCGAGGACGGACGCTCGGTCGTCGCCGGCGACATCACGGCGCTCGCGTCGTGGCAACCGGGGACGCCCGCCACCAAAGAGATCGCGTATCGCCCGGCGCGCGTGCTGCTCCAAGATTTCACCGGGGTCCCGTGCGTCGTCGACCTGGCGGCGATGCGCGATGCGATCGCGACGATGGGCGGCGATCCGCGCAAGATCAACCCGCTGCAGCCGGTCGAACTGGTCATCGACCATTCGGTGCAGGTCGACGCGTGGGCCGGTCCCGAGGCCTTCGAGCGCAACGCCGAACTCGAGTTCGCGCGCAATGGCGAACGTTACGCGTTTCTGAAGTGGGGACAGTCGTCGCTCGACGGTTTCCGCGCTGTTCCACCCGATACGGGGATCGTCCATCAGGTCAACATCGAGTACCTCGCGCGCGTCGTGTTCGGAGCGGGCGGCGCGGGCGAAGCGCACCCCGACGGCGTGCCGCTCGCGTTCCCCGACACGGTGGTCGGCACCGACTCTCATACGACGATGGTCAACGGCCTCGGCGTGCTGGCCTGGGGCGTCGGCGGCATCGAAGCGGAGGCGGCGATGCTCGGCCAGCCGGTGACGATGCTGATCCCGGAAGCGATCGGGTTCAAGCTGACCGGCGCTCTGCGCGAAGGCGTCACCGCGACCGACCTCGCGCTGCAGATCACGCAGATGCTGCGCCGCAAGGGCGTCGTCGGAAAGTTCGTCGAGTTCTACGGCGCCGGGTTGTCGTCGCTGGCCGTCGCCGACCGCACCGTCATCGCCAACATGTCGCCCGAGTACGGCTCGACCGTCGCGATCTTTCCGATCGATGGGCTGACACTGGCGTACCTGCGGCTGACCGGACGCAGCGAGGAGCAGATCGCGCTCGTCGAGGCCTACGCGCTCGCGCAGGGGATGTTCCGCACCGACGCTTCGCCGGAGCCGCGCTTTACCGACACGCTGCAGCTCGACCTCGGTGAGGTCGTACCGAACCTCGCCGGCCCGCGCCGTCCACAGGATCGCGTCCCGCTCACCGATGTGAAGGCGACGTTCAACGTCGCGCTCGAGGAGTGGCAGCGCGCGCGCGGCGGCAACGGCAAGCAGGTCGACCGCTTCGAATCCGAGGGCGGTGGAACGGCCGTCGCCGCGCAGCCGCGCACCGCGCTGTCGGACGGGGCCGTCGTGATCGCCGCGATCACGTCGTGCACGAACACCTCGAATCCGTCCTTGATGATCGCGGCCGGACTGCTGGCGAAGAAGGCGGTCGAAAAGGGGCTGAGCGCTGCGCCGTGGGTCAAGACGTCGCTCGCGCCGGGTTCCAAAGTGGTCACCGACTACCTCGAGCGGGCCGGGCTGACACCCTATCTCGACCGCCTTGGCTTCAATCTCGTCGGCTACGGCTGCACGACGTGCATCGGCAACTCCGGTCCGCTCGGCGAGGACGTCGCGCACGCGGTCGCCGAGCACGACCTCATCGTCGCTGCCGTGCTGAGCGGCAATCGCAACTTCGAAGGCCGGATCCATCCGCAGGTACGGGCCAACTATCTCGCCTCGCCGCCGCTGGTCGTCGCGTACGCCCTAGCCGGGCGCATGGACATCGACCTGACCAGCGAGCCGCTGGGACGTACGGCGCTCGGCGAAGACGTGTATTTGAAGGATGTCTGGCCCTCGAGTGGCGAGGTCGACGCAGCGATGGTCGCGTCGCTGAACCAAGCGATGTTCCGCACCCGCTACGCCGACGTGTTCAACGGCGACGCGCGCTGGTCGTCGATGCAGGTTCCGGCCGGCGAACGGTATGCGTGGGACGAGCGCTCCGAATACGTGAAGCGGCCGCCCTACTTCGATGGGATGCCGGCGCAGCCCGGACCGCTCGCCGACGTCCGCGGCGCGCGCGTGCTGGCCGTGCTTGGCGATTCCGTCACCACCGATCACATCTCGCCGGCCGGGAACATCGCGAAGAGCTCGCCTGCGGCGCAGTACCTCATCGGCAAAGGTGTCGCACCCGCCGATTTCAACTCCTACGGCGCACGGCGCGGCAATCACGAAGTGATGGTGCGCGGAACGTTCGCCAACATTCGACTGCGCAACGCGCTCGTCCCCGGCATCGAGGGCGGCGTCACGCGCTACCTGCCGACCGGCGAGCAGATGTCGATCTTCGAGGCCTCCGAACGCTACCGCGCCGACGGGACGCCGCTCATCGTGCTGGCCGGCAAAGAATACGGCAGCGGCTCGTCACGCGATTGGGCGGCCAAAGGCCCGGCGTTGTTGGGCATTCGCGCCGTCATCGCGGAGTCGTTCGAACGCATCCACCGCTCGAACCTGATCGGGATGGGGATCCTGCCGCTGCAATACGCCGCCGGCACCACCCGCGAATCGCTCGGCCTGAGCGGCGAGGAAACGTACGCGATCGAGGGCGTCGCCGCGCGGCTGACGCCGGGGATGACCGTCGCCGTGACGGCGACCGGCGCCGGGGGTGCGGCGACGACCTTCACCGCGCTAGTGCGCATCGATACGCCCGATGAAGCTGAATACTATCGTCACGGCGGGATCCTGCAGTACGTTCTGCGCCAGCTCGCGTCCGCGTAACCGCACCATGATCCCGCATCACGTCGCGCTCCTCTCGTTCGAGGGCCCGGACCGCTACGCGTCGATCGGCGGGCTGGCGACGCGGGTCACGCAGTTTGCGCGCGCGCTTGGCGCCGCAGGTCACGACGTGCAGCTCTTTTTCGTCGGCGATCCGCACGCGCCGGCGGTAGAGGCGAGCGATCCCGGCGTGACGCTGCGGCGCTGGTCGCAATGGGTCTCGTCGTTCCATCCGCGCAACGTGTACGACGGCGAGACCAACAAGATTCACGACTGGGAGATGAGCCTGCCGGCGTGGATCGTCGATGAACTCATCGTCCCCGCGCACGCCGCCGGCGAACGCGTCCTCATCATTTGCGAAGAGTGGCAGACCTCGGGCGTAGCGATCGCGCTGGACCGCCTGACCCGCGAACGCGGTCTGCGCGATGCGATCACGCTGATGTGGAACGCCAACAACACCTATGGCTTCGAGAAGATGCACTGGCCGACGCTGACGCGCGCGGCGGCGGTCTCGTGCGTCAGCAAGTACATGAAGTTCGAACTGTCGCGCTGGGGCGTGCAAGCGCTCGTGATCCCCAACGGACTCGACGGGCAGCTGCTTGACGGAGCCGACCCGGAGCGCACGGCCGCGCTGCGCAACGCGTTCGGAGCGCAACCCACCTGCGTCAAAGTCGGCCGCTTCGATCCCGACAAGAATTGGCTGCAGGCGATCGACGCGATCGCTCAGCTGCGCGCGGACGGCATCGACGCCCGTCTGATCGCGCGCGGCGGGCGCGAGCCGTATGGCGACGTCGTCATGGGGCGCGCGCGCGAACGCCAGCTCGGCGTCGAGCGGCTCGCCTACGAAGGCAGCGACTGGCGCGAGTTCGTGCGCCTGCTGGCGGCGGTCGAAGCGCCGGTCGTTCACGTGCGCGCCTTCCTCGAGGAAGCGACGCTGTTTGCGCTTTACGCGGCCGCCGACGCCGTCCTCGCCAACAGCGGAAAGGAACCGTTCGGTTTGGTCGGACTCGAAGTGATGGCTGCCGGCGGGATCGCCGTCTGCGGCGCGACCGGTGAGGAATATGCCGAGCCGTTCGTCAACGCGATCGTGTGCGACACCTCGGACGGCCGCGAGCTCGCAACGTATCTCGAAGCGCTGTTCGACGATCCCGCCTTGGCCGGCGAGCTGCGCACCAACGGTGCCGAAACGGCCGCACGCTACAGTTGGGAGCACGCGCTGATGGCGCTCGAGCGAAAGGTGGCCTACGTTGACTCCGTCGCGCGCTGAGGGCACGCTGCTCGTCACCGGCGGCAGCCGGGGGATCGGCGCCGCGATCGTGCGGCGGGCCGCGGCGGCCGGCTATCCGGTCGCATTCACGTACCTCTCGGATCGCACAGCGGCCGACGCGCTCGTCGCTGCGGTCGCACAGGCCGGCGGGCGAGCCGTCGCGATTCGCGCCGACGTCGCGTTGGAGGACGACGTCCTACGCGCGTTCGACGCGGCGCAAGAGGCGTTCGGGCCGCTCGGAGCGCTCGTCAACAACGCCGGCATCACGGGACCGATCGGTCGCGTCGACGAGCTCGACCTCGCCATGCTCGAGCGGCTGTTCGCGATCAACGTGATCGGCACGCTGCTGTGCGCGCGCGAAGCGGTGCGGCGCATGTCGACGCGCCACGGCGGACGCGGCGGCGTGATCGTCAACCTGTCGTCCGTCGCGGCCCGCATCGGCGGTCCCGGCGAGCTCGTGCACTATGCGGCGACGAAGGGCGCGATCGATTCGGTGACGGTCGGCCTAGCGCGCGAGGTCGCCGCCGAAGGGATCCGCGTCAACGCGGTTGCGCCGGGACTCATCGAGACCGAGATCCACGCCGCTGCCGGTGACGCGGGGCGGCCGGCCCGTCTCGCGCCGACGATCCCGATGCGCCGCACGGGAAGTGCCGAGGAAGTCGCCGCCTGCGTCCTGTGGCTCTTGGGGCCGGAGTCGACGTACGTGACGGGCGCGACGATCGACGTGAGCGGAGGCCGCTGAGGGCCTGCTACCGAGGTCTGCGACAGATCCTTCCCGGCGTGGTACGATGACGCGTCACCTCGTGACGTCCCCTCGCGCGATCTTTCGAAATGGCCGATCGCATTGCGCTCGCCGTTTTTAGGAAAGAATCGATGCAACCGACTTTTGACGCGCTCGGGCTACGCCCCGAGTTGCTCCGTGCCGTGCGAGAACTCGGCTTCACCGTCCCGACGCCCGTCCAGGCGGCGGCGATCCCCGCCGCATTCGCCGGCCGTGACGTCCTCGCCAGCGCGCAGACCGGCACCGGCAAGACGGCCGCCTTCGGCCTCCCGCTGCTGCAGGCGATCGCCGCGCTGCCGCCGCGCCGCGCCCACGCCCTGGTCCTGGCGCCGACGCGCGAACTCGCCGCGCAGATCGCCGAACATCTGAACGAACTCGCACGCCATACGAAGATTCGCGTCCGCGCGATTTTCGGCGGCGTCGGCTACGGAGCGCAGACCCAAGCGTTCCGGACCGGCGTCGAGATCATCGTGGCGACGCCCGGCCGCCTGATCGATCACCTGCAGCAAGGCGCGCGTCTCGACGACGTCTCGTTCCTCGTTCTGGATGAAGCGGACCGCATGCTCGACATGGGCTTTCTTCCGGTCGTGCGGCGCATCGTCGCGAAGCTGCCGGCGCGCAAGCAGACGCTGTTCTTTTCCGCTACGATCGCGCCGGAGATCGTCAAGCTCTCGCGTGAACTGCTCCACGATCCCGTCGCGGTGACGATCGCGTCGAAGAGCAGCGCGCCGACCGCCGAAGGCGTGACGCACGTCGCGTACACGATCGACCAGCAGCGCAAGACCGATCTGCTAGTGGAATTGCTCAAGGACAACAACATCTTCAGCGCGATCGCGTTCACCCGCACGAAGGCGCGCGCGAACCGGCTCGCGCTGGCGCTCGAAAAGCACAACGTCAGCGCCGAACGCATCCATGGCGATCGCTCGCAGGCGCAGCGCACGCGCGCGCTGGCCGATTTCAAACGCGGCAAAGTGCGCGTGCTGGTCGCGACCGACGTTGCGGCCCGCGGCATCGACATCGTCGACTTGGGGCATGTCGTGAACTTCGACGTTCCGATGGTGGCCGAGGACTACGTGCACCGCGTCGGACGGACCGCTCGCGCCGAGTCGACCGGTGATGCGATCACCTTCGTCTCGCGCGAGGAAGAGCCGCTCTTCCGCGACATCGAGCGCATTGTCGGCCGGCGGATCGATCGCTCGAGCGTGCCCCCGCTGCCGCCGGCGGCTCCCGTTGCTGCGCCGCATCGGCCGCTCGTCGGCCCGCTGCATGCCGCTCACGCGCCGCGCGGACGTTCTTCACCCCGCCGCAGCCGCTAATCACGCCTCGGGCCTCGGTACGCCGGGGCCCGATCTTTACTCGCGAGCGCCGCCGACGGCGGGCGCAACCCCCGGCGGCTGCGAAGATGGTGGGGAATTCCCTCTGCCACGAGGATGTCGCCGATTTTCTCACATCCGAGCCGTCCGTCGCCTCTGCGGCCGGAGTCCGACGGGGCGCGTCCGATTCGTGTCGCGGTGCGCCTCAAGCGCACGCTCATGCGCGGGCGCGCCCTTTTTGCTGTCCAGATCGACAGCGCATTTCTGCTGCCGGTGACGGCGTCGTTCGAGATGACGCTGCAGGATGGGATGCGTCGCGCGCTGCCGTCCAGCATCACGGTGCGTCCCACCGGGACCGTCTCGTCGGAGATCGTCGGCATGCTCGAGCCCGGCGAGCGCCCGGTCGCGCTCGTGACGCGCGTGCACGGCGACGGCTTGGATCTCGAGATCATCTCGAACGTCGACAACGGTCCGCCGCCGAATTGGCCGCTCGCCGTCGCCGGCGTGGCGATTCCGGCCACCTCGGCGCTGCTGGCCTGGTACTTCGCACGCCAGGCCACGCGGCAGGCGACCGCGCCCCAGGCTGCACTGCCGAAGCCGGCCGAGCCGACGGGCACAACGCTCGCCCTCGCGTCGCCGCCGCAAACTGATTTCCGGCCGCCGGCCACGCAAGCGATGTTCCCTGCGCTCGTCGACGTGCCGGCCCAGACCGCGCAGCCGCCCGAGCCGATCCGCGTCGGACATGACCGCGTCGGTCAAAAGCGCCTGCGCCGCATCGTCGAACCCTCGCCGCCTGCGGCGCCGTGGCCGGTCGGTGCGATCACGTCGAGCGCCGTCGGCAAGGCCGCGGTCCGAACGGTCGGGCTCGCGCTCACGGCTGCGGTGACGGCGATCAGTGCGATCGCGGCGATCGCGTACGTACATCCGCAAATTGCGGAACTGGCAATGCCCGCGCCGATCCCGCGCGGCTCGCACGTCGACGTGCTGTATCGCTTGGCGGGATTCGGCACCGGCGACTACTCGCTGGTCGACGCCGACGGGACGCCGCTCGACAGCGGGACGCTGGCCTCGAACCACGGTGTACTGCGCATCGACGTGCCGTCGCACTTGACGGGGCGTCCGGTCACCTTGCGGGTGGTCATGACCGGACCGTTCGGCGACGCGCGGCGCGAACTGTCGGCAGACGTACTCGCGACGCCGGCGCCGGCTTCAGTTGCGCGAGCGAACGCGGGGCCGCATATCGAGATGTTCTCGCTCGATCGTGATACGGTCTCCGGCGGCGACTTGCTCGCGGTGCGTTACCACGTCGTTCCGTCGGTCGGCGCGGTTTTAGTGACGGATGCAACCGGCGCCGTGCTCGCGTCGGCCGCGCTCACGCCGGCCGGGAAATCGCTGCTGCGCATCCCGCCGTCCGATCGCAATCGCGACGTCGCGGTCGTGCTGCGCGCGACCGGCCTCGGCGGCGGTGTCGAAACGCGCGTCCCGCTGCACATCGAACCCGGACCGCGCGCGTACGCGCCGACGACGACGACGGCCGCCTCGCCGGGCTTCGGCGGCGTCAGCTCCGCCGCCGATGACAACCAGGTTGCGGTACTCACCCCGCGCGTCGTCTCGGGCGAACCGATCCGTCTGCACGTGCCGCTGCCCTACGATCGTCTGACGATCTCGCTGCTCGACCCGCAGCGCCGCGTGGTCGCCGAACGGCAATATGCCGCGGCGTACGATCCGGTGCGCATCGAGGCGCCTTCGGTCAGCGTGCCGACGACGTTCGAACTGCACGCCTCGGTCGAGCATGGGGTCGCCGTCAACATCGGCGTGTACCGCGTCGTCGTCGTCCCGGCCGGGCACGCGGCGCACTAACCGCGGCGGCGGAGCGCTGCGACTCTAGCCGGCTGCGAGCGCGTGGACGCGCGCGACGATCTCGTCGGCGTAGCGTCCGGCCTCATCGTCGGAGGCGCCTTCGGCCCAGACATTGACCGACGCATCGGTCGCGTTGGGAAGGACGAGCACCCAGCCGTCGGGGCGTTCGAAGCGAATGCCGTCAAGGGTGACGACCTTGCCGTTGCCGTGCGCCGCTTCGTCGTGGAGCGAGCGCATCACCGCGCCCTTGCGATCCCATGGACAGGGGACCGTCCGGCCTGCGACGTGCCAAGCGGGTAGTGACGCCGCGAGTTCCGACAGCGGCCGTCCGAGCGCGGCAAGCATCTCCATGATCTTCGCGGTGGCGTAGATCCCGTCGAACGACGGTTGGAACTCCGGAAAGATCAGCTCGTAGTGCATCCCGCCGGCAAACGCGATCGTCGGATCGCTTTCGGCGAGGCTCATGAGCGAACGCCGGTCGCTGCGCGTGCGGACGATCGTCGCGCCGTTCTCGTGCGCGATGCGCTCGACGACGGACGGGACGGTCAGCGGGAGCGCGATCGTCGCGCCGGGCTTCGTCCGCGCGACTAGCAAGGTCAAGAGCGCCATCAGCCGGTTGCGCCCGATGATGCTGCCGGAATCGTCAACCAGGGTCACCGTCTCACCGTCGGCGTCGATGAGGACGCCCAGGTTAGCCTCGAGCGAACGCGCCACCGACGACAGCTGCTGCAAGTGACGTTCCCGGTCGGTGCGGAACGTGCGCACTTTCTGCGCGTCGAAGTACGCGTTGAGCGCGATCTGCTCGACGCCGAGGCCGCCGAGGATCTGCGGCAGCACGATCGACGCGTTACCGAACGCGTAATCGATCACGACGCGAAAGTTGGCTTCCCGCAGAGCTTGCGCGCGGAGCGACTCGATGAACGCGCCCGAGTAACGCTCGAGCGCGCGCGATGGAAAGTCGAGCCGCCCGACTTCGTCCATCTGCGTGCGCCGGAAGTCTTCGCGGAAGAACAGGTTTTCGATCTTCCGTTCGGCGCCTTTGTCGATCCCGATCCCGGTCGCATCGGCGAACTCGAACACGATCGCGTTGGCATCGTCCGGTGCGACGCGCACGTGCACGCCGCCGTCGCTGCCGCTGCGGACCGCGTACCGCGCCAGCGGCAGCGGGTACGAGCGCAGGTCGAGCACGTGAATGCCGACGCTCAAGAGGCCGGAGATGATGCAGCGGTTCATGACCCGCGAGGCGGGGTGCGTGTCACGGCTCGTCATGACGGTCTGGCCGTTCTTGAGGTGCGTGCCGAACGCTTGACCGAGTTTGAGCGCGAACTCCGGCGTGATCTCGAGATTCGCGAGGCCGCTGATCCCGGCCGAGCCGAACAGCGAGCCCGGCCATTTCTGCCCGTAGATGAGCGACATCGAGACGATCGAACCCGGGTTGACCCACTTGTCGGGCCACAGCTTCAAATGCGGGTTGACCGTCGCGCCGACGCCGATCGTGCAGCCGCGGCCGATGACGCTCGCCTCGTTGATGGTGGCGCGTTTCTCGATCGTGTTGCGGTCGGCGACGGTGCAGTCGTTGAGTGACGCTTCCTCGCCGAGGTAGCAGTCCTCCCACATCACGCTGCGGCTGACGTTGGCACCGCGTTCGACGATCGTCCGGTCGCCTAGCACCGACGGTCCCACGATCGTCGCGCCGGCGCCGATGCGCACGTCGCGGCCCAGTACGATCGGGCCTTCGAGCCGCGCGCCGTCGTCGATGCGCGCTCCCTCGCCCGCCCACACGCCGGGACGGATCTCCGTGCCGAGCGAATCGAGCGTCAGCGCGTGGCTGATCGCGTCGTAGTTCGCCTGCTGATACTGTTCCAGGTTCCCGATGTCGGTCCAGTACGCGTCGAAGATGTAGCCGCCGAGCTTTGCGCCGTCGCGCAGCATGAGCGGGAAGAGATCCTTTGAGAAGTCGTAGATCCGGCCACGCTCCATGCGGTCGAGGATCCCCGGCTCGAGGACGTAGATGCCCGTATTGATGGTGTCGGAGAAAACCTCACCCCACGACGGCTTCTCGAGGAAACGCACGATACGGCCGTCGTCGTCGGTGACCACGACGCCGAACTCGAGGGGATTGGTCACCCGCTGCAGCGCGATCGTGACGTCGTTGCCGGCTTCGCGATGATGGCGCACGAGATCCGAGAGATCGATGTCGGTCAACGCGTCACCGCTGATGATCAGGAACGGGGAGCCGGCCAAGAGTTCGTGCGCCATCTTGACCGCGCCCGCGGTGCCCAGCGGCGTGTCCTCGACGACGTAATGCATCTGCACGCCGAGCGCGCTGCCGTCGCCGAACCATGCCTCGATCTCGTCGGCGAGATAGTGCAGGGTGGCGACGACCTCGGTGAAGCCGTGCCGCCGCAGCAAATCGACGATGTGCTCCATGACCGGCTTGCCGGCGACGGGCGCAAGCGGCTTCGGCCGTCGCGAGGTGAGCGGACGCAATCGTGACCCCTCGCCTCCCGCCATCAGCACGGCTTTGAGATTGTGGGGTGAAGGCGCGCCGTTCATCGTGCTGCCTCGTCGGGTGTCGGTCGATCGGTGCGGGGGCGGCGAGCGGCGAGCGCGCCGCAGAGGCGTTCGAGTCGTTCGTCCGTCGCGATCTCGCTGAGGTCGAGGCGGAGCTTTCGGCGCCAGTTCGGGTATTGGCTTGCAGTTCCCGGCACGTTGACGGGCATTCGTTCGCCCAAGATGTCGTCGAGCAGCGCCACGACGATCGCCGCCGGCGATGCGGCCAGATACGCGTTCGCGGCGACGACGACCGCCGTCTCGTCGTCGCGCAGCGCGGGGTCCAAATCGCCATGGTCGATCAGCGCATCGAGGAACAGCGCGCGGTCCCGTTCGCGCAGCTGCCATTCTGCCTCGAGCGGGTTTTCGAGCAGCCCCAGCTGCGCGCGCAGCGCGATGTCGTCACCGTGCAGCCAAGCGGGGAGCGTCGCAAGGTCGTGCGTCCCCGCCGCGGCCATGGCCAGTGCCGGGTACTCCGACGGCGGCACGAACGTTCCGTCGGGCCGGCGCTCGAAGAACAGGATCCGGTACGAGAGGATCCCCGTCGCCGCCATCGCCTCGCGAAAACCGTCCGGCACCGTGCCCAGATCCTCGCCGACGATGACGCAGCAGGCGCGAACGCTCGCCAGCGCGACGATGCCGCGCAAGTCATCGATTGGATAGGTGACGTAGGTCCCGGCGCGCGCGCCGGCGCCGCGCGGAATCCAGTATAAGCGCGCCAGCGAAAAGGCGTGGTCGATGCGCAGCGCGCCGGCGGCGCGGCAATTTGCTGCCAGCAGCGCGGACAGCTCGGCATAACCGCCGGCAGCGAGCCGCAGCGGATGGTAGGGCGGCAAACCCCAGTCTTGACCCTGCGTGTTGAGCACGTCGGGCGGCGCGCCGACCGAGACGCCCGCGACGTAGGCGGCTTGGTTGGACCACACGTCGGCCGCGTCGGCGTCGACCCCGACCGCGAGATCGCGGTACAGCTGCACGCCGTGCGCAGCGGCCGCTGCGGCCGTCATCGTCAGCTGCTCGGCGGCGATCCATTGCAGGTACATGCCGTAGCCGACTTCCTCGTCGACGGCCGCGGCATAGAGCGCGACGTCCGGATGCTCCGGCGACCGGTACGCGGCCGGCCACGCCTGCACGTCACGGCCGAAGCGCGCGACGAGCGCTTCGAAGACCGCGAATCGACGCAGCGCCTCGCCCTGCTGCGCGCACCAGTCCCGAAACGCCGCTCGCCGCACGTCGCGCCGGACGAGCACCGCGTACGCAGCGCGCAGAAGTTCGTCTTTGAGCGCGGCCACGCCGCGGTAATCGATCGCCGCCGCGGAACGCAACCGCGCGGCTTCGTCGCGCCGGCGCGGATCGTCGAGCAGGCGCGCAACGGCCGGCTCGCGTGCTTCAGGGACGTCGTCGACGGCGATCGCGAGCCAATTCAGCCAGCGCCGCGACGACGGCGCGTAGGGGCTGGCGGCTTCGGGATCGCTGCGAAATGACGCGTGCAGCGGGTTGATGCCGACGTAGGAGGCGCCGCGCTCGCCGACCAGCGCGCACAGCACGCGCAGGTCGGCGAAGTCGCCGATGCCCAGATTGCGCCCCGAACGGAGCGTGTAGAGCTGAATCGCGACGCCCCAGCTGCGCGCGCGCGGCGGGTACGCACGTTCGGGGACGACGATGAGATGCACCGTCGCGCGCGCGTAGCCGCCGACGCGGAGCGCCAGCGCGTGCGTCCCGAGCCCGGCGGTGGCGGCGACGGTGATGCGGCGCGTATCGAACGTCGTCGCGCCGCTGCTGTCGGCGGCGATGACGGGCGTCTCGCGCAGCGCCACGGAGCCGCGCGCCGATGTGCCATCCTCGCGCTGCAGCGACCACTGCAAGGTCTCGGTCCAACTCTCGGCCGGCAGGGTGACCTCGAGCACGACCGGTTCGCCCTCGCGCACGACGCGCGACGGCGCGACGAAGGCGCGCCGGTCGTCTGCCAGCAGGTCTTCGAAATGCGCGACCGTCTCTGCGGAGGCAGTGCGCTCGTTGCCGAGCGCGTCGACGAACCGTCGCGCGACCCGGCTCACCGCAGGCTGCCGGCGAACACGGCCAGCGAGCGCGAGACCAGCGGGAACGCGTGCACGTCGTTCGTCGGAACCTCGCGCTGCTGGCCGCCTTCGATCGCCGTGTCGAGGACCAGCGACCAGGAGACGCGTTCGGCATCGGGCAGCACGAAGCTCACGTCGTCCGGCGCGGCGTTCATCGCCACGAACAGCATCGGCCGCGCTGCCATGAAGAATCCGACCGTGCGGCGCTCGGATTCCCAGTCGGCGGCGTCCATCTCGCGCGCATCGGGCGCGATCCACGCGATGTCTTTGCGTCCGTCGGCATCGATCGGCCGGCCGTGGTAAAATGCGTCCCGCTCGAATGCCGGATGGCCGCGGCGCAACCGCAGCAGCGTCTTGACGAACTCGGTCAGCGCGAGATCGTGGGGGCCGCGGGCGCTCCAGTCGAGCCACGAGATCTCGTTGTCCTGGCAGTACGCGTTGTTGTTGCCGCGCTGCGTGCGGCCGCACTCGTCGCCGGCCGCAATCAGCGGGACGCCGAGCGAGAGCAGGAGCGTCGCGAAGAAGTTGCGCTTCTGCCGCTCGCGCAGCGTGACCACCTGCGGGTCGTCGGACGGTCCCTCGACGCCGCAGTTCCAACTCATATTGTCGTTCGAGCCGTCGCGGTTGCCTTCGTGATTCGCTTCGTTGTGCTTGTGTTCGTACGAGACGAGGTCGGTGAGCGTAAACCCGTCGTGCACGGTCACGAAGTTGACGCCCGCGCGCGGGCGGCGCCCCTGGTGTTCGAACAAGTCCGCCGATCCGGCCAAACGCGACGCAAGTTCGGGCAGTACCCGCGGCTCGCCGCGCCAGAAGCGCCGCACGGTGTCGCGGTACTTACCGTTCCATTCCGACCATCCGGGCGGAAAATTGCCGAGCTGATAACCGCCCGGACCGAGGTCCCACGGTTCGGCGATCAGTTTGACCCGCGAAAGGATCGGGTCTTGCTGCAGCGCCTTGAAGAACGCGGCGTCGCGCGCGTAGCCGTTGCTCTCACGCGCGAGCGCCGGCGCGAGATCGAAGCGGAAGCCGTCGACGTGCATCTCCTCGGCCCAATAGCGCAGCGAGTCGGTGACCATCTGCAGCACGCGCGGGTGGCGCAGGTCGAGCGTGTTGCCCGTCCCGCTGACGTCGTCGTAGTAGCGGCGATCCTCGGCCAGCCGATAGTAGCTCGCGTTGTCGATCCCGCGGAACGACAGCGTGGGACCGAGCTGGTTGCCTTCGGCGGTGTGATTGTAGACGACGTCGAGCACGACTTCGAGCCCGCTTTCGTGCAGGTGCTTGACCATCGTCTTGAATTCGCCGGGATCGCCTTGGAGGTAGCGCGGTTCCGGCGCGAAGAAGCCGATCGTGTTGTAGCCCCAGTAGTTGCGCAGCTTCTGTTCGACCAGGCGGCGGTCGTCGACGAACGCATAGACCGGCAGCAGCTCCAGCGTCGTGACGCCGAGATCCGCAAGGTAACTGACGATCTCCGGCGAGGCCAGCCCGGCGAACGTCCCGCGCAGCGCCGGAGCGACGCCCGGATGCTGGATCGTGAAACCGCGCACGTGGAGTTCGTAGCAGATCGTTTGGGTCCAGGGGACCGCGGGCGGGCGGTCGGCGCTCCACGTGAACGCCGGCTCGACGACGACGCACTTCGGCATCCCGCCGGCGTTGTCGCGGCGGTCGAACGAGAGGTCTTCGCGCTGCGAGCCGATCCGGTAGCCGTAGTGTGCGTCGCTCCAGCGCAGCGAACCCGCGAGCGCTTTCGCGTAGGGGTCGAGCAACAGCTTGTGATGGTTGAAGCGGTGTCCGCGCAGCGGTTCGTACGGGCCGTAGACGCGGTAGCCGTACAGCGTTCCCGGGCGCGCGTCGGGCAGATAGCCGTGCCAGATCTCGTCGGTATACTCGCTCAGCGGCAGCCGCTCGAGTTCGCGCCGCCCGCGCGCATCGAACAAGCACAGCTCGACCTTCTCGGCGTGCGCGCTGAAGAGTGCGAAGTTGACGCCCTTGCCGTCCCAGGTCGCGCCGAGCGGGTAGGGCAGCCCCGGCTCGATCCGGTGCCGCGAAAGACTCACGGCGTCAGCCAGAGTGCGGACAGCGGCGGGAGCCGCAGCGCGAGCGAGTACGGTTGCCCCTGCGCCGGCCGTTGCAGCGCGTCGGC
>Ga0302311_10001113_pt1 | contig 32317 bp, 22 predicted proteins | sample III_Palsa_N1_3_FD_200449 | JGI IMG/M metagenome (GOLD analysis project Ga0302311, IMG submission 200449) | Peat permafrost microbial communities from Stordalen Mire near Abisko, Sweden - III_Palsa_N1_3 | ecosystem: Environmental > Terrestrial > Soil > Palsa > Peat permafrost | place: Sweden... | reverse complement strand
CAGCACCGCCGGTCCGGTCACCGCCAGGCTGGTCAGTGCCGTCGTCGTGCCGACCACCGTGCCGAACGTCGCCCCGCCAGACCCGGTCACCGCCAGCGTCTTCGCCCCATTGACCGCGCCGGTCAGCGTCACCAGCCCAGACCCGGCCGCCAGCGTCGCGTTGGCACCGAGCGTCGTTGCCCCGGTCACGCCGATGGCGCTGTTCGTCGTCGTCAGCGTTGCGGCATTCAGCGTCAGCGCACCGCCATAACTCTGGGCCCCGGTCGTCGTCACGTTGTTGGCAAGCGTCGTCGTGCCAGCACCCGTGCTCAGGCTGGTCAATGCCGTCGTCGTGCCCACCACGTTCGAGAACACCGCCGAGCCCGTCCCGGTCAGCGTCAGGCTCTTCGCCCCATTCACCGCACCGGTGAAGGTGACCGTGCCCGTTCCCGCCGCTACCGTCTCGTTCGCACCGAGCGTCGTCGCCCCGGCCACCGTGATTGCCGCATTGCTCGTGCTCAGGCTTGCCCCATTCAGCGTCACCGCCCCGCCGTAGCTCTGCGCACCCGTCGTCGTCACCGCCCCGGCCAACGTCGTCGTCCCGGTGCCCGTGGTCAGGCTCGCGAGCGCCGTCGTCGCACCCACCGTATTGCCGAAGCTGGTCGTGCCCGTGCCGGTCCGTGTCAGGCTGCCGGGACCATCGACCGTTCCGGTCAGCGTCACCGTGCCGGTCCCCGCCGCCAGGGTCGTAGCGGCGCCCAGCACCGTCGCACCGGTCACGCCGATGTTGCTGTTCGTCGTCGTCAGCGTCGCGACCGCCGTGTCCGTCAGGCTGCCGCTATAAGTCTGAGCCCCGGTCGTGGTGACACTGCCGCCCAGCGTCGCCGGTCCGGTCACCGCCAGGCTGGTCAGTGCCGTCGTCGTGCCGACCACCGTGCCGAAGGTCACCCCGCCCGAGCCGGTCACCGCCAGCGTCTTCGCTCCATTGACCGCACCGGTCAGCGTCACCAGCCCGGACCCCGCCGCCAGCGTCGCGTTGGCACCGAGCGTGGTCGTGCCGGTCACCGTGATCGCCCCGTTGCTCGTGGTTAGGCTCGCCCCATTCAGCGTCACCGCACCGCCGTAGCCCTGCGCACCCGTCGTCGTCACCGCCCCGGCCAGCGTCACGGCCCCCGTGCCGGTGGCCAGGCTGGCGAGCGCCGTCGTCGCACCCACCGTGCTGCCGAAGCTGGTCGTGCCCGTGCCGGTCCGCGTCAAGCCGCCCGGTCCATTGACCGTCCCGGTCAGCGTTACCGTGCCGGTCCCCGCCGCCAGGGTCGTAGCGGCGCCCAGCACCGTCGCCCCCGTCACGCCGATGTTGCTGTTCGTCGTCGTCAGTGTCGCGACCGCCGTGTCCGTCAGGCTGCCGCTATAGGTCTGCACGCCGGTCGTGGTGACACTGCCGCCCAGCACCGCCGGTCCGGTCACCGCCAGGCTGGTCAGTGCCGTCGTCGTGCCGACCACCGTGCCGAACGTCACCCCGCCAGACCCGGTCACCGCCAGCGTCTTCGCCCCATTGACCGCGCCGGTCAGCGTCACCAGCCCAGACCCGGCCGCCAGCGTCGCGTTGGCACCGAGCGTCGTTGCCCCGGTCACGCCGATGGCGCTGTTCGTCGTCGTCAGCGTTGCGGCATTCAGCGCCAGCGCCCCGCCATAACTCTGGGCCCCGGTCGTCGTCACGTTGTTGGCAAGCGTCGTCGTGCCGGCACCCGTGCTCAGACTGGTCAGCGCCGTCGTCGTGCCCACCACGTTCGAGAATATTGTCGAGCCCGTCCCGGTCAGCGTCAGGCTCTTTGCCCCATTCACCGCACCGGTGAAGGTGACCGTGCCCGTCCCCGCCGCCACCGTCTCGTTCGCACCGAGCGTCGTCGCCCCGGCCACCGTGATCGCCCCGTTGCTCGTGGTCAGGCTTGCCCCATTCAGCGTCACCGCCCCGCCGTAGCTCTGCGCACCCGTCGTCGTCACGTTGTTGGCGAGCGTCACGGCCCCCGTGCCCGTGGTCAGGCTCGCGAGCGCCGTCGTGGCACCCACCGTATTGCCGAAGCTGGCCGCCCCGGTGCCGGTCAGCGTCAGGCTGCCGGGACCGTCGACCGTTCCGGTCAGCGTTACCGTGCCCATCCCCGTCGCCAGGGTCGTGGCGGCACCGAGGCTGGTGGCCCCGGTCACGCCGATCGCGCTGTTCGTCGTCGTCAGCGTCGCGACCGCCGTGTCCGTCAGGCTGCCGCTATAAGTCTGGGCGCCGGTCGTGGTGACACTGCCGCCCAGCACCGCCGGTCCGGTCACCGCCAGGCTGGTCAGCGCCGTCGTCGTGCCCACCACCGTGCCGAACGTCACCCCGCCCGAGCCGGTCACCGCCAGCGTCTTCGCCCCGTTGACCGCACCGGTCAGCGTCACCAGCCCAGATCCTGCCGCCAGCGTCGCGTTGGCACCGAGCGTCGTCGCACCGGTCACGCCGATGGCGCTGTTCGTCGTCGTCAGCGTCGCGGCATTCAGCGTCAGCGCACCGCCGTAGCCCTGCGCACCCGTCGTCGTCACGTTGCCGCCGAGCGTCGCCGTCCCGGTGCCGACGCTCAGGCTGCCCAGCGCCGTCGTCGCACCCACCGTCGTCGCGAAGGTGATCGCCCCGGTCCCGGTCCGGCTCAGGCCCAACAGGCCGTTCACCGTTCCCGTCACCGTCGCCAACCCGCTGCCGTTCAGCGTCAGCGTGTCGGTCGACGCCGTCGCATCCGACACCGCGCCGGTCAGCGTGATCGTGCCGGCACCCGTCGTCAGCGTCGCGTTCGTCCCGACCGTCGTCGCTCCGGTCACCGTGATCGCGGCGCCCGTGGTGGTCAGAGCCGGCCCATCCAGCAGCAGCGCGCCGCCGTAGCTCTGCGCGCCCGTCGTGATCACGCTGCCGTCCACCGTCGTCGTGCCCGTGCCCGTGGTCAGACTGCTGAGCGCCGTGCCGCCGCCGACCGTGCCGTCGAAGAGGGTCGAGCCCGCCCCGGTTCGCGTCAGCGTCTTCGCCCCGTCGACCGTGCCGCCGAACGTCACCGTCGCCGTGCCCGCCGCCACATTCGTGTTGACGCCCAGCGTCGTCGCCCCGGTGACGCTCACCGCACTGTTCGTCGTCGTCAGCACGCCGCCGGCGCTGATCGTCAGCGCACCGCCGTAGCTCTGCGTTCCCGTCGTCGTCACGCTGTTGGCGAGTGTCGTGGCCCCGCCCGTGCTGAGGCTGGTCAATGCCGTCGTGGTCCCGACCACGTTCGAGAACACCGTCGAGCCCGTCCCGGTCAGCGTCAGGCTCTTCGCCCCATTCACTGCACCGGTGAAGGTGACCGTGCCCGTCCCCGCCGCCACCGTCTCGTTGGCACCGAGCGTCGTCGCCCCCGTCACCGTGATCGCCCCATTGCTCGTGCTCAGGCTTGCCCCATTCAGCGTCACCGCCCCGCCGTAGCTCTGCGCACCCGTCGTCGTCACCGCCCCGGCCAGCGTCGTCGTCCCGGTGCCCGTGGTCAGGCTCGCGAGCGCCGTCGTCGCTCCCACCGTATTGCCGAAGCTGGTCGTGCCGGTGCCGGTCCGTGTCAGGCTGCCGGGACCGTCGACCGTCCCGGTCAGCGTTACCGTGCCGGTCCCCGCCGCCAGGGTCGTAGCGGCGCCCAGCACCGTCGCACCGGTCACGCCGATGTTGCTGTTCGTCGTCGTCAGCGTCGCGACCGCCGTGTCCGTCAGGCTGCCGCTATAAGTCTGAGCCCCGGTCGTGGTGACACTGCCGCCCAGCGTCGCCGGTCCGGTCACCGCCAGGCTGGTCAGTGCCGTCGTCGTGCCGACCACCGCGCCGAACGTCACCCCGCCCGAGCCCGTCACCGCCAGCGTCTTTGTCCCGTTGACCGCACCGGTCAGCGTCACCAACCCGGACCCCGCCGCCAGTGTCGCATTCGCACCCAGCGTCGTCGCCCCGGTCACGCCGATGGCGCTGTTCGTCGTCGTCAGCGCCGCGGCATTCAGCGTCAGCGCCCCGCCGTAGCCCTGCGCACCCGTCGTCGTCACGTTGCCGCCCAGCGTCGCCGTCCCGGTGCCGACGCTCAGGCTGCCCAGCGCCGTCGTCGCACCCACCGTCGTCGCGAAGGTGATGGCCCCGGTCCCGGTCCGGCTCAGGCCCAACAGGCCGTTCACCGTTCCCGTCACCGTCGCCAACCCGCTGCCGTTCAGCGTCAGCGTGTCGGTCGACGCCGTCGCATCCGACACCGCGCCGGTCAGCGTGATCGTGCCGGCACCCGTCGTCAGCGTCGCGTTCGTTCCGACCGTCGTCGCCCCGGTCACCGTGATCGCGGCTCCGCTGGTGGTCAGAGCCGGCCCATCCAGCAGCAGCGCGCCGCCGTAGCTCTGCGCGCCCGTCGTGATCACGCTGCCGTCCACCGTCGTCGTGCCCGTGCCCGTCGTCAGGCTGCTGAGCGCCGTGCCGCCGCCGACCGTGCCGTCGAAGAGGGTCGAGCCCGCCCCGGTTCGCGTCAGCGTCTTCGCCCCGTCCACCGTCCCGCCGAACGTCACCGTGCCGGTCCCCGCCGCCACATTCGTGTTGACGCCCAGCGTGGTCGCCCCGGTGACGCTCACCGCGCTGTTCGTCGTCGTCAGCACGCCGCCGGCGCTGATCGTCAGGGCCCCGCCGTAGCTCTGCGTACCCGTCGTCGTCACGCTGTTGGCGAGCGTCGTGCTCCCGCCCGTGCTGAGGCTGGTCAATGCCGTCGTGGTCCCGACCACGTTCTAGAACACCGTCGAGCCCGTCCCGGTCAGCGTCAGGCTCTTCGCCCCATTCACGGCTCCCGTGAAGGTGACCGTGCCCGTTCCCGCCGCTACCGTCTCGTTCGCACCGAGCGTCGTCGCCCCGGTCACCGTGATCGCCCCGTTGCTCGTGGTCAGGCTCGCTCCATTCAGCGTCACCGCACCGCCGTAGCTCTGCGCACCCGTCGTCGTCACCGCCCCGGCCAACGTCGTCGTCCCGGTGCCCGTGGTCAGGCTCGCGAGCGCCGTCGTGGCACCCACCGTGCTGCCGAAGCTGGTCGTGCCGGTGCCGGTCCGTGTCAGGCTGCCGGGACCGTCGACCGTTCCGGTCAGCGTTACCGTGCCCGTCCCCGTCGCCAGGGTCGTGGCGGCACCGAGGCTGGTGGCACCGGTCACGCCGATGTTGCTGTTCGTCGTCGTCAGCGTCGCGACCGCCGTGTCCGTCAGCGCGCCGCTATAGGTCTGGGCGCCGCCGGTGGTCACGTTGCCGCTCAGCGTCACCGGTCCGGTCACCGTCAGAGCCGACAGCCGGTTTGTCGCCCCGATCGTACTGCCGAACATGATGGCACCGGTCGAGGTAAGCGCCAGAGTATGCGTGTTGGCGACGCTGTCGTTGACGGCGCCGGCGAGGGTAATGCCGGCGCTACCGGCAGCGATCGTGGTGTTGGCGCCGACCGTGACCGGCCCGTCGATCAACACCGTCCCCCCGTTGGTCGTGATGCCGGCCGCAAGGGTCGTCCCGCCGGTCGGTCCGGCCGCGATCTGGCCGGCCGTGCCGGCGCCCTCGATTGTGAGGCCCACGCCTGCCGCGGCGATGTTGATGGCGCTGTTCACCGCGACCGATGTGCTGGCGGCCAGCACGACATTCGAGGAGGCGGCGTTGATGGTGGCGGCACTGATGGTCACGGCGGACGCGGTGTCGCTGGTATTGGCCGCCTGGACCAGGGTGCCGGCGCCCGCCGCTGCGACCGTTATCGAGGCCGGATCGAGTAGCCAATCGCCAACCTTGCCATGAGGTGCCAGCGTGTTGACGGTCGCACCGTCGCCGACGGTAAGCTGCCGCTTGCCGGAGGTTTCGACCGAGCCGCCATTGCCGCCGGCGCGGCCGCCCTTGGCACTGATCGCCCCGTTGAAACTGGTGCTGCCATCGGCCCAGAGCACCACCTTGCCACCATTCCCCTTGGTGATGGCGTCCGCCTTGATCGAGGCGGTTGCGGCGACGGTCGTGGTGGCCGCATTGCGCTCCGGCCCGGCGCCCTGGGCGTTGCCGCCGACCAGCACGGTGCCCCCGCCGGCATCACCGGAGACGTCCAATTTGGCGCCGCCGGCTAGGGCGACCTGGTCACCCAGCACCTTGACGGTGCCGCCGATCTGGCCGGCGCCGCGCGCCGACGCGTCGAGCGTTCCGGTGACCGACACGCCGCCATTGTCGCCGTCGAGCACGATCGTGCCGCCGACCTGGTGCGCCGATGTGGCTCGGACTATGCCGCCCATGCTGACGGCATTCTGGACCAGATCCTTGGCGACATGCGCCGCCAACAGAACCGTTCGCCCTTCGATCTGCCCGTTATTGACCACGAGGGCTTCGACCTGCTTGCCGCTGCCGTCGATCGCGCGGGCAAGTACCGTCGCGTCCACCGGGAACGAGAGCAGGCCATCGCCGGTGAAATCCAGGGTGAACTTGGTCGCCGCACCCAGCGTCACGGTGCCCAGCTTGGCGCGGATGGTGCCGTTGTTGGCAACGGCCGGGGCGATCAGCCCAACGATGCCGCCATGGCCCGAGGCGTCGATCTGGCCGTTGTTGACCACCGTCGCCAACGGATTGCCGGTGCCGTTGAAGTCGGCCTTGCCCATCATGAGGTCGGCATTGCTCGCATCGTGCGTTGTCGCGATCAGCGAACCGACGTTGACCGCGGCGCCATCGCCGAACAGCAAGCCATTGCCGTTGATGACGATGATGCGGCCGTTGGCGTTTAGATTGCCCAGGATCAACGATGGATCCGTACCACCTACACGATTGATTGCGATGGAAGAATTGTCCGGCTGCTTGAACTGCGTCGTCTCGCCCTTAGCGATGTTAAAATTGTTCCAGTCGACGATGACGATCTTGGTCGACTGGTCGATCGTGACCGTGTTCGGCGCGGTCGTGGCAATCGTCGCCTCGCCACCGACGACAGTGCCGCCGGCCGGGTTGGCGCGAGCGGGGAGCGGTGCCGCGAGGACGAGGACCCAGAAGGCGGCGGATGTCAGATGCCACAGCAGCGCTTTGCGCAGATCCGGCCCGGGCATCCGGCGGGACATGTCAGAAGCTCTTCTTCAACGAGAAGAACAATCGGCCGTCGCGATTGCCCTCCTGGCCGACATCGCGCCCGATCGGTTGGGCAAACTCAAGGGAACCGCTGAAGCCATAGGGTAGGCTGAAACGCAACCCGGTCCCGATCGACCGGCCACTGGCGCTGCGGGGCTCGCCCGGCAGAATCATGCCGGCCTGCCAGACCATGCCGGCGTCGGCAAAGCCGTAGAATTGCAGGCCCACCCCGGGCAACCAGCCGGTGTCGGCCGTGTAGCGCAGCTCCACCGAACCCATCAGGCAATGGTCGCCGGCGATCTCGTAATCGTCGAAGCCACGACCGAAGACGCTGCCGCCATACCCGCATTGTTCCGACGACAGCAGTCCGCGCGAGGCAAGCTGGCCGGCGGCGCCAAGATCGAGCTGGAACGCGCCGCCCAGTTCCTGCAGTCGCTCGACCGAAGCCTGTCCCGACAGGTAGTCGCCGCTGCCCGATGCGCGGCTGCGCAAGGGCGAGTCGGCGACGGTCGCGTCGAACAGATCCAGCCCTTTCGTCAGCCGCAGAGTGGCGTTCGTCGTGCCGTCCACGTCGTGACCGAGATAGGTCAGCGCACTGTCGAGGGTGTAGATCCGGTCGCGCGAATTCGGGGCCGACAGAATGTCGCTGTCGAGCCATTTGCCGGTCGCCGTAACGCTGAGCCAGAGACTGTTCTCGCGCGCGCGCGCGAGCGCGCGCTGGAGACTGGCGCTCGCGATCCAGCCCGTGCCGGTGAAATCGACCGCCTTCAGCTGCGGCGTCTCGGGTGAGCTGACCGAGTTCGACGCCTGCAAGGTGAGCACTGTGCCATCGCGATCGACCGGCACCGACCAGCTCCCGGCCCCATAGGTAAGTCCGCTATCCGTGAGCGATCGGAGACCGTGCAGGGTCAGGGCATCGCCGAGCCCGAGCGGCGAATTGATCGTGACCTGGGCATCGGCCCGCCAGGTGCCGAGCGCACGCGAGCCCCGATTGTTGATGTCGAGCGATGCTTCGACGGGGTCGAACGCGACATGCATCGCGAGCTGGGTGGCACCGCGGGCACCGCCCGGGATCGGATTGAATATGCTTTTGACGCTTGTGCCGGGAAGATCGTTGACCAACAGCAGCAGGCGCTCCAGGTCGGCCGTGCGCAGCGGACGCGAGGCCAGGATCCGGTCGCCGTACTCGTGAACCAATGCCTCCGCCGCGGGCGAGGCACCCTCGACCGCGATTTCGGCGACATAGCCTTCGACGACCGAGATCGTTACGCGACCGGAATCATCGATCTGTTGAGCCGGGATCACAGCGAAGGACAGACCATAGCCGGCATCGACATAGAGCTTGGTGATGGCGTTCGCCACGTCATAGAGATCGGCGAGCGCGATCGTCTGCCCGATCAGGTGCGCATAGGTCGCCTGGATGTCGCCGGTCGGCAGGGCGGTCGCCCCATCGACCGTGACCTCGTGGAGCGTAAAGTGAATTTGATCAGCCTCGGCGGGGGCGATCGCTTCGTGCGGTGGCGGCAAGGCGGGTGGGGCGTCGCGCTCTTCCGGGGGCACCGGCTGGAGACCGCGCTCGATCGCACCCGGCGCCACCGCCGACGGCACGTCGACCGCCAAGGCGACATCGGCACCGGAAACGAGTCCGATCAGTACCAGAGACAGCCCGACGGCAGACCGCCGTCGGCTGTCCGACCAGAGACCCCGAAGACCTGTTTGGCAAACGCCGAATATTGTCCCAAGCGGTGATTTCAAAGTTCATGCCGTCGAGTTGTCAGGCATTCTAAGCGCGAGCCTGGCATACCATTGGATCAGAAAAATGAAGATATCATTGATATACAATGGGTTGGAAAGCAATGATCAGACGCGGCTTTGAGTTTCGATTTGCTGAGTTTTATTCGAGCGCAACCGCCGCTTTACGCCCACCGACAGCACCGTTCCCAGCCTGGAATTTTGCCAAATTTGAGGGGAAGCCTGACAAATCAGACCGATGCGAAGGGCAGAAATTGGGCACTATCGGATCGACCTGAATATCGCTTTTACTGCCCGCACATCTAATTATATTCAGTTTTGAGTTGTGCCCTGCTGGCGAAGTCATGCCACTGGTAGCCGCACCGGCGGGCGACCACCCCGTTTCTCACGCCGACTGCGGACCTGCATACCGCCCTTGCCTTTATACGCGCAAGATCCTGGCGGCGGCAGGCTACGATGCTGCGACGATCGACGGACGGATGAAAACGGCGGCGGTGGGCTAAATCGCCGACCGGTCTAAATCTTCAACAGCTCCCGAGCGAGCGCCGCCGGCAGATCGGCGGGCCCGGCCAGATGCACCACGCCGTCGACCTGGGCAGCGCCGGCGAGGCCGAAGACGCGTTTGCCGAGGCGAAGGCCGAGTGCGACCTCCGATAGCGTCCCATGGCTGTCACCGACCGCGATCAGGCAAGCGCCCGCCTGGGCGATGATGGCATTGCGTGCCTCGCCGATGCCGGACGCGATCGCCACGGTCACGAACGGGTTGGCCTGGGTCGGGTCGCCATGCGGCAGCAAACCGATGGCGATGCCGCCGACCGAGGCCGCCCCGCGCGCCGCCCCCTCCATGACGCCCTGCCGGCCGCCGCACAGCACGGCCAGGCCCATTCGGCCGACGATCGCGCCCGCCTCGGCCGCGACCGCGACCTGCTCCGCCGTCGCCTCGTTCGGGCCGATGATGCCGATCGGGGCCCTGAGCGGATGGCCGCTCTCGCGCTGCAGCCAGGCCAGCGCCTGGATCGGGTCGGCCGGTTCGGCCTCAGCCGGCCGGGGCGCCGCCTGCCAGCTGCGGGTCGCTGGCGTATAGACGCGGCCGTCGTGGAACAACAGCCCGCGCGGGCGGTCAATGGCGAACATGGCGATCCTCGGTACGCGCCGACGCGATCTCGGCGACGGTCATGATGAGCGAGCACACGACGAGCAGCACAAGCGAGGTTGCCGCGGCGAGCGCGAAATCCGTGCCGGCGTCGGACACCATGCCGTAGAGGCGGAGCGGCAGGATATTGATCTGGGTTCCGACCAGGGCCAGCGCCGTCCCGTAGGTGCCGACGGCGACGGCCCAGACCAGGCAAAAGGCGCCGAACACGGTCGGGGCGATCTGCGGCGCCAGAATGTCCGCGAGCGCCCGGAACCGGCCAGCACCCAGCGATTGTGCTGCCTGCAGCTGGCGCTCGTCGAAATTGACCAGCACCGGCAGCAGCACCAGCACGACCCGCGGCGAGAGATAATAGACATAGGCCAGCACCAGCCCGGCGGGGCCGTAGAGGAACGAGGCGACCACCGCCGGATCGGCGCCGAGCCGAGCCAGCAGCAGGGTCACGAACCCGGCCCGGCCCAGCACCAGGATGAAGCCGTAGGCGACGATCAGGCCGGAGAAGGTGAGCGGCAAGGCCACCCAGACCTGGATCAGGGCGCGGGAGCGCGGTGCCATGCGCGCCATGTGCAGCGCCACCGGCACCGCGACCACGATCGCAACAACGGCAGCGGCGATGCCCAGCAGCACCGAACGCCACAGCGCGTCCAGCAACCCGCCATCGGTGAAGAAGCGGGCAATGGCGCCGTCGCGCGTCGCCTCGATCAGCACCGCGCCCAAGGGCAGCAGGAAGAAGAATGCGAGCACTGTCAGCCCCGGCGAAGCCAGGGCCAGCAGTCGCCCGCGAGATTCCGCCAGCCGCATTACTGACCTAAGGCCGCCTTGGCCCAGCCGGCATCGACCTCGGCTTTCTTCGAGGCGGCAGCGGCGACGTCGAGCGGCTTCACCTGCGGCGCCGGCGGCAGCTTGGCCGCCACGTCGGGCGTCAACGGCACGCCTGGCACCGACGGCCGGACATAACCCTGAGCGAAGATGCCTTGGCCCATGTCGGTCATGATGAAGTTGAGCCACAGTTTGGCGGCGTTCGGGTTCGCATCGTTCTTGACCAGGCTGATGCCGTAGGGGGCGGCGACCGAGGCCTCGCTCGGGATCACGACCTCGACGTCGTCGCCCATGCCGTCGGCATATTTCGCCTTGAGCCCATCGTTCTCGTAGGAGATCCAGATCGGAATCTCGCCCTTGACGAACTTGGCGTAGGGCGTCGTGCCTTCGACCCGGAGCACGTTGCCGGCCTTGTGCAGCTTGGCGAAATACTCGAAGCCGGGGGCGAGGTTATTCATGTCGCCGCCCGCGCCGAAATTGGCGGCGAAGCTCATGACCTGGCCGACGCCGGTCGAGCGCGGGTCGAGATAGACCACATCGCCCTTGTATTCCGGCTTCAGCAGGTCGGCCCAGCCGTGCGGCACATTCTTGACCAGCTTCTTGTTGACCAGGAAAGCGATGGTCAGCGTGTGGATGGTGAACCACTTGCCGTCCGGATCGCGGAACACTTCCGGCAGCTTGTCGAAATTCACCGGCTTGAACGGGGCGACCACGTCCTTCTTGATCGCGTCGTAGGCGGAGGCCGCGAAGTAATAGGCCGTGTCCGCCTGCGGCCGGTTGCGCGCCTTGTCGAGCGCCACGACAGTGGCGCCCGAACCGATGTCGTTGTAGGTGATCTCGACGTTCGGATAGCGCTTCTTGAAGGCGGCGAATTCGGCGGCCCAGTTCGCCCAGGTCGGTCCGGTGTCGAACGACACGACGATGCCTTCCTTCTCTGCCGCGTCGTAGAGCACCTTCTCGCCGCCATAGAGCTCGGGCGAGTCCGTCACGGTCTGGGCGAGGGCCGGGGTCGAGATCAGGACCGCGGCGGCGAGGATCAAACGCTTCATGCCAAGTACTCCGTAAACCAAAGTCAGGCGGATGGGATGAGGCGGATCGCCTCGGGTGGCAAAGACAAGGCTGCGACCTCGCCGCGCCAGGCGGTTTCGGCCAGGAGGGTGCCGCCCGAGACGGCGAAATCGAGCCGGCGGATCGAGCCCAGGAACCGGTCACGGACGACCTGGCCGGCGAACTGGTTCGGCCCGAGCGACTCGCGCTTGAACGCCTCCGGCCGAAAGCAGGCGGTGACGCGGGCGCCGTCGGCATGATGGCGCGTGTCGCAGGCGAGCAGGCCGATCGCTGTCTCGACGCGATCGCCGCGCACGGTGCCGTCGAACAGGTTCGCGGCCCCGACGAAGCCGGCCACGAACCGGTCGGCCGGGCGGTCGTAGAGCTCTGCCGGCGTCGCGACCTGCAGCAACCGGCCGTCGCGCAGCACGGCGACCTTGTCGGCGATCGACAGCGCCTCTTCCTGGTCGTGGGTCACGTGCAGGGTGGCGATGTTGTTGGCGCGCTGCACGGCGCGGATCTCGTCGCGCATGGCGGCGCGGTGCGCGGCATCGAGGGCCGACAGCGGCTCGTCGAGCAGCAAGGCGCGCGGCTTGAACACCAGCGCGCGCGCCAGCGCCACCCGCTGCTGCTGGCCGCCGGACAGTGCCGCCGGCAGGCGGGGACCTAAACCGCCGAGCCCCGCCCGCTCCAGCGCCTCGCCGGCCAGCCGCCGGCGTTCCGCCTTGGCCATGCCGCGCAGCTTCAGGGGATAGGCGACATTGTCGACGGCACTCATGTGCGGGAACAAGGCGTAGTTCTGGAACACCACGCCCAGATCGCGGGCGCGCGGCGGCTGGCCGGCCATGGCCTCACCGGCCAGATGGATCGTGCCCGAGGCCGGTGCGAGGAAGCCCGCGATCAGCTTCAGCAGGGTCGACTTGCCGCAGCCGGACGGACCGATGACCGCGCAGAATTCGCCCGGTTCGATCGTGAGCGAAATGCCGTCGATGCCGCCGGCACCCGGGCCGTAGCGGTAGGAGAGGTTTTCGACCGCGATGCTCATGCTGCGGCCACCCGTCCGGCGACGGCCGAACCCGTAGCACCCAGGATCGCCAAGACCAGCAGCACCATGGTGCCGGCGCAGGCGAAGCCGGTGGCGCCGTAGAACGCCTGCAGCAGCACGACCGGATAGGTGCGCGTCAGGAAGCCCGAAATGAGGTTGGTCAGCTGAAACTCGCCGATCGAGAAGGCCGCGACCATGATCACGCCGGCGACCAGGCTGTGGCGCAGCGACGGCAGCACGATATGGAAGAAGCGGGCGACAAACCCGGCACCGAGCGATTCCGCTGCGGCTTCCAGCGTGTCGAGGTCCAGGTGCCGGATGTCGGCGACCAGCACCTGCATCAGGTACGGCAGCGCCAGCACGACATGGCCGGCGATCAGCAGCCAGGAAGCGCCCAGGAACGGCAGATCCTCCGACGAGAACACCAGGATGAAGCCAAAGCCCAGCACCAGGGGCGGGGCGGCGACCGGCAGCAGATAAAGCAGGCGCACGGCGGCGCGGACCTGGCGGCTGGCGGCGCGATGGATGGCATAGGCGAAGGGCACGGCGATCAGGACGGAGGCGACGCAGGTGGCGGCGCAGACGACAAGGCTGGTCGAGAAAGCACGGCGGAAACTGCCGTCGGCCCAAATCTCCAGATACCAGCGGTCGGTCATGCCGGTCGGCAACAGGGTGTTCGTCCAGCTTTGGCCGAACGAGCCGACCAGCAGCAGGACGATGGGCGCCGCCAGATAAGTCAGATAGAGCGCCATGACCAAGCGCATACCCGTACCCCCCTTTGCTCACGAGTCCGTGTCGGAAAACATCCATATCATGCCGATATGATCGTTTTATGACGTAAACTCTTTCCGGTTGACCGGATTTCATCGCTTTGATGTAAGATAACGATCATGAGCACAAATGAACAGTCATCAATTGATGCGATTGAGCCGCTCAATGAGCGGCAGGCGGCATTGCTGGCCATCGTCCAAGCCCAGGGCTTCGCGACCGTCGAGGCGCTGGCCGAGCGGTTCGAGGTCTCGACCCAGACTGTGCGGCGCGACATCATCCGACTGGATGAACGCGGGCTGCTGCAGCGTTTTCACGGCGGGGCCGGCGTGCTCGAAGGCACGGTGCGGCTGGGCTATGCGCAAAAGCAGAGCTTGGCGGTCGACGCCAAGGACGCCATCGGTGCCGCCGCGGCGGCCAGAATACCGAATGGTGCAACCGTGTTCCTGGATGTGGGCACCACGGTGGAGGCTGCGGCGCGGGCACTGGCCGGGCATCAGGCGCTGCGCGTGTTCACCAACAGCCTGCCGTCGGCCATGCACCTGGCCGGCCGCGCCGGGATCGACGTTGTGGTGACCGGCGGCAGCCTGCGCGGCGCCGACGGATCGCTGGTGGGAGACGCGACGACGGCACTGCTGCGCGAGCTGCGCTTTGATGTGGCGCTGATCGGACTATCCGGCTGGGACGAGGACGGCTCTCCCATGGACTTTGATTTGGAAAAGATCGCGGTAAAGCGCACTGCCATTGCGCGGGCGCGGCAGACCCTGGCGTTGTGCGACGCGGGCAAGTTCGAGCGAGCCGCGGTGGCGCGGATCGTTTCAGCCGACGCGTTGGCCGCCGTGGTCACGGACCGCGTCCCGTCGCCGCTCGTCTCCCAGAAACTCAGGCGGGACGGCGTCGAGCTTATTGTCGCCGGCGCCTGAAACCAGCTGGACCGGCTCGCAGATGGTCATGCCCGCTTTCGCTCCGGGCGCATGGCGGGCGGCTCCGCTGCTTTTGGACCGGTCGAGCGCCTGACCGCTCGCCCCAATAGGGCCACCGACGCACAAGAGACGATGAGCGGCGCGGCCGCGCAGAGATAGAGCCCGGTCACCGGCAATTGGGCCGCGATCAGGACGCCGCCCGTCAAAGGCCCGATGATCGAGCCGACCCGGCCGATACCGAAGGCCCAACCGACCCCCGTCGAGCGGACGAAGGTCGGATAGCACATGCCCGCGATGGAATTGAGCCCGATCTGACCGCCGCCGGCAAAGAATCCGGCGACGAGGAGCAGCACCATCAAGGCCGGCTCCGACGTGCCGAACAGGCCGATCGCCGCCACGCTGGGGACGGCGCAGGCGAACGCCAGCACCACTGCGCGAATGCCGAGCCAGTCGACGAACCGGCTGATCAGCAGGCTGCCGAGCGCGCCGCCCGTCTGGAACATCGTGCCGATCACCGCAGCGCGCTCCGGCGCGATGCCGTAGATGGCGAGCAGGGTCGGCGTCCAACTGATGACGAACAGCAATGCCATCAGGTTCGCGACGAAGGCGGACCACAGCAGCAGCGTGGTGGCGGCCCGGCCGTCCTTGAACAGATGGACCAGCGGCAATCCCGCCTTGGTCTCCTCGCTCGACGTGAAGCGGGTTCCGGGTGGCAGCGCCAGGTCGGGCCGGAGCCTGGCCAACGTCGTCCGGATCCGCGGATGGGCCGGGTCGCGCGCGGCCAGATACCGGATCGACTCCGGCAACAGCATGACGATCGGCACCAGCAGAAGCAGGGGCAGCACACCGCCGGCGACGAAGACCGCCGGCCAGCCATAGTGCGGCAGCAGCCAACCGGCGACCCAGCCGGGTGCCGCACCGCCCACGCTGTAGCCGACGAACATCACGCCGATGCCGGCCGCGCGGGCGTGGGCCGGTGCGTATTCGGTATTGAGGGCGATGATGTTCGGTATGGCGCCCCCCATGCCCACCCCGGCGGCAAAGCGCAGAATCACCAGCATGGTCAGCGACGTCGAGGCCGCCGCGGCGAGCGTCAGGGCACCGAACAGGCAGACCCCGGCAACGACGAGCCGCTTGCGCCCGAACCGGTCGCCGAGATCGCCGAGGAGGAAGGCGCCGGCCATGAATCCCATCAAACCGGCGCTGATGGTGGCTCCGAACTGCGCCTTCCCGACCCCCAGCTCATGCATGAGCGCCGGTGCCACATAGCCCAGGAGATTGAGATCATAGCCGTCCAGGAACATCACCAGGATGCCCAGCACGGCCACGATCAGGCGAATGGGATTGCGCCGCTGCCCGTCGATGGCGGCGCCGACGTCGATCGCGGCGATCATGATCGGCTCTCGCCTTGGACAGGTGCGACGCCGTCGGCAATGCCGAACAGCCGGGCCGCATTGCCGCCGAGGATCGCGCGCTCGTCCCGCGGACCGAGCGCCAGGCGTTCGACATGTCCGGCATCCGCGTCGATGTAGGGATAGTCGGTGCCGAACAGCAGCCGTTCGGGCCCGACCACGGCGCAAGCGAGCCGCAGCACAGGCTCGGAGAAGGCGCAGGTGTCGAAATAGAGATTGCGCACGAAGGTGCTGGGCAGGCGCGTGATGTCGCGCCGGCAGTCCGGGAAGATCCGATACCCGTTATCGAGCCGCTCCAGCAGCACGAGCAGGGCCGCTCCGGTGTGGGCCACGACATAGGGGAAGTCCGGATAGCGCTCGAAGACGCCGGCGTAGATCATGCGGGTGAGCGCGGTGGTGGTCTCGTACATGAATCCCACCCGGATCGGCAGCTCGTATTCATCGAGCCCGCTGGTGTTCTCCGGGTACATCGGGTGCTCGACGACCGGAATCCTGAGCGCGTTCAGCCGGGCCCAAACCGGCTCGAGCGTGCGATGGTTCAGCGGCAGACCGCCGATGCTCGATCCCATGGCGATGCCGGCGAACTGCCCATGGCCCCGTACCCGCTCCAGCTCGTCCAGCGCGGCTGGCACATTGGCGAGCGGCAGGCAGCAGAGACCGCGCAGCCGATCGGGCGCGCGCTCGCACCGGGCAAGCAGGGCGTCGTTGAAGGCGCGGGCCAGATCGGGCTGCCGCGCGGCCTCGAATGCATGCACGTTGGGCGCGGATAGCGACAGGATCCGGATATCGATCGCCTTCGCATCCATGTCGCGCAGGCAATGCTCGGGCGAAAACCACTCCGGCCGGGACCACATATAGGTCGCCGGCCCGCGGCGCAGCTCCTGCCGGCCGTCGCCGAGGTCGCGCAGGGTGATGCCCGGCAGCCGCTCGAGTTCCGAATAGAACAGCCGGTCGATCTGATGGGCGTGGATGTCGATCCGCATGCACCGGGCCTTTTCTTTCTGAGATCGTTCGGCGCAGACTGCCTGCCGGATCGAACATCGATCAATCTCGATTGGATAATCGATATGACGGCACGCCGCCCCGCAGACCCGACGGAGAGATGATCCCAATGTCGTCGCCAAAGCCGCTGAAGCGCCGTCGGCAACCGGCTACGCCCGATCGCGAGGAACCCGACTACCTGACCCGCGAGGAGGTGCTGGGGATTCTGGGGGTCAAGGCGGCAACGCTCTACACCTATGTCAGCCGGGGCCTGATCAAGAGCGTCGCGATCGAGGGCTCTCGGCAGCATTGTTTCCTGCGACAGGACGTCGAGCGTCTGCGGGCGCGCAGCCAGGCCCATTCCGGCGTCGCCGCGCGTGCCGAGGGCGCGATGCGCTGGGGCGAGCCCATCATCACGACCCAGATCACCGAGATCACGCCGGACGGTCCGAATTACCGGGGCCGTTCGGCGATCGAACTCGCGAAAGCCGGCACGTCATTCGAGGCGGTGGCGAACTTCCTCTGGTCCGGCGTGATGCCCGATGAGGCCCTGTTGTGGCGGCCGCAGCCGATCTCCATCGTGCCGGATGCGGTCCTGGCCGCCCTCGGCGTGCCAATGCCGCCGGCCGACGTCCTCAAGATCTTTTCCATCATCGCGCTTGCCATCGGGCTGCCGGACCGGGGCTTGACCGAGTTCAGCGACGGCCGAACCGCCGCCGCGAGCCAGCAGATCCTCCAGACCCTCGCCGGCTGTTGCGGCTTCCTGCATCCGCCCTATCGGTTCATCCCGCCGGTCGAGGGCGAGAGTGTCGCGGCCCAGATCACCCGCGCGCTGGGCGCCGGAACCGACGAGCAGACCCAGCATCTGATCAATGTCGCCCTGGTGCTCTGCGCCGATCTTGAGCTTACCCCCGGAACATTCGCGGCCCGGGTTGCCGCTTCGGCTGGATCGGATCTCTACGCCTGCGTCGCGGCCGGCATGAGCGCGCACGCCGGCGTGCTGACCGGGCGCGGCAGCGACAAGGCGGAAGAACTGCTGCTCGGCAGCAACGAAGCGACGTTGCGGCGCAAGCTGGACATGCTGCAGATGTTCGGCCGCAAGCTCTATGGCTTCAATCATCCGTATTTTCCGAAGGGCGATCCGAGAGCCTATGTTCTCATCGAACTCGCGGGGCGGATCGATCCGCTGCCCGAGCCGGCAAAGCATGCCCTATGGTTTTTGGATGAAGCTCGGGAAAATTGCGCGGCCTATCCGGGCATGGCGGTCGGGCTCGTGACCCTGGCCATGGCGCTTGGCCTGCCGCGGCGATCCGCCCTCGCCCTCTGGGCGGTGAGCCGGGCCGCCGGCCAGATCGCCCATGGACTCGAGCAGCGGGTCCAAGGGTTCGTCATGCGGCCGAGGGCCCGGTTCGCAGGCGCTTGAAGCAGACCGGCCTCGGGCTCCGTGAAGGCCAGGCTACCAGGCCTGGTCGACGAAGCGCTGGATCAGCCAGGCGGCGGCCGGCCCGGGCGGCTGGTCGGTCCGGTACATCGCCTGGAACGAATAGAGGCCGCTCCTGGCCTCGGGCAGCTCCAGCCGCACGAGCCGGCCGGCGGCCAGATCGGCCCGAATGTTCGGCTCCGGCATGTTGCCCCAGCCGACCCCGGCGAGCAGCAGCGCGTGCTTGGCACCGAGATCTGCGACGCGCCAGGTCTCGGTCGCGAAGATGCCGACATCGGGCCCCTCGGCGAAGGGCATCCGCACCGTCAGAACCAACTGCCGATGCCGGCGGGCGGCACCGGGGGCGACCGGCCGGCTCCGGGCGAGCGGATGATTCGGTGCCGCGACCGGAATCATCTCCACGTCGCCGACATGGATCAATTCCAGCTCGGGTTCGCTCTCGAGCAGTCCGCCACCGATGCCGATCAACGCGCCATCGCGGCGGACCGATTGGGCGACGGCACTCAAGGCCTCGACGTGCAGGCGCAATTTGACGGTCGGGAACGTCGCCTCGAAGGCCTGGACGGCATCGACGAGCCGCGCGCTCGGCAACATCACATCGACGACCAGCGCCACTTCCGCTTCGAGGCCTTTCAGAAGCGCGCGCACGCTCGCCCGCAGATCATCGACCCCGACGGCGACGACGCTCGCCTTTGACAGGATCGCCGCTCCCGCCTCGGTCAGCTTCGGCTTGCGCGTCTGTTCGCGGTCGAACAGGGAGACGCCGAGCTGCAGCTCGAGATTGGCGATCGTATAGCTCACCGCCGAAATCGCCCGGCCGAGCTTCTTGGCCGCCGCCGTGAAACTACCGGTCTCGACCACCGTCAAGAACACGCGCAGCTGATCGAAGCTCGGGAATCCAGGTTCGGACATTTCGAATTTCCTGAAGATAATCTCCGGTACTTTACGAGTTTTCCGTCAGTTTGAAATCGCTATGTTTGATCCCGAAGCCAAGCGGATCCGCCGCGGACGCTGAAAACCACCGAGCCCGCGTCGGGTCATCGATCCACGGGCCAAGCTTTGGGATCAGACAAATGACGAAGCAAAACGACACCGTCGCCCTTGCCGGGCGCATTCTTCTGGGCGTGCTCTTCCTGATGAGCGGTCTCGGCAAGCTTGCCGCACCGGCCGCGACCCAGGGTTATATCGCGGCCATGGGCTTGCCCCTGCCGCTCGTCTCCTATCTGGGTTCGACGGGCATCGAAGTCATCGGCAGCGTGCTGCTGATCGTCGGCCTGCAGACCCGGCTGACCGCCTCTGCCCTGGCCGTCTTCACCCTGCTCACCGCGCTCCTGTTCCACAACAACTTCGCCGACCAGAACCAGATGATCCACTTCATGAAGAACATCGCCATCATCGGCGGTCTGCTTCAGGTCGCGGCCTTCGGTGCCGGCAGCTTCTCCCTCGATCGCCGGTTCGGCCGTTCGGTCGCGCCGTCGGTTCACGCGGTCGCCGCTGCGAAGTGAGCCTCGCTCTCCGGCAAGCCGACGGCGGCTTGCCGGAGATCCGACTCGTCCCATTTCCATCCTCAACGATCGAGAACCGTCATGTCCATCGCTGCAACGCCGGCGTTCGATCCCGTCCGCCGCATCGTCCATCGCTCGCGGGGGGATGGGCATGGCCAGATCACCCGGCTGATGAGCCCCGGCGATCTGGGTCAAATCCTCAAGCCGTTCGTCTTCCTCGACCTGTTCGACAACAAGGGCGACCGGTTTCCGACATTCGGCCTGCATCCGCACTCCGGCCTGGCGACCTTGACCTATGTGGCCGAAGGCAGCGTCAGCTACCAGGACACCAATGGTGCCGCCGGCATCCTGCGGGCGGGCGGTGTCGAATGGATGCGGGCGGGCAAGGGCGTCTGGCATTCCGGCGGTGCCGGCGATCCCGGCCGGACCCGGGGGTTCCAGCTCTGGATCGCCCTGCCGCCGGAATTGGAACTGGGCGACTCCGAGAGCATCTACCAGAGCGCCGACGAGATCCCTGAGATCGGTCCGGCGCGCGTGCTGCTGGGGCAGCATGACGGTGTCGGGAATGCGATCGTGGCGCCCGCGCCGATCAACTACCTGGCCGTCACGCTCAAGGCCGGCGAAGCCTGGCGCTACCAGCCGCCCGAGGGCCACACCGTCCTGTGGCTGGCCATGGGCAAAGGCGCGGTCAAGGCGCCGGCCCGGCTCGAGCATGGCGAGATCGTCGTGTTCGAACCGGGTGCCGGCGCGGTGGATTTCGTCGCCGAGGACGATGCCGAGTTCGTGCTCGGGTCGGCAGCGCCGCATCCCCATGACCTGGTGCTCGGCTATTACTCGGTTCACACCTCGGCGCGGGCACTGCAGATCGGCGAGGCCCAGATCCAGCATATCCGCCGCAGCCTGAGCGCTGAGCGGCGCCTCTGATCCGACCATCTGGAGCGACCGCCATGCAGTTCGTCACCGCCAACGGTGCCACCATCCCCGCGCTGGGCTTCGGCACCTACGGCATGTCGCGTCCCGACATGCTGCGGATGATCCCGGCCGCCCTCGACGCGGGCTTCCGGCACATCGACACGGCCCAGATTTACGGCAACGAAGCGCAGGTCGGGGATTGCGTCGCGGCCTCGGGTTTAAGGCGAGAGGACCTGTTCCTGACGACGAAAGTCTGGGTTGCCAACTATCCGACGCGCGCGTTCGCCGCATCGGTGGACGACAGCCTCGGCAGACTGCGCACCGACTATATCGATCTGCTGCTGCTGCACTGGCCGAGCGATGCAACGCCGCTGGCCGAACAGATCGAGGGCCTCAACGCCGCGGTCCGGGCCGGCAAGGTGCGCCATGTCGGCGTCAGCAACTTCAACCGGGCCCTCATGGCGGAAGCGGTGAAGCTTTCGGCGGCGCCCATCGTCACCAACCAGTTCGAATATCATCCCTATTTGAACCAGGCACTGCTGATCGACGAGTGCCGCCGGTTGGACGTCGGCGTCACGGCCTATTGCGGCATGGCCGTAGGCCGGGTGTTCGGCGAACCGGTGCTGGCGGAAATTTCCAAGAGCCATGGCAAGACGGTGGCCCAGGTCGTGCTGCGCTGGTTGCTGCAGCAGGAGAGCGTGATCGCCCTGTCCCGAACGACCAATCCAGGGCGCGTGGCCGGCAACGCCGCGGTGTTCGACTTTGCCCTCACGCCGGCGGAAATGGCGGCCATTCACGAACTGGCCGAAACCGACAGCCGGATCGTCAGCCCGTCGGGCCTGTCGCCCGCGTGGGATCCTACCCCGGCCGCCCGGTGAAACGAGATCGGTGCACTGATCTGTGCGGCGGCCCCTGCCTCGCTATGGGTGCGTCGCGCACGGCCGCACTCCCGGATCTGTAAGCGCTCTACGCGTCGTGCGGTTTCTTGGGGCGCGGCCGGCCCGGGGGTCCGCTCGCATGGCCCTTGGCAATCTTGGAGCGGAGCTCGGAATAGGCGGGAGCGACCATCGGATAATCGTCCGGCAATCCCCATTTCTCCCGGTACTGCTCCGGTGAGAGCGAGTATCTCCGATAGATATAGCGTTTCAGGGCCCGCAGCTTCCGACCGTCATTGAGGCAAATGAGATAGTCGTGTGCGATCGACTCTTCGATCGGAACAGCCGGCTTTTCTTCGCCCCCGGAAGGGCTGCGGACGGCGTCGATGCCGCGCAGAGCCGCGTGCGTCGTGGTAATGAGCAGGGGCACTTCGACCGCGGTCAGCGGATTGTTGGAGACGAAACAGGCAACGATCACGGCGGTAAGTTCGGTGAGGTTGGTTTCAACCGCCATCGTCGCATTCTCCGAGTGCTACACCGAAGGTTTGGCAACGCAGAAATCAAGGCATGCCTTTCCCGCGCCCTGCCCTGGACTTGTCTCGTGTCGCGATGGAACGGAAGCGAGCGCCGGCCAAATACGCCGCCCCAACCGATCGTGAAGACTAAGTCTCCAAGGGACTTTGCATTTCGCTCCGGCGCGTCGCCAGCGCTTTCCCGGGGGAAGAAACACGCGAAATGGGGGACTGGCTCATGAGCGGTCTGGCCCCGACGCAGCCGGCGGAGCGCACCGCCTTATGGTGCTTCCGGATCTATAACCGTCACGACACCAAACAAGACCAAATCTCTACCAAAAGACTACCAGACGATCACGACGGAACCGGCTTTCAGCCATAGAGTCTCGCCAACAACATCGGCTTGACGCGGCGTCGACTTGCCGTCGCGAACGAGGGTCCTATGCGGGATGATGCCATTGTAACGCGGGACACTCCAGAGCGTGATCACGAGGGAGCGCTGCGGCCTTCGCGCGCACCGACGCGCCCTCACGAGTTTGAGCCCGCCGGACCCTGCGCGAGAGTATTTGCCTCGCTCAGCGACGACCTGCCGGCGGACCCAGCGGAGCTCGGGAACCTGCGGCGGTGCCGGACACGACAGAACCTCACCGCCGCCTCGCTGCCACAGATCAGACGAGGCCTGGCGCGGGCATGGCGCCTCATGCTGGCGCAACGGGCGAGCGAAGCCCATGAAACGATCGAGCGGATCGAGCTGCAACTCGATGACGTCTCGGCTTCTGCCGCAAAGCGGTTGCGCGCGGCGACCCAGTTGCTTCGGGCCGTGGGCCTCGCCTTTCAGGACGACAGTCTTGGCGCGCTCGCGATTGCCAGCGCGCATCTGAACGAGCACCCTGCTGCACGGGACGGCCATGCCGCCTCGACTCTCTGCCGGCTGGGGTTCTGGCACCTCGGCATGATCGGGGCCTTCCACGCCCTGCCGCGGCACCAGCCGCGGGTGCGATGGTCGCGGCCGCATTCGATATCCGCGATGGTGGATCTTTCCATCGAGGCGGCGGTGGCGCTCGATCATCTGAACGTCACGACCGCCAAGCGCCTGTCGTCGGATGCCCTGGTCCTGGCAGATAGGGCGAAGGTGGCTGGCGGGCTCGCCGCCCTGCCGGCCACGCTCGCAGCCCAAGTCCTCTATGAAGAAGGTTGTCTCGATGAGGCGGACACCATGCTCCGTGACCGCCTTCCGGCCGTCAATGCGGAGGGCTCGATCGAATGCGCGCTTCGGGCCTATCCGATCCTCGCGCGCATCGCCCGGCAGCGGATGCACTATGATCTCGCCGCGATCCTGCTGCACGAAGCCGAAGCGCTCGGCCAGCGCCGGCAATGGCCGCGGCTCGTCGCCGCGTCCGTGGCGGAGCGGGTGTCGCTGCTGCTGGAAGTGGGACGGACCAAGGACGCCCGCCTAAGCGTCGACTATCTCGATCGCTATGCCGAGATCCGTCGTGCCGGATCGGACCGCTCCGGTGTCGAGATCGAGCAATATCGGACGCTCTCGCGGTGGCGCGTGTCATGGGCGGAAGCGCCGTCGCGAGCGGCCGTGGCAGCGCTGCGCCAGCTCTATCACCGCGCGATCGAGCGGCACGACCTCTATGCCGGATGCCGGCTCGCGGTCGAATTGGCCGATATGCTGGCATCGATCGGTGAAGCCGAGGAGGCGGACGCCCTGTTCTTCCACACGGTCAAGCTGGGTGCCGCGGCCGGCCTCTACCAGGTCTTCCTGGAGAAGCGTGGAGGATCGGGAACGCTCCTGCGGCGGGCCTACGCCCGCGCCGATGCCGTCGATTCGACGGAGCGCCACGCCCGCTCCTTCGTGGGGAGCCTGCTGTTGCGATGGGAAGCCCGCCACGCCGAGAGCGCTCGGGTTCAACCGATCAGCGCGGTCAGCGACACGCTGACCGCCCGGGAACGCGATATCCTCAGCAGGATCGGCGAGGGTCTGGCCAACAAGCGCATCGCGCGCGCCCTGGATATCTCGCCGGAAACGGTGAAATCCCATATCAAGAACATTTTCCTGAAGCTGGCGGTCAGCGCCCGGGCCGAGGCGGTTTCCCGCGGCAAGTCTCTCGGTCTAGTATAGCGCTGACCAACGGATCCAAAGGGATTCCACCCATATGGCGGATAGGCCGGAGACGTCGGCGTTTCGGATTGACGTCACCAATTTATGCGTGTGGCGGCGGAACGGCGCTGCCGTGGACGAACGCCTCGACCTTCCGCGCAAGACATTCGACGTTCTCCGGTATCTGGCTGAGAATGAAGGCCGGATGATCAGCCACGACGAGTTGTTGACGGCGGTCTGGGGCGAGGTCCACGTTCAACCGGAAGTCATCAAGAGCCATATTCTCGCCATTCGCAATCGGCTGGGCGACAAGAGCTCCAGTCCCCGCTTCATCGAGACCCTGCGCGGCCGCGGCTATCGCTTCATCGGGCCGATCAACGGCTTGTCCTCAGCGCGGGAATTGTCCGAGGTCGCGGCCGAGCCAGGTCTCCTGGTCGGGCGCGCAGAGCCATTGCGCATACTCCAAACCTCGCTTCGGCGCGCGGTCGCCGGGGAGCGGCAAGCGGTCTTCGTCAGCGGCGAGCCGGGGATCGGCAAGACGGCGCTGGTTCAGGCGCTGATCGCGGAGGCACGACAGATCGCCGGTCTGGTCGTGGCGCAGGGGCAATGCATCGAGGGGTTCGGGGGCATCGAGCCCTATTATCCGGTTCTGGAAGCCCTTGGCGGATTATGCAACGGGCCGTCCCGGGCCGCGACGGCGCGCGCGCTGACGAAGCTGGCGCCCGCTTGGGTCGACCAAATGGCTGAACTTCGAACCGAACAGCGCGAGGTTCCGTCCTTGCCGATCGAGGTCGCGCGGAGCCGCATGGTACGCGAAGGCGCCAGCTTGCTCGAAGCGCTCGCGGCGGAACGGCCGCTGCTGCTCGTGCTCGAGGATCTGCACTGGGCGGATTTTGCCACCGTCGACCTCTTGTCCGCGCTCTGCCGCCGCCGAGCCGCCACCAAGCTCATGCTCATCGTCACCTATCGCCCCGAGGAACTCGGCAGCGCGCGTCACCCGCTGCAGCAGATGGCGCACGAGCTGGCCGCACGGAAATATTGCCGCCAAATCGAACTCGGCCCCCTCGCCGGGCCGGCCATCGCCGAAATACTCGCGGGGGGCCAAGAGGATGGTCCGATCACCCGGGAATTTACCCGGCTGATCGAGGAACGCTCAGGCGGCAATCCGTTGTTTGTCGAACTGATTCTGGAATTTCTGCAGCAGCGCGGCCTTGCGGAACGGATCGATCGACGATGGCAGCTGCTGGCCCCCGTCGGCGCGCCCGCCGCGGTTACGCCGCCGACGCTCGCCCGCATCCTCGAGGCGAAAATAGACAGGATGTCGGAAGCGGCCCGGCAGGTTCTTGAGGCGGCAAGCGTCGCTGGCCTGCGCTTCGACACGGCGATGGCGGCACCCGCAGCGGAAATGGACGAGCAATCGTTCGAGGCTATCTGCGAAGAGTTTTCGAGGAACACCTGCACCGTTCGCGAGGCCGAGCCGGTGATCCTGCCGGACGGCGAGTTGGTCAGCGCCTATGTCTTTCGGCACGCCGTCTTCCGGCAGGTGCTTTATGACAGGATCGGCCCATCGCGTCGGGCGCATCTCCATCGCCTGATCGGCGAGCGGTTGGAAGAGCTCTATCCGCCAGACCAACGCGACGAACTGGCCGTGCCGCTCGCGCAGCATTTTGCGGCCGCGCGGGACTGGCCGCGCGCACTGGACTATCTCCGCTCGGCATTGCGGGTTGCGAACGGCCGGTTCGCGCGCCAGGACGCGCTGGTCATCCTCGACCACGCAGTCGCGCTCGCGACCAATCTCCCGGACGGCGCTCGCGCCGCGGCGGAACTCGAATTCCTCGAAAGGCGCGGCGCCCTCCAGGCGGCCACGCATGATCCGAAGGCGCGCGACACCTATACCCGGCTCGCGGAGACCGCCGGCCGGCGCGGACATATCGACGTCCAGTGCCGGGCGCTGCTCGAACTGGCCTATGTCATCAGCTGGACCGACCTTGCCGGCAGCCGCCCCGCTCTCGATCAGGCCCTGGCGCTTTCCGAGACGCAATCCGACCCGATCCAAAGCGACGTCACGCGCGTGCTGGCCTATGTGCGCCGTATCTGGAGCTTCGGCTGGAATGTCGCTGATGCGCGCCGCTGCGAGGAAGCGCTCGCACGGCTGCGGACCAGCGACGACAGTCTCAGCGTCGCCCGGGCGGAACTCTACTTCAGCATGGTATGCATGGTTTCGACCCGCTACCGGGAAGCGTACGACCTCTTGGAAAGCGCCTACCGGCTGCTTTCCGGCACCCCGCGGCACGAGGTCGAAGCCGATCTTGCGCGTGCGTTTTGGATCCGGCACGTCGGTGCCGCGTGGTCGCAATACGCGCTTGGGGACTTCGGCGCCGCATGGGACGAATGCGACAAGAGCATCGTATCCTTCGAAAAGAGCGGCGACTCGGCAGCCCGCTCCTTCCAGATCTATCGCGCCACCCTTCGGTTCTATGCAATGGACTTCGAGGGCGTTCTCCAGGACTGCGTGACGGCCGCGGATAGCCCCTCCGACGACGACGCGCCGCCCAGGGTCTTGCCGGTCGAGCGCAGGATTGCGTTGATCTTCGGCGGGCTGGCTCAGGCGAGCCTCGGCGATACACGGACGGCACTCGATAGTTTTCGTGCGGCTGAAGCGGAAATGCAGCGCCAACCCGCCCATCTGGATTGGTATTGGCGCCTTCCCTTGGAGTGGGGAAAGGTCAATCTGCTCATCGCCAGCGGCGATCGATCGGCAGCGCTGGCGCGGGCACAGTACTTGTGCGATCTCGCGGCGCAGACCAGCGAGCGCATGTGGCAGGCCCTGGCCTGGGAGGCGCATGCGCGAGCCGCACTTGCATTCGGGGACATCGCGGCGGCGATCGACCATGTCGCGAAAGCCGTGGCCGCCTGCGCCGACGTGCAGATTCCGCTGGCGGAACTGCGCGTCCAGGCCACCGGTGCGATCGTCCATCAAGCGGCTGGGGATACGACCGCCGCGACATCGCATGCCCGCCGGGGCGAAACCATCCGAAGGCAGCTCGCCCGGAGCCTGTCCGAGGGGCACCCGCTCCGCCAGCAATTCGAACACCGCAGCGGCTTGCTGCTCGGTGTCATCTAACCGAGCCGGCATCTTCCCTCTCCCCCAAATCGAGACCATGCCCCCCAAGTGAGAGGATGGAGCGGGGCTGCGCCTTTCACGCAAAATCCGGTAAGATTGGTTCAACCCCGCACCTGCGACGAACTTTTCGATAGGGACGCTTCCGTCCCAGTCCTGAGGCGGCGCCGAGCATGGCGCTCCATCCAGCGAGGAGTTTGCTATGTCCGAGACCGCGACCGATTTCGTCTCGACGGCGTTGAGCGGCTATGAGCTGCTGGCCGATCCACAGCTCAACAAAGGCACCGCCTTTTCCGAGGCGGAGCGCGACCAATTCGACCTGCATGGGCTGCTGCCGCCCAATGTGCTGACGCTGAATGAGCAGGTCGCGCGCCGGCTGCAGGCGTTGCGCGGCTTCGAGACCGATATCGAACGCTACGCTTTCCTGCGCGAGCTGCAGGATGCCAATGAGACGCTGTTCTACGCGCTGCTGGTCGGCAATCTCGAGGAACTGCTGCCGATCGTCTATACGCCCACGGTCGGCGCCGGCTGCCAGCAATTCAGCCATCTCTTCCGCAAGCCGCGCGGGCTGTTTCTGAGCGTGCCGCACAAGGAGCGGATCGAGAAGATCCTAAGCCAGCCACGCTTCGACAAGGTCGAGGCGATCGTCGTGACCGATGGCGAGCGCATCCTGGGCCTGGGCGACCAGGGCGCCGGCGGCATGGGCATCCCGATCGGCAAGCTGGCGCTCTATACCGGCTGCGGCGGGCTGCATCCGGCGACGACCTTGCCGATCCTGCTCGATGTCGGCACCGACAATCCCGATTGCCTGGCCGATCCGCTCTATATCGGCTGGCGCCATGAGCGGGTGCGCGGCCAGGACTATGACGATTTCATCGAAGCCTTCGTCTCGGCGGTCGCGAAGCGCTGGCCCAACGTCCTGCTGCAATGGGAAGATTTCGCCAAGAACAATGCGACGCGCATGCTCGAGCGCTATCGCGACCGGCTCTGCACCTTCAACGACGATGTCCAAGGCACGGCCGCGGTCGCGACCGGCGCCTTGCTGGCGGCGATCAATGTCACGGGCGTGCCGCTGACCGAGCAGCGCATCGCATTGTTGGGCGCGGGCTCGGCCGGTTGCGGCATCGCCAGCCTGATCCGCGCCGCCATGCGCGATGCCGGCCTGTCGGACGAGGAGGCCGGGCGGCGCTTCTTCATGGTCGATCGCGACGGGCTTTTGGTCGAGGGCATGGCCGGCCTGGCGTCTTTCCAGCTGCCTTTCCTCCAGGCGAAGCAGGCGACCGACGGCTGGAAACTCGGCCATCCGGACAAGATCGATCTGCTCGATGTGGTGCGCAATGCCAAGCCGACCGTGCTGATCGGCGTCTCGGGCCAGGCCGGTGCCTTCTCCGAGCCGGTGGTGCGCGCCATGGCCGACTGCAACAAGCGGCCGGTCATCTTCCCGCTGTCCAATCCGACCTCGCGCGAGGAGGCGACACCCCAGGACATCGAGACCTGGACCGAGGGGCGGGCGCTGATCGGCGTCGGCAGCCCGTTCCCGCCGCTGACCCGGGACGGCACGCGGTTCAAGGTCGACCAGAGCAACAACTCCTACATCTTCCCGGGGGTGGGCCTGGGCGCGCTCGCCGTCGGCGCCAACCGGATCAGCGACGGCATGTTCATGGCCGCGGCCAAGGCGCTCGCCGGCGCCTCGCCGGCGCGCGACAACCCCAAGCACAATCTGCTGCCGCCGGTCGCGGCCCTGCGCGACGTGGCGGCGACGGTGGCGCTCGCCGTAGCGCTCCAGGCCCATAAGGAGGGGCTGGCCAAGGACGTCCCGATCGACACGATCGAGCAGCGCATCCAGGCCAAGATGTGGACGCCGACCTATGTTCCCTATCGCCGCACGGGCGGAGCCCGTCGATGATCGCGACCGTCCTCAACGGCGTGCTGCCGGTCGCGTTCGTCATCGCGCTCGGCTGGCTGTCGGGACGGATCAAGCTCCTGAAACATGATGATGCCGGGGTGCTCGCCACCCTGGTCATCCGCTTCGCCCTGCCGCTGGCGTTGTTCGAAGGGGCGGTCAGGACCACGCCCGACAAACTGTCCAACCTCGGCTTCGCCGGCTGCCTCGTGCTCGGGCTGATGGGCACCTTCATCCTGTCGCTGGTCATCGGGCGCCGTGTCTTCAAGCATGACCTGAGGACCGCGACCATGCAGGCGCTGGTCTGCGCCTATCCCGACATGGCCTATTTCGGCGCGCCGATCCTCGCGGCCATGTTCGGGCCGGAAGGCTTCCTGGCCGTGCTGGTCGGCAATCTGATCACCAGCATCCTGATGCTGCCGCTGACCATCATCCTGGTCCGCGTCTCGGGCAAGCGCGAGGCCGGGCATGGCTGGGACGATGCCATCCACATCCTGGGCAGCAGCTTGGCCAGCGCGGTGATGAGCCCGATCGTGTGGCTGCCGGTCTTGGGCATGGTCCTCAGCTTCTGCCATGTGAGCCTGCCCGAGCCGGTCCTCGCCTCGGTCGACCAGATCGCCAAAGCGGCGGGCGGCGTGTCGCTGTTCGCGCTCGGGCTCATGCTCTATGGCGAGCCGGTCCGGATCAATGCGGACGTCCTGACCAATATCGGGCTGAAAAACTTCCTTCAGCCCGGGCTGATGCTGCTCGGCATCGCGATCTTCGGCCTGTCGGGGCCGCTCGCCAGCCAGGTCGTGATTACCGGGGCGGTGCCGACCGCCACCGCCGCCTCGATGTTCGCGCTTCGCAACAAGACCTACACGGCGGAGGCGACCTCGACCATCCTCATCAGCACCGTGCTCGGCCTGGTGACGGAAGCCATCCTCATCGCCGTGCTCCGCCCCTAGAAGCGGCCAGCGACGCCCCCCGAAACAGCCCGTTTGCCCCCCGACAGGGGGGATAGAGACCTGATCGGTTCCCGAGGGACACTCCGGGTCGAGCCGTCCGGCTTACCGGCGCGAGCGGCCGTTCATTGCTTACCAGAGTGACCAAGCCGATGCGGGCCGATGCCTTTTGCCGATCCTGCGAGACAGCCGTGATCTCCCAATCATGAAGAGCGGACGCTTTATCAAGGCCGCGGCGCTGACGCCATGGCTCGCGGCCGCACTTGGCGGCTGCGCGGTGCGCGGTGCGCCCTCCTTCGTCATCGCGGGTTCGTATTTCCCTGGGTGGATGTTCTGCGCGCTGATCGGGATCGTCTCGGCCATCGCCGTCCGGGTCGGCTTCACCGCCTCCGGCCTTTCGAACGTCCTGCCCTTTCAGCTGTTCGTCTGTTCGGCGATCGGTCTCTGCTGCGGCCTGCTCGCCTGGCTGCTCTGGTTCGGGCACTAGCCATGAAGGCGGCCGGTACACGCCATCGTGCGCCCTGGACCATCCTGGTCTCCCTTGCGATCGTCGCAGCAGCCTTCGGCTTCGGGCTCTATGCGCTGCAGCGCAGCTCGATCATGCCGACGACCGACGACGCGAGCATCGATGCCGACGTCGTCCATATCGCAGCCGAAGTCGGTGGCCGGATCATCACCATACCGGTCGAGGAGAATTCCCATGTCGCGAAGGACGATCTCCTGTTCCAGATCGACCCGGTGCCCTACCAGCTCGCCGTCGACCAGGCGCGCGCCAACCTAGCGATTGCCAAGGCCACTCTGGAAACACAGCGCCGCTTCCTGTCGACCCAACGGTCGACCGCGACAGTGGCGGCCGATCAGACCCGGAGCGCGGAGACGAACCTGGAGCTTGCCGCCCGCACGGTCGAGCGGCTTCGCCCGCTCGCCGCTCAAGGCTACGTGCCGACACAGCAGCTCGACCAGGCCCAGACGACGCAGCGGGACGCCGTCACCTCGCTTCAGCAGGCGCGGGAACAGGCGGCGGCAGCCGTCCGGGCGATCGATACCGAGGACGCCGCCAATGCAACGGTGCAGGCCCGGGAGGCCGAACTGGCGATTGCCGAACGCCATCTTCACGACACGACCGTCCGCGCCAGCCATGCGGGCCGCGTCGTCGGTCTCGCCGTGCTCAGCGGCGAGATGGTGGCACCGGGACAGAGCCTGTTCACCCTGGTCAACGACGAGGAATGGTTCGCGGTCGGGAATTTCCGCGAGACCGATCTGCATGCGATCGCCGTCGGCGATTGCGCGACGGTCTATTCGATGATCGACCGTGCAGCGGCGATCAAAGGCGTCGTGCAGGGCCTCGGCGCAGGCGTGCTCGACACGGATCGCGTCAACCTTCCGCGCTCCGTCCCTTATGTCGAGCGCTCGCTCAACTGGGTGATCGTCGCGCAACGCTTTCCGGTCCGCGTTCGCCTGGCCGATCCTCCGCCGAATCTCGTGAGACTCGGCGCCACAGCTGTCATCGAGGTGAAGCATGGCGCCGGCTGCAGATGACCATCGCGGCTTCGGCTTCGAGGGGATTGGGGCCCTCTTGGCGCCGTTTCTCGGTCGGCTGGAGTTTGCGGTCCGGCTGGCGCTGATCTGCGCCCTCACCACCCTGGTCGTCGAGATCTATCAAACGCCCGAACCGGCGCTCACGGCCTATGTCGCCTTCTTGGTGATGAAGCCGGACCGCGCCGCGAGCGTCGCCGCCGGCATCGTCATGCTGGTGCTGATCTCACTGATCGTCGGCTTGGTCCTGGCGTTCGCCGTGCAGGTCATCGAGCAGCCGCTCTGGCGCGTCACGGCAATGACGCTCGTGTCCTTCTGCCTCATCTTCGCGGCCTCGGCGAGCAAGCTCAAGCCGATCGCCGGGACCGTGGCCTTGGTCACGGCCTATGCGCTCGATCTGCTCGGCTCCGTGCCGGGCGGCGAACTCGCAACCCGCGGCATTCTCTATGTCTGGCTCTTCGTCGCCATACC